>VOFC01000504.1_pt1 | contig 22000 bp, 30 predicted proteins | sample 5384161 | NCBI WGS metagenome assembly VOFC01 (sample SAMN12384722, study PRJNA508395) | human gut metagenome | isolation source: healthy gut B | host: Homo sapiens | reverse complement strand
GACATGGACGCACAGGAGGTTATGCACATGACTAATTTTAAGTGTAAATGACACATACATGACTGATTATAGCAAAATTACAGCCCTTTACTCCCGCCTTTCCGTGGGCGACGAGGACAGGGACGGCGGCGAGAGCAACAGCATACAGAACCAAAAAATATTTTTGGAGAACTATGCCAGAGGGCAGCACCTAACCAATATCCGGCACTACATTGACGACGACGAAAGCGGCAGGACCGTTCCGCCTACTCCCGCATGATGGACGATGTGGAAAACGGGAAAATCGTTCCATTATGAAAGACCTTACCCCGCATGAACGCGATGGACGATGGAAAACGGGAAAATCGGTGTCGCATTTTTATCGCGGTCAACAACGGCATTGACAGCGAGAAGCCCGACACATTGGAGTTTGCGCCCTTTATCAATATCATGTCGGAGTGGTACGCAAGTGGAACAAAGTTTACGCAGTGCTCATTCAAGGCATCGCAACAGGCGGCAATCCCATTGGGGCGATTTGGGGAACTGTGGGCTACACGGTTTTGCTTTGCTTCATGCTCTTTAAGACCGGGAGCATTGCCCAGCGTATCTTTGGCGCTCATTAACAGGAGGAGGTGCTTATGCCGAGAAGATACGGGGCAGACGGAACGCGCTTATGGAATGGAAAGCTGCCGATTCGCTGCCGGATTTCCCGCAGTTGGAGCAGGACTATCCCATGCCGGACCCCACCGTAGATTTTGCACAGATGTATCAATTCGGCTATACGGGTGGAAATACCATGCTGCCGCTCTCCAGGAAAGAGCGTGCCAGAGAGCTGTTTTTGCAGGATGTTCCGATTTTTGTGCTGAACAGCGACAACACCGAGTATATGGTGTTGGATACCAGCGATCTGGATGCACACTCTGGTATTTTCGGCGTCGAGCGCACGGAATGGGAACGCATTCGTGATACGCTGCAACCGAGGCGCGACATCGTTGCGCCGAAACAGCCGGATGCGCTATCCTATCTTCACGATGATACCGCAAAAACGCAGCCGGAAAACTATCTGAAAAATGCAGAGATGGCACTGGAGGATGATTACGGCATGATCGACGGTATCATCAACAACGGTCCGAAACAGACTGTCGCAGAGCAGGAAGAACGGTCATCCATTCTAGCCAAGCTAAAAGCGCCAGTGGAGACAACAAACAGAACGGAAAAACACGCGCCCAAGCGGAGCGCAGAAAAGGAGCTATGATATGAATTTTACAAACGATGAAATGAACCTGATGTGCATTTACAACACCGGTTCGCGCGAAAGCCTGATGCGGGAGCTGCGCGAAATGCGCGGTTACATCGGTGCAGATCAGCCGGAGCTGCTGAACATGACGGATTCCGCGCTGCAAAAGCTGGAGAAGATCAGCGATGTGGAATTTGCAGAGCTGGAGCTGTACCCGGATTTCTAATTGCTTTTGGATGCACAGAAAAATGTGTTAAACGTCGTCGTATTATTTCAGAAAAATGTGTATATTTTGATTTGATGTTGGCAGAAAAATGTGTTATGCTAAAAGCGAGATATAGGAAAGACGGTGATTTGCTTGAAACGTAATGCAACACAGGCATTGATCAATTGGAAAAACAGCGAAGATCGGAAACCAATGGTGCTGAAAGGTGCCAGACAGGTCGGAAAACCATGGCTGATGAAATCGTTTGGGTGTGATTATTATGATAATTTCGTTTACTTCAACTTTGATGAGGAAGATGAGCTGAAATCCATCTTTGCGGCAAACAAAAATCCCCAGCGGATCATTGAACTTCTGTCTATGATTGCGGGAGAAAAGATTCTGCCGGAGAAAACGCTGATTATCTTCGATGAGATTCAAGAATGCCCGGAAGCACTCAACACGCTGAAATACTTCAAAGAGAAAGCAAATGAATACCATGTGATTGCCGCTGGAAGCCTGCTCGGTACACTTTTTGGCACAGCCGAAATCGTATCCTGTTGGAATGGTAAATCTGCTGGACATCTATCCGCTGACCTTTGACGAATTTTTGGAGGCAACCGACGAACGTCTATACGCCTATTATTACAGCATTCAAAAGGAACAGTCGATTGAGGATATTTTTCCACAACCGGCTGCTGGAAGCATACAATTACTACCTGATTATCGGTGGAATGCCAGAGTGCGTTGCTTCGTGGATTGCGCATAAAGACCCTGCAAAAATTACGCAGATCCAACGAGAACTGATCGAGGTCTATGAGAACGACTTCTCCAAGCACAACGGCAAGGTCAACAGCGGACGCATCCTAATGGTATTCCGCAGCATTGTCGCACAGCTTGCAAAGTCCAACGAAAAATTTATGTACGGCGCTGTCCGGGAGGGCGGCCGCGCGCGTGACTTTGAAGAAGCGATTGAGTGGCTTGTTTCTGCTGGGATGTTAAACCGTATCTATAATGTTTCCAAAGCAGAGCATCCACTAGCAGCCTTTGATAAGCTGGATCAATTCAAGCTGTTTGTGTTTGATACGGGTCTGCTCAAGCACATGGCTGGTATTGATAACAGCGCAATTCTGCTGAAAACGGACTTTCAGTTCAAAGGGCCATTGACGGAGAACTACGTTCTGCAGCAGCTCCGCGGTCAATTTGAGGTGGAGCCTCGTTACTACTCGGACAAAAACAGTGAGATTGATTTCCTCATCCAGCACTGCACAGAGATCATCCCCATAGAGGCAAAGGGCGGCGAGGACAAAACTGCTCCATCGTTCAAAAAATACATTGCCGACCATCATCCCGAACACGCGCTGCGGTATTCCAAGCGTGGCTATCGGAAAGACGGTGCAATTACAAACTTACCGCTGTATCTGGCGCGGAAAACAAAATCCTTGCTTTGAATGCACATTTTGAAATATGGGGATAATTCGTGGTGTTACTGTAAGAGAAGCAAGCAATAAGAAAAAGGGGCGCAAAAAATGAAAATAAATCACCTCGAATACGTTGCATTTCCAGAATATAGCCTTATTTTCAACCATACCTTAAGTAAGGAGAAACTAATAAAACTCCTGTCAGGAATTAGCTGTGAAAAGGCAATCGCTATTCTTTCTCGTTTTGCTTCTCTCCATATTGGTGTTTGCCAACAAAATCAAGATGCGTGCCAGCTCGATTGGTCACTTAGGGTGGCGCATTCAAATCACATACAGAAAATGGGTGGGAATTGGATTGCCTACAATCAATTTAAGACTATCATGTGTCTGCAGGCTATTTTTGAGTTAGAAAAATGGGCGTTGTTGTATTGCCCTGTTAAGAAAAAAACTTAGTCCGATATTGCTACCAGACCTACTCCTCATCATGGACGCTATCTTAGCTATCAATGATCGACTTCCCAAAGGAGAAGTAAGTGGACATGAAACAGAGTATCTATATTTGACGCTTTATCATAACACACATAAAAATATTAAAGATCAGATAGCACGAGCTTATTATGTTTTTTCGACACTTGCAAAACGGAACCCTAAAATGGCAGTATTTCTAACCTGCTACGAACAAATGCGGGGATTCTCTTTAGAAGATCGCCTTACAGTACTTTTCGATTCGCTTACAAATGTGATCTCGCGTTTTACAATCACTGATATGTTTACAAAAGGGCTTTGTGTCACAGTAGAAGATTTCGATGCTAAAGGTTTAGCGCCGGTATATGAAAAAAATACTCAAGACTATTCGGATAGATTATACGATCGCCAAAAAGAACGCTTCTAAGACAATAGATCAAGTCTGGAATTTCGAGCCATTTTACCGTTTTCCTTTCGTCCAGATTGAGGCTTTACAGTTTGTATTTTCCGAAACAACTATCGTATATCAAATGTGGGAAGGTCTATATTGGGATGTTCGCTACACGTTCAAAACCGATGGTGAAAAATTTATGACGCTGTTTGGTCAGCCATTCGAGCAGTATGTGCGAGAGATAGCAAAAGCATCCGCAGATAGCTCGGAAGGTAATGTGAAATTTCAAGATGAATTTCTGTATAAGTATAAAGGACAGCATCGAGCATCGACCGACTGTTATTTCCGTATAAGTAATACCTTGGTTGCCATCGAAGCAAAGGCAAAGAGTCCACATTCCAGTACATTGACAGGTCCCAATCGAGCAGCTATTGATGTAGAAGTCACGGAACTCATGTTCTATCCAACAAAACAGGTCTGTAAGCGCTTAAAGGAGATTTATTCAAGGACAGTGACATAGCTGAAAGCAAGTCTGGTTTTTTTGATGGAATTGAGCGTACGATTATCTTGGCTGTATGTATGGAGAAAGTGCAGCCAATCGGTGAATTGCTTCTTGAATTTGATAAAATGATTGCACCTGATATTTCGGAAACAAACATTGTCGCATATCATAGTATTAACATCGAAGAATTTGAGGTTATTTGCAACTTAATCGAGCTGTGTCCTGCCGAACTACCTAAAATTTTTGCCGAGTGGTTTGCAGATCAAAGGAAAGATGTTCGGAGCGCGGTGGCATTAGCAAATTATCTTTCAAGTCGGCAAAAGCCTTATAGTTGCTCTCAATATGTTTCTCAGCTTTTTAACGAGTCATTGAGAGAAATTTCCACGAAAACATTCGGGAAAGATTTGACTTCTGAACAAGATCATTGCTAAGTGCGAAATTAGGATGTCTATACATCTCTCGCTCCTGCATACGAAAACAATTTCAAAGCATCGCATAGCCAGTCAGTTTTGCTGACTGGCTAATTTTTTACGAAAAGGAGGTTGGAATATGCCGAGCAAGCTACAATTCTATTCAGAATTTGCCGAACGTACCGCGCGGCAGATCACCGGCAGCTATCGAAGCTGGACGGCTTTTCTCGCTACGGCGGCGCGGCTTTACAAGTACCCCTACAACGAGCAGCTTATGATCTATGCCCAGCGCCCGAACGCGACAGCGTGTGCAGAATATGATTTCTGGAAAGACCGCATGGGGCGCTATGTGCAGCGCGGCAGCACCGGCATCGCACTCATTGACACCAGCGGCTACACGCTTTACAGAGTTTCTACCATCGGTCAAGTTGAAAAAGATGATATTCCGATGCAAAAACAGGTTTGCCGTGACTTCGCAAAAAAGCAAGGCTGGGTGGTTATCAAGGAATTTTCGGAAAAAGGCATTTCCGGCTACAAGGTATCCGCCAAAGACCGCGACGCCATTCAGGAAATTCAGCATGATGCTGCGCTCGGCAAATTTGATATTCTGCTCGTGTTCATGTTTGACCGGCTCGGACGACGGGATGATGAAACACCATTCATTGTAGAATGGTTCGTCAAGAACGGCGTGGAGGTCTGGAGTGCGATGGAGGGGCAGCAGCGGTTCGACAATCACGTTGACAAGCTGATGAACTACATCCGCTACTGGCAGGCCTCCGGCGAGAGTCTGAAAACCTCGATCCGCACGAAAACCCGCTTGGGGCAGCTCACAGAGGAGGGGCATTACACCGGCGGAACAGTTCCGTATGGCTATCGCGCGGTAGATAAAGGTCGCGTCAATAAGCGCAACCGCACAGTGCTGGACTTGCAGATCGACGAGGATGAGGCGGAAGTGATTCGCCTGATCTTTCACAAATATGTCGATGAGGGTTACGGCGCGCAGCGCCTTTCTCACTATCTGCATGAACAGGGCATCAAAAGCCGCGACGGAAAAGGCTTTCCGAACACAACCGTCAACCGAATCATCAAGAACATTGCCTATACCGGTATCATCAAAAAAACGGCGAGTCACAGTCTGGCTATATTGACGAGCTACGCATCATCGACGTTTCCACCTTTTCCAAGGCACAGGAGATCATGCGCCAGCGGACGCTCCCGCATGGCAACGTGCCGCTGAACTGCAAGGGAAAATCCCTCTTGGTCGGAAATATTTTCTGTGCCCACTGCGGAAACCGGCTGACGCTGACGACCAGCGGCAGGCGCGTGTATCGCGCAGATGGCACAGTGAAATACGAACCGCGGATGCGATACCAGTGCCATTACAACGTCCGACATCCCGGCGAATGCGACGGACAATCCGGCTATGGCGTCACAAAGCTCGACGGTATTGTGGAGAAAGTGATCCGCATGAAGTTTGCAGAGATTGCTGCCGCGCCGGAATCCGAGATTCTGAATCACCAGCATAAAAAAGAAATCGAGCTTGCAAGAATCAAGCTCGATCAGGCCAATTCGCATCTGGCAGAGAAGCAGAAAGACCTCTCCGATTATAAGGCGGAAACGCTGAAAGTCATTCGCGGTCAGAGCAATCTCAGCGTGGAGCTTCTGAACGCACTGGTGAAAGAAACAGAAACGATGATTGCCCTGGCGCAGACCCGCATAGACGCGGCACAGACAGAATATGAGTCGCTGCTGGCTTCGGCGGAGAATCTGCGGCAGGAATACGACCGACTGCTCACATGGGCAGATCTGTTCGACACCTGCTCCTTTGAGGCAAAGAAAATGATCGTTGCGCAATTCGTCAAAGCCGTTCGCGTCAGCCGCGACTACAATATTGAGATTGACTTCAACGTGTCTTTTGAGGAATTTCAGAACTTTTCCGTCAAAAATGGGGAGCCGGTCATTTTGCAACCGCTGCGTTCGCATACCGCATAAAAAAGTTCGGGATAATCCGAATTTTATCGGATTATCCGTATTTGGTGGACCTGAAGAGACTCGAACTCTCGACCTCTCGGATGCGAACCGAACGCTCTCCCAGCTGAGCTACAGGCCCATTTTTATGAACTTTTTAGGGTGAACCGCGTGGCTCCCGCATGAGATACAACACGATAGCTAAAACCGTACCGCTTGCGCTGAGCTACAGGCCCATTTATAAAGCTGTGCTGTTTCCCGTTCGGTGCTATGACCCGGAAAACATAGATATTATAGCGGCGTTTGGTACGTTTGTCAAGGCCTTCTTTCAAATCCCCGCGCAGATCAGATCTGCGCGGGGATTTCTGGTTTTACACGCCCAGCTTGTTGCGGCGGATAATCTCAGCCTCGTCCGGAGTGGTAGTGGAGGTATAGCCCTCCAGCGGGATCAGGCGGGCGTTGACAGCGTCAATGATCCACTCGGCATACGGGAAGAAGTACTTGTCGAACTCGTGCGGCGGAGTGATCCAGTTGCGCGCGCCGATGACGACGGGAGGCGCATCCAGATAGTCGAAGCACATATTGGTCAGATTCTCCGCGATCTCGTTGAGGAAAGTGCCTCTTGCGCAGGCGTCGGAGGCCAGGACCACGCGGCCGGTCTTCTTGACGGAAGCGATCAGATCGGTATAATCCAGCGGGACAGAGACGGCATGTTGATGACGTCGGCTTCCACGCCGTACTTCTCGGAGAGCGTCTTGGCTGCGTCGACTGCGCGGTACAGCGTCGCGCCGATGGTAAGGATGGTCAGATCCTTGCCGTCGCGGACCTTGTTGACTGCGCCGGGTGCCCACTCATACTCTTCCGCGGGAACGCCGCCCTCGTGGAATTCTTCGCCCTTGCCGTAGATACGCTGGGACTCGAAGATGACGCAGGGATCGGTGCCGTTCAGAGCCGCCTGCATAATGCCCTTGGCCTCGTACGGAGTAGCCGGGAAGAAGACCTTCAGGCCAGGGATGTGAGAGACGATGGCGACCCAGTCCTGAGAATGCTGCGCGCCGTACTTTGCACCGACGGACATACGCAGGATCATCGGCATCTTGAGAATACCGGCAGACATAGCCTGCCACTTGGACATCTGGTTGAAGACCTCGTCACCTGCACGACCAAGGAAGTCGCAGTACATGAGCTCGACGACTGCGCGGCCGCCGCACATGCAGTAGCCGACGGCAGTGCCGACAATGGCAGCCTCGGAAATCGGAGAGTTGAAGAGTCTGGAGTGCGGGATGACGTCCATCAGGCCGCGGTAGACAGCGTAAGCGCCGCCCCAGTCGCGCACGTCTTCGCCATAGGCGACAAGCGTGGGGTCCTCATAATACTTGTTGATCAGCGGCTCAAAGATGGCGTCGCGGATGTTGTAGACCTTCATGTCGGAGAACTTATTGCCGTCCTTATCGAACGCATAGTGCTCCTTCTTGGCGAGGTCAGCATAGCGCTTGCAGCTCTCCTTCGGGCCAGTAACGTTCAGCTTCTGATCGGGAGCGCCCATGGAGCGGACGGTCTCGTTGGAGAACATCAGATTTGCAAGGTAGTCCGGATTCTTGTCGAAGTCAACATACGGAGAAATCTCCTTGTCGTCGGCTGCGCGGCAGATCACGGTCATGCGGTCGGCGGTATCCTGCAGGAGCTTGGCAAAGAACTCGTCGGACTCGACGCCAGCTTCTACGAGAGCCTCGCGGAACTTGACGATCGGGTCATGGCTGCGCCAGTCTTCGATCTCTTCCTTGGTACGGTAGGCATTCTGATCGAGGTGGAGTGGCCGACGAGACGATAGGTCACGACGTCGAGCAGAACGGGGCCTTCGTTGTTCTTGATGAGCTCCATCTTACGCTTGTAGGCGTCGATGACAGCCAGCGGGTTCCAGCCGTCGACACGCTCTGCGTGCATCTGGCTCGGAGTGATGCCTGCGCCGAGACGGGCGGGCATGTTGTAGGCCATGGTCTCGCCCATGGTCTGGCCGCCCATGCCGTAGAAGTTGTCAAAGACGTTGAAGATGATAGGCAGGCCGCCCTTGCGGCCTTCTTCCCACAGGGTCTTGAACTGGTCCATAGCGGAGAAGTTCATGGCCTCGTAGACAGGGCCGCAGCCGAGGGACGCATCGCCGATGTTGCAGACGACGACACCCTTCTTATCGTTGTTCTTCTGATACAGCGCAGCGCCCGTTGCGATCGGAGCGGAGCCGCCGACGATGGCGTTGTTGGGGTAGATGCCGAACGGCAGGAAGAACGCGTGCATGGAGCCGCCCATGCCGTGATGGAAGCCGTTTTCACGGGCGAAGATCTCAGCAACGGTGCCGTAGAGCAGGAAGCGGATGGCCAGCTCCTTGACGTCGGAGGTATCGGCGAACTTCTTGACGGCTGCCAGGGTCTTGCCGCCGAGGAAGGTTTTCCATGGTGCTCATGAGTTCTTCATCGGAGAGCTTGTTGATGCAGCTCAGGCCCTTGGAGAGTATCTCGGAATGGCTTCTGTGGGAACCGAAGGTGATGTCGTCCTTCGTCAGAAGGTACGCTTCGCCGACGCAGGAAGCTTCCTGACCGAGGGACAGGTGCGCGGGGCCGGGATAGGTGGTCTCAACGCCGTTGTAGTTCGCCTGCGTCTTGATCTGGGTGAGCATATGCTCGAACTCACGGCAGATGGCCATGTCGCGGTAGATGCGGATCAGGTCTTCCTTGGTGTAGTTGCCCTCTTCGAGCTCCTGCTTGATGGTCTTGTTATACTGGCAGACAGGAATGTCTTCAAAATGAATATAGCCGGGTTCGCGGACTTTTACGGGATCGATATACAAAGATTTCGGCATGATTTCGTCCTTCCTTTCTCTTACTTGGCAAGCAGGGTCATGAAGTTCTCAAGGCTCTTGCACAGCTCGCTCATGTAGCGCGCGGCAGGTGCGCCGTCGATGACTCTGTGATCGAAGGTCAGAGACAGGCCCATGGCCGGGTAGGTCTCGATGACGCCGTCCTTGGCGGACTTGATCTTCGTCTGGATGTTGCAGACGCCGAGAATGCCGGTCTGGGGCGGGTTGATGACGGGCGTGAAGGCCTCGCAGCCGAACGAACCGATGTTGGAGATCGTGAAGGTCGCGCCGGACATGTAATCGGGGCTGAGTTTGCCTTCGCGGGCCTCTGTCGCAAGTCTCTTGGCTTCCATGGAGAGTTCGAGCAGCGTCATCTGGTCGGCGTTAAAGATCGTGGGGACGATCAGACCGCGCGGCGTATCGCAGGCGAAGCCGAGGTTGACGGTATTGAAGTGACGGACGACATTCTCTTCGAGGACGTTGGCGTTCAGATCCGGGCAGGACTTGATGGTCTTTGCAACGGCGAACATGACCATGTCGTTGAGGCTGACCTTGCCCATGGGCGCATCGAGCGGCTTGAGCATGGCGCGGTAGGCCTGCAGCTGGGTCGCGTCGAAGGAATACTGCTGGGTGAGCTGTGCCATAGTGGAAAGGCTCTTGGTCATGGACTTGGCCGTTGCCTTGCGCACGGGGCTCCACTTGACATCTTCGACCTCGGCAGCAACGGGAGCAGCGGTGGGAGCGGCATATGCGGCGGCTGCGCCGGAGGCGAGCAGCTTGTCAATATCGCGTTCGATGATGCGGCCGTTGGGGCCGGTGCCGGTGGCAAGAGCCGGGTTGACATTGTTTGCGACAGCCTTGGCCATGGCGCGCGGGGAGATGGCCTTGAGCTCGGCTGCGGCAGCGGGAGCTGCGGCGGCTGCGGGAGCGGCTTCTTCTGCGGCGGGAGCAGCTGCGGGAGCCGGAACTTCTGCACCGGGCTTCAGGAACTCATATGCATCGCCATCTTTGCCGATGGCGCAGACGTTGGCCAGGCACGGGACCTCGTCGCCGTCTTCATAGAATTTTGCAAGAAGCGTGCCGGCTGCGGTGGATTCGCATTCGAACTCCGCCTTGTCGGTCTCGTAGGAGAAGAGGATATCGCCGACGTTGACTGCATCGCCGACATTTTCTTCCACTCGCCGATGATGCAGGACTCGACCGTGATGCCTTCCTTCGGCATGATGACGGCCTGTGCGCACGGACCCGCGGGAGCGGCTGCTGCAGCGGGAGCAGCCGCCTTAGGAGCCTCTGCTGCGGCGGCAGCGGGAGCAGCAGAGGCTGCGGGCGCATTCTTGAGCGCGGAGGTGTCTTCTCCGGGGATTGCCGATCGCGCAGACATTGACCAGGCACGGAACCTCGTCGCCGTCTTCATAGAACTTCTCAAGCAGGGTGCCGGCTGCGGTGGATTCGCATTCAAACTCCGCCTTGTCGGTCTCGTAGGTGAAGAGGACGTCGCCGACGTTGACGTGATCGCCGACATTCTTCTTCCACTCGCCAATGATGCAAGATTCGACTGTAATGCCTTCCTTGGGCATCAATACGCCTTCTGCCATAAGTGTTTCACTCTATTTTAATTTCAATAAATATTTGTTGGCCAGCAGATACTTTTCCGCTTCTGCGCTCCATAGGCCGTTGTGGCGCTTGGTGATCTCGTCAAGCTTTGCGAAGAGCGGATCTGTTTCGCCCAGCTTGCCGAAATCGGCGATGGCCGTCAGGGGCAGCTCGATCTGGGTGTAGATGAGCTTCTTGCCGCCGGGGATCTTCGGCAGGTTCAGGACGGTATCGACGACCGCGTTCAGACCGCCGATGTGGGTGATCATGGCAGCGGGGTTGATCTTGCCGGAGGTCATCATCTCGATGGCTTCCTTCATGTCGCTGGTATTGCCGCCGGAGGTGCCGACCACATGGGTGTAGAGATAATGGACGTTGTACCAGTTGAATTCTGCCTTGAACTGACTGTTGGTCGGGCCTGCGAAGAAGTTGAGGCAGCCGTCGAAGCCAAGGATATCGCTGGCCTGCTCGACGACGGGACGGACCGGAGCGAAGCAGATGACATCGTCATAGCCGGTGCCGCCGGAGAGCTCACGCAGGTAGTTGGTGTCGCAGCCGGGCTTGGCCGTGTTGACGTAGTGCAGCTCGACGCCCATTTCCTTGGCGTGCTCGACGGTGTAGATGCTCTGGGCTCGTTGCGAGTCTGGCGTCATCAATATCGGTAATGACGAGCAGACTCGGACGGCGGTCGCAGTGCAGGGCATAGTCGATCGCGCCGAGGCCCATGGGGCCGACGGAAGCAAGCATTGCCATCTTGCCGCCCTCGACGATACCCATCTGATGCTCATAGGAGCCGGGTTTGGTGTGGTACATGGCGTGGAAGGTACCGATGATGCAGCTCATCGGCTCCGCCAGGGAGCCGTAGAAGTAGGTATCGGAATTATACGTCAGAAGATTGTCGGTCAGCAGCGTTTCGATGGGGATGTTGGAGTACTGGCTGTCGCCGCCGCAGTACTGATAGGAATAGCCGGGAGCCATCTGGGAGCCCTTGTAGAAATGGGCGGGCTGGATGGCAAAGCCCTGACCGGGCTTGTACTTGTTCTTCCAGTTTTCGCCGACCTCGGTGATCACGCCGCAGAATTCATGGCCGACGATGGTCGGATGCTCCGCAACGTCGTTGGGCACGCGCTTGTGCTCTTCGCCCTCGACCGCGGCCTTGTACGTTGACATGCAGATCGAGTCGGAAATGACCTTCACCTGAACGTCATCCGGGCCAACCTGCGGCAGCTCGATCTCCTCCAGGCGGAGGTCCATTTTGCCATGGATACGGACAGCTTTCGTTTTCATACATTCCATTCCTTTCCTTGAATTGGTTTTGTATCGCATAGATTCCATTCAAATTTCTTTCCGAATTTTTGCCTTGCATCCCCCTCCCCTGGGAAAATCGTCCAACAAAAATATTGGGATTGTGTTGGTTTGTATTGGTTTCGATCCTGTTGTAATTCTCCGCAAACTGCGCAACAGTCAGCTCCCGCGGTAAACCGGGCCGACCGGCAGCAGCACGCGCAGCACGCCGCCCGCAATCAGCAGCAGCACCGCAAGCGCAGCCGCAGCTGCGAAACGCCAGCCGGCATGATCCAGGATGGTCTGCTCGGAGCGATCCTCCCACGGAAGCTCCTTCTCCTGCTGCTCGTCGGTGTAGCTGACATGCAGGCGGTACAGGCGGAAAAACGGCAGATTCAGCCGGATCCCGTACCAGAACAGGTACGCGGTCCGCTCCCTGCCCTCCGCATAGGTCAGCCTTCTGCCGTCCGGGCTTGTCACACGCAGGCCGAAAAGCCATTTGCCCGGCGTTGTACCGAACCGGGACAGCAGCAGCGGCTCCAGCAGGAACATCGTGCCAAGCGTCAAAAAGCTCCAGAAACAGCACGCCGCCCCTGCTGCTTTTCAGCATGTTGAAGCCCAGGGCCGGCAGGATCAGGACCCACAGCGACCGATAGATCTGCGCGTCAAGCAGACGCGCGAAGAATCGCTGCCACGGGAAATGCTCCTTCGGGAGCGTATCGCGCTCGAGCACGCGCTCGGTCTGCATTTCATCGAGATACGGCCTTGCGTCGAGCGTCCGGAACTGCGCGTGCGCCTGCCGGATCCGTCCGGCGATCTCCCCTGCCCGGTCAAGCGCTGTCTTTTCCTTCTGTATGGCCGCGATGCGCGCGGAAAGTGCCGCATCCAGCTCTGTTTCGCCGCGCACGACTGCCTTGATCTGCCCGACCGTCAGGCCAAGCGCCCGCAGGAGCTTCACGCGCAGCAGCGTTTCGGCGTCCTCCTGCGAATAGTCCCGATAGCCGTTTTCCGCCCGCTCGGGCGAAATCAGGCCCTCAGCTTCATAATAGCGGATATTCGCCCGCGCAAGCCCGGTCTGTAGTTCCATGTCCTTGATCGTCATAGTGTGCTCCTTTTATTGTCCGGCAAGCTTCATATCGTGCACTGGCGCGGGAGCGCCAGAGAGGTCAGGCAGCAGGCAGTTGCCCACCTGTTCGTAGGGGCGATGCCCACATCGACCCGCCGGGAAGTTACGGATTCGCCGAAGAGTTCCATAAAAACAGTGCATTCTGCCGGGCCGATGTGGGCATCGGCCCCTACAACTGTCGCGTTACTCATCCAGCTTCCGGATATCGAAGGACAGAGTATAGCTTCCGGTCGTATTTCGCGGGAGCTCCAGCGAACCGTCTTCGGCAAGGCCGGTGAAACCTGTTATTGTGAGCGAATAGTCGATTCGATAGCCTGCAGCCTGCGTGTGAAGTTCCTGTAACGGCTCGTCCAGAAGCTGCTGCGCGGCAGCGGCAAGCGCTTCGTCGGCGGAAGCAGCGCTCCGTGCGCCGTCGAAGGCCAGCATGGTCAGATAAAGCTCGCGGAACGGCCGGTTATAGACCGGGCCGGTGCAGATTTCCGCGCCCATGCGCAGGGAAATGCCGATCAGGCTGCCGTCCTTTGTCGTGTAGCTGAGATTCGGAACGCTTTTCGTGTGATGGATAACCTTGAAGCCAAGCTGCGTTGTGGGCGCCCATGTGCCGTCGTCATACAGTTCCCGGCTCAGGAGGCCCTCCGTGCTGTGAATGTAGTTGTAATTGTCCGCAAACTGCCGCACGGTCAGATCACCTGTATACGTCGGCTGGTAGGTTTTGAGGCCCACAAGCACCGTTGCGGCCAGCAACGCCAGAACCGCCGCGGCCCACGCCGCAACGCGCCACGCTTTCCATGGCACAGCCCGCAGTTCACTGCCGTCCTCCCATTCGAGCGGCTGCTCGGCCTGCTCGGCCTTCCAGCTGGTATAGAGGCGGACAATGCTGTAGATCGGGATAGAGAAACCGAACCCATACCACAGGGCACGCCATGTTCGCCCCCACGCAGCGGCAAGCGGCAGCGTCTTCCCGTTTTCATCCGTCACGCGCAGGCCCATGAGACATTTGCCGGGCGTCGTGCCGAACAGATGCAGAAACAGCGGCTCAAGCACGAGCATCACCGCCATACCGAGTATGCTCAGCCAGATAGAAGCCAGTCTCGCCTTGGTGTCCACGCCTGCGACTTGCAGCACTAGATGCCACGGCAGCGAGCACAGCAGAAGATCAAAGCTGAGTGCGATGTACCGCCGCACCGGCGCATGGACATACGGCTTCACGTCCTGCCGCAGCGCGGTCTGGGACGCGGCAAGGAGTTCTCCGAGATAGCCCGCCGCGTCGAGCGTGGAAAATTCCGCGTGCGTCTGCCGAAGTCCCGCGGCGACACGTCCGGCAGCATCCAGGTTCTCCTGCTCAGTGTGCAGCTCTTCCAGCCGCGTATCAAGCGCGCTCTCCAGCGTGAGCGTTCCCGCCGCAAGTGATTTAATCGTATCGATGCGCAGGCCGAGCGCCCGCAGCAGCTTCACGCGCAGCAGCACATCGATGTCGGCCTGTGAATATTCCCGGTAGCCGTTCTCCGCCCGTTTGGGCGCGATCAGCCCTTCCGATTCGTAATACCGGATGTTGGCCCGCGGCAGACCAGACAGTGTTTCGACCTCCTTGATCGTCATATACATCCCTCCTGCCCTCAGCGTACAGTATCAAGCAGGTTTACAGTCAAGCTTTTTTGATTTTTTCCGTGTTTTTCGCAAAATTAGTCCTGCCGCAGCGAGCAGCACGAGCACCGCCACCGCCAGCCAGCCGCGCTTTCCGGTTTCCGGCGCTTCCTCGGTCTCTGGCTGAGGCTTCGGTTCCAGCTGCGCTGCGGCATAGGTCCTGCGGAAGGCTGTCCCCTCTTTCTGCACCTCTGCGTCGAGGTAGCCGGGAATGGCCTGCTCCGCAAGCACCCAGTAATGTACCGTGGGCAGACTGCTCCATGTATACCGCCAGTCCTGTTCTTCGGATAAAAGAACCGGGCGGCCATAGGCTTTTCCGTCGCACATCAGCTGGACAGTCAGCGATCCCGGGCGCTGCTCCGGCGTCTTTTCATCGTCCCAGACGATCTGGACGGAATAGTCCGCCTTTTCCGGACTGTAGGTCAGTTCCACCTCTGCCGCGCACTCCGCGGGGCAGACGATCAGCAGCGGTGACGGCGTATAGATCTGCCGGTTCACGCAGACGCTCTGCCCGCTCATCAGATACAGACCGGGCTCCAGCGCGTCAAAGACCGCCGCACCTTCTTCGTCCGTCTCTGCGGAGTCATCCGGCAGGCAGGCTTCATCCATCAAGGCCACCCTCTCCAGTACACGCGCAAGCGCGGCCCACGCGTTCCCATCGCCGCTCTGCGTTTCCAGCCGCGACCGGTACGCTTTGAAGCGCGGCTCAAGGCTCCACGTCCCGTCGCTGGAACGGTCTGCAACCCGATACGCGTCAAACCGCATTCCGGCAAGCGGCAGCTGCCCTTCAAACACGGCCCGCACCGTAATAGGCTCTGCCGGTTCCGCTGCCAGAGCAGCCGTCTGAACCGGCACACATAGGAAAATGGCCAGCCACACCGGCCGAAGCAGAAACCGTCTCATCACGCATCCTCCTTTTTCTCCATCATACCATATCCCGAAATATTTGCAAACCGGAATCTGGACTTGCCGGTCGGACATAGGCTTTCTGTGGAGGTGAAAGCCCATGCTTTCCGCAGCAGTCTGGCTGATGCTCAGCAGCATGCTCACATCGCTGCGCATTTCCGGCGGTGGCTCGTTCCCGAAGCCGCTCACCGCCGAAGAGGAGCGCATGTACTTAAAACGCAGCGCCGAAGGCGATCTGGAGGCCCGCAACATTTTGATTGAACGTAATCTCCGCCTGGTGGCACACATTATGAAAAAATACTATTCGCAGTCCGCCGATCAGGAGGATCTGATCTCAATCGGCACGATCGGGCTCATCAAAGGGATCTCAACCTTCGACGCCAGCAAGGGGGCACGGCTTGCGACATATGCAGCCAGGTGTGTAGAAAATGAAATTCTGATGTACTTTCGTTCGATGAAGAAAACAGCGGGGGATGTTTCGCTTTCGGATTGTATTGAGACAGGAAAAGACGGGAACGCGTTGTCGCTGATGGACGTTTTGTGCTCGGATGAGGATCTGTTCGAGGACTTGAGCACACGGCAGACGTACAAAAAGCTGTACGAGGTCATGGACGAGGTTTTGTCGGAGCGTGAGCGAATGGTCGTAACGCTGCGCTACGGCCTCGGCGACCGGACGCCGCTGACGCAGCGGGAGATCGCTGCAAAGTGTGGTATCAGCCGGTCGTATGTGTCGCGGATTGAGAAAAAAGCGCTTGCCGCGCTTCAGAAAGCGCTTCAGGATTACACGCAGACAGACTGAGGCGGATTTTTTCTTGGCACTGGATTTATCAGCATTTTTCTGGTACTATGGGTGCAGGCGGCAGACGTTCGTTCGGCTGCCGCGCACAGGATAAAAACGCAACGCGAGGCCTTCGGCCTTGCCAGAGCTGGTAGGTAGCCCAGCCGTCTGCGCTTCGGCGCAGGTAAGTAACCCTCCCCTCCGGGTCGTCCGTTCCTGTGAAAATAAAAAGGAAACGCTGATTCAATGACTGAACGCATTCGGCGAGAGATTTTGCCCCAAGACAAGACATGAAAACGCAGGAGTACTTTGTGTATTTCAAGTTTTCATACCGCAGGATTGGGCCACGGCGAAGGCCGAAAGGCATTGGATTAGAGGTTCCTCATGGAGGGTTTCGTAATGGACAGTGATTTGACAAGGCTGACGGTTTTGTTTGAGGCGCCGTTCTGGGTCGGGGTGTTCGAGCGGTTTGAAGGCAATACGCTTTCGGTCTGCAAGGTCACCTTCGGCGCAGAGCCGAAGGACTATGATGTATTTTCGTATGTGCTGAAAAACTACGCGCGGCTCCGATTCAGTCCGGCTGTTGCGGCAGCTGTCAGGCAGGATGCGGCAAATCCGAAGCGTATGCAGAGGGAAATCCGAAGGACTTCCTCCGGCGGCGGTGTCGGAACAAAGGCACAGCAGGCATTGCAGCTGCAGCGGGAGGAACAGAAGCTGGAACGAGAAACACGCACCCGCAAACAGCGGGACGCGGAAAAGCAGCTGAAGTTTGACCGCAGGCAGCAGAAACGAAAGAAAAAGCACCGGGGACGGTAACAGTACGCCCCCTCTGCGTCCGGCAGTGTTTGTACTGCTGCTCGCGGAGGGGGCGCATTGCTTTCAGCAAAAAGCCGCCGCTCGGATGAGCGGCGGCTTTGAGATCAGGTATTAGGGTTGTCCATGAAGTTCGAGGGGATAGTCGCCCAGATGCTCGAGCTTGAAGCCGTTGGCCTTAGTAGGCTTCATAGTCGAAGGCGTTCAGCTCGTCGATGGCGAGCTTGTGGAATTCATAGAAGTTCGGCCACCATTCGTAGCCGTCGCCGAGACTTGTGGCTCAGGTATGCGTCGGCGATGTCCTTGCCCATCTGCGGTGCGACATAGAACGCGCCCATGGCCAGGACGTTGACGCCGTTGCCGGTGATGGCGCGCAGCGCGGCAGGAACACTCTCCACGACGCCAGCGTGGACGCCGGGGCACTTGCTGGCCGCGATGTGGATGCCCATGCCGGTGCCGCAGAAGATGAGCGCGCGCTCAAACTCGCCCTCGGAGATCATCGCGCCGACGCGCAGGCCATGCGGTGGAACATGAGGTCGGTATCCTCTTCATCGCCCGTGCGGACGCCGACGTCCGTGACGGTCCAGCCCTTCTTTTTAGATGCGCGACGACCGCTTCCTTGAGGGGGAAGCCTGCAAAGTCCGCGCCGACCAGAATCTGCTTGTCCTTGATCGTTTTCATGGTGCAGCCTCCTTATTTCAGATAGAAAATTGAATCCATATCGGTATAGAACGCCTCGACGCAGGCCTCGTCATAGACCTCGAAGCAGGGTCTGGTGCAGCACCACCAGCGCTGCGTAGTCTCGTCGGCAGCCATCTTCGCCATATCCGTCTCGTAATCTGTGCCCGTATATTCAAAATACGAGAAAACAACGTTGCCGCGGATAAAGATCGAGTAATTCTCAAGATTGCATGCCGTGATCATTTTCAGCACGTCAGGCCAGACTGCCGCGTGGAGGCGGACATATTCGTCCCGCTTCTCCGGCTTCAGCCGGCCGACCTGCCCAAATCTGCGTCTTTCCATTTGTTTTCCGCCTTTCATGCCTTAGATTCTTTTATGTTCGTTCAGATAGTCCAGTACCATGACCAGCAGCAAAACTGCGCCCCAGACGAGGGAGATATAGTAGCTGCTGATCTGCGGGAAGCGGTTCAGGCCCGTTTCCAGCGCGCGTACCAGGAAGATCGAGAGCAGAACGCCGCCGATCTTGCCCTTTGCCACCGTTGGGGCTGACGCCGCCGAGCACAACGATCAGAATGCACTGCAGGGTGTAATTCGAGCCGTAGTCCGCGCGCGCGGAATTGTAGTTTGCCAGCATGATCATGCCGCCCGCCGCCGCGTAGATTCCTGAGATCAGATAGGTCTTTACGAGGATCCAGTCGACGTTCAGGCCGCTGAAGCGGGCGACATTTTCGCTACTGCCGAGCAGGGTCAGCTTCTTGCCGTAGGTTGTTCTGCTCAGAAGGAACCAGAGGACGACCGCGCCGGCGGCAAAGATCAAAAACTGCACGGGGATGCCCGCGATGCGATTATTGATAAGATAGGCATAGGTTGCTGGGAAATCGCTGATGGCACTGCCGCCAGTCAAGACAATGCCGATGCCGGAAAACAGTTCGCCCGTGCCGAGCGTAGCAAGGATTGGCGGGATCTTCAGCTTGGCGATCAGAACACCGTTCAGAAGCCCCGCAGCCGCACCAATCAAAAGCGCAAGCGTGAAAATCGGCAGAACCCAGACAGGACTCAGGTCGCTTCCGCCGTTTGCAATGCGGCGCATGAGCAGGGCCATGGTGATGGAGGTCATATTGGCCACGCCGACCGTTGAAAGGTCGATGCCGCTGGAGATCATACAGACCATGACACCGAGCGACATGAGGCCGAATTCCGGGAACTGTGCAAACATGGTCTGGAAGTTGACGACGGAATAGAACTTGCGACCCTTCATGATGCCCATGAACACGAACCAGCAGACCATAATGATGAGCAGGCGCCGGATGTGCGTGTCCATTTTCAGTCTGCGCTTTGCGGACAGCTTTGTGTTAGCCATTATGCTGCGCCTCCTTTGCCTGCGTTCTGACGCGGCGCTTCGCGCCGGAGTGCGTCGCCTGGTACGCGCTGACGGCGGTACCGATGACGATCAGGAGGCCGACGAACACGTCCTTCCACACGACCGGGACGCCAATGAGGATCATGGAGTTTTCCACCAGCACAATCAGCAGCGTACCGAGCACGCAGCCGGTCAGCGTGCCCTTGCCGCCGACGATGGCCGTGCCGCCGAGCACGACGCCCGCGACGATGTTCATCTCCATGCCGAGCATATTGGTCGGGTGGCACTGCTGCATCATGCATACGCGGATGATGCCCGCCGCACTGGCGATCACGCCGGCAAACAGGTACAGCAGGAATTTCGTCCGCTTGACGGCAAAGCCCGCGTTATAGGCTGCGGATTCGTTGCCGCCGATGGCGTAGATGCCGCGGCCGAACATGGTATAGCGCAGCACAAGGAATGTCAGGAGCAGAACGCCCGCAAACACCAGAAATGCTGCCGGAAGCTTGGACGACAGACCGCTGACGGGGTTCGTCGCAGTATAGATAGCCTGCTTGCCAAAGGCCTTCATGCCGGCCGGGATCACAGCCAGCTGCTTCGATTCGAGCGTGCCCTGCATGATGCCCTTGAAGACGCTGGCTGTGCCGAGCGTCACGATCATGCGGGCAGACGCAGGAAGCTGACGAAGAAGCCGTTGAACATGCCGAGGACCGCGCCGATGACGATGGCCATCAGCATGGGGAGCAGAACGCTTCCCTGATAATCCAGATTCAAAAACAGCTTTGTGGTCGCATATGCCGTCAGCGATGCAAGCGCCGGGAAGGAAACGTCGATGCCGCCGGACAAAATGACGAGAAACTCGCCCACGGCGAACAGGCCCGGCACGATCATAGCCGAGGCGATATCGACGATGTTATTAGACGTATAGAACTGGCCTGAGCGCACCTGAATCAAAAATGACAGGGCGAGCAGGATCAAAAATACATAGGTTTCATTCTGACGAAACAGCTTTTTTATAGTCTTCTGCACTTCCCCCACCCCCTTACAGCATCTTGCCCAGGATCTGCTTTTTCGCTCGCTTCATCCGCCGTCAGTTCGTCCACGATGCGGCCGTCCTTCAGAATCATAATGCGCGAGCAGTTTTCCAGCAGCTCCGGCAGGTCATCGGAAATAATGATGACCGCCATACCCTTTCCGGCCAGCGACTGTAAGATCGCGTGGATATCGTGCTTCGAGCCGATGTCAACGCCGACCGTCGGGCCGTTCAGAACCAGAATCTGCGGGCGGCAGGCCAGCCACTTGGCAAGCACGATCCTCTGCTGGTTGCCGCCGGAGAGCGTGGAGGCGGCGTTTGCCGGATTGGGCGTGGCAATGGCCAGCTCCTTGACCCAGCAGTCAATTTCCTCGTTTGTCTTCTGTGCATCGAAAGACCTTTTCGTCAGATCGTCGATCTCGGAGATTACGATATTGTCCGCAATGCTCTGCGAAAGGAACAGGCCCTCGCTCAGACGGTCCTCCGGCACGAAACCAATGCCGTTTTCAATCGCAGCACGAGGGCTTTTGATCACGGTCGGCTTTCCGTGGATGCGGATCTCGCCGGACTGGGCAGGGCGGATGCCGAACAAGGAAAGCGCAAGTTCCGTCCGTCCAGAGTCGAGAAGGCCCGTGACGCCGAGGATCTCGCCGCCGTGCAGCGAGAAGCTGATGTCCTCATAGCTGCCCGGAAGCGTCAGATCGCGCACCTCGAGCAGCGGCTCGTCCGACAGGCCGGAGGGCTGGAACGTCTTTTCTCAAATTCGCGGCCGGTCATATAATAGGTGAATTTTTTATTGTCCAACTCCGCCGTGTTGCCTGTAGCCGTCAGCTTTCCGCTGCGGAAAACGGTAAAGCGCTCAGAGATCTCAAAGACCTCGTCCAGCTTATGGCTGACGAACAGAATGGCGATCCCCTGTTCCTTCAGCTGCAGAATGACGCGGAAAAGCGCCTGCACCTCCTTGCGGGTCAGGGCGGTCGTCGGCTCATCCATGATGATGAGTTTCGCGTTGAACATCAGCGCACGGCAGATGGCAACCATCTGTTTTTCTGCGACAGAAAGTTCACCCAGTCTGGCGTCCAGATCGACTGTGAAGCCGATCCGCGCAACTGCCTGCTCCGCGATCGTGCGCATATCTTTCCAGTTTACAAATTTCTTTTTTGCGACCAGCTGACTGTTGATCGCCAGATTCTCCATGACGCTCAGGTTCGGAAAAATGGAGAAGTCCTGATAAATGACCTGAATGCCGCTTTCAATGGCGGAAAGCGGCGTGATCTTTTGCAGGGGCCGGCCCTCAAATTCGATGGTACCGGAATCGCGCTGATAAACACCGGAAATAATCTTGATCAGCGTGGA
>VOFC01000478.1_pt1 | contig 22000 bp, 29 predicted proteins | sample 5384161 | NCBI WGS metagenome assembly VOFC01 (sample SAMN12384722, study PRJNA508395) | human gut metagenome | isolation source: healthy gut B | host: Homo sapiens | reverse complement strand
GTTGATGGCGATCTCCCGGCCCTCGCTGTCCACGATGGCGCGGGTACGGTGGTGGTCGTCCTTCACCATGCCGTAGAGCGGTACATCGGACAGTGCCGTCCCGGCCAGTGCGGCCTTCGCAGCGCTCACCTGCCCCCTGCCGCCGTCCATCAGGAGCAGATCAGGCTTCTGGCCGAAGTAGTTGCTGCTCGGCTCGCCGTTTGCGGCCATTTCGGAATACTTTTCGTATTCAGCCGCGCGGCGGGACACTGTCTCGGCCAGCGAGGCGTAGTCGTCCGTACCGGCCACCGTCTTCATTCGGAACTTCCGGTAGCCCGCCTTGTAGGGCTTGCCGTCCCGGAATGTCACCATGCCGCAGACGCTGGTGCCGTCGCCCCAGTTGGAAATGTCGTAGCTCTCGATGGTGCGGGGGGGCTTCGGCAGGCCCAGCACCTGCGCCAGCTCGTCCAGAAGCTTTTCCTCCCGGGCATAGCGGCCGCTCTCGCGGGCCAGCCGCTCGACGGCGTTGGTGTGGGCCATCTCGACGAGGTGCGCCTTATCGCCCCGCTGAGGGACATAGAGCTGCACCTCACTGCCCCGCTTTTCGTTGAGGGCCTGCTGCAAGGCGTCCACATCCGGCGGCAGCTCGTCCACGGCGATGACCTTTCGGGATCTGCTCATCGTCGAGGTAGTACCGGGGCAGAAATTCCTCCCGCACCGCCGCGATGTCGGCAGTATCGTGGAAAAGGAACTCCCTCTTGTCCGTCAGCCGTCCCTCCCGGAAGCGGAGAACGGCTGCACAGACGCTGCCGGGCGTACCCGCCAGCGCTACCACGTCCATCTCCACGTCGGGGTCGACCACAACCTTCTGCCCCGCCGTCACCTTGGTGATGGCGGCGATCTGGTCACGGATGAGGGCCGCTGTCTCAAATTCCAGCCGGTCGGAGGCCTCCTGCATCCGCTCACTGAGAAGCTTCAGGATGTCCTTCTTGCCGTAGCGGATGAGGTGCACCGCGTTTTTGACGGCCTGCTCGTAGTTTTCACGGCTTATCTTGCCGCTGCACACCGCCATGCACTTGCCGATGTGGGCGTTCAGGCAGGGACGGCCCCGGCCAATTTCCTGCGGGAACCGCCGACTGCACCGGGGCAGCAGAAAAGCATCCATCGCCGTCTCGGCCATCTGACGGGCCGCAAAGCTCGAGGTATAGGGGCCGATATACTCCGCGCCGTCATCCTCTTTTTGCAGCGTGAACGACAGCCGCGGCCACTCGTCCTTTGTCACCTTAATATAGCTGTAGCCCTTGTCGTCCTTGAGCAGGATGTTGTACTTCGGGGTGTGGGCTTTGATCTGGCTTGCTTCCAGCACCAGCGCCTCGAACTCGCTCTGGCAGACGATGACGTCGAACGCGTAGGCGTGGGCGATCATCTGGCTGACCTTGTTGTCGTGAGGCACACCCTCCCGGAAATACTGGCTCACCCGGATGCGCAGACGTTTGGCCTTGCCGATATAGATGATGGTGCCGCTTTTGTCCCGGATGATATAGACGCCCGGCAGAAGCGGCAGCATACAGGCCTTTTTGTAAAGTTCTGCCTTGGTCATCCGATGTTATGCCGGCCTTTCTGCATCCTCTCGGTCCTGGCAATGCATTCGACGCCGCCAGCGCCAGACCGCACACGTCGAGGGCCACGCTCCACCACTTGGGCTTCCGCTCCGAGGTGAGCAGAAGGGTGATGTTGACGATGAGCGTCACCAGATAGACCCAAAAAAGCAGTACCACGGCTTGCCGGAATCACAGAACTCGCCAAACTTGAACAGTGCTTCTTTCGTCGAATCTTTCATGAGGCTGCCTCCTTTGTTCTGATGCATCATACCAAAAAAAGCGGCAAGGATGACCCCCGCCGCTCATACACGAAATGGAACTGAATTACTCTGCGAAGCCGGACTCCACCAGCTTGATGAGGCCATCGACAGCAGCCTGCTCGTCTGCGCCATCCGCGATGATGCGGATGGTGGTGCCGCCCACGATACCCAGAGACAGGACGCCCAGAAGGCTCTTGGCGTTCACGCGGCGCTCTTCCTTCTCCACCCAGATGCAAGACTTGAACTCATTGGCCTTCTGAATAAAGAAGGTTGCCGGACGGGCGTGCAGACCAACCTGATTTTCAACGGTAACTTCTTTGACGTACATAGTAAAACGCTCCTATCTATTATCGTTCGGGAAATGCAATTATGTTTCGCGCCTGTTGCGTTGTGATTATTTTAGCGCAAAGCGAAACCGTTGTACAGTCCCCAAACGCATTTTTGGCGGTTTTCCCAAGGATGAGGGGGGCATTTTCCACCTTTTATACAAAGACAACAAAATTATTCCCCCAGTGTTGGCGGGGTAATACAAAAGTTTTCAACATTTTTTTTTCGACGGAGGGTCAGCACTCCGACTGCTTTTGTGCTTATCCGGCAGAGTATGACGTTTGCCGCAGACTCCGCTCAACCCTCATACTGCATCCACAGCAGCGCGCATTTCTTTACAACAGAAGGATATTCCGCCGGGTCAAATTCCATGTCTTTTTCGCCTGTGAATTTCCATCCCATCCGACGATAGAGAGCAATGGCGCGGGCGTTGGTGTCCAGCACGCTCAGGCGGGGATGCTCATACTCTTCCAGCTTTTTCCGGGCAAAATCCAGCATCTTCTGGCCGATGCCCTTTCTCTGGGCATTCCCAGACACAAAGAGATGCTCAATGCGGCCGGTCTTGTGGTCTACGCTCACCATGCCGTCCGGCACATCTTTCGTCGTGTGCAGGTAGCAGGCCCAGCCGCCTTTTTTCTCCGCCTTGAGCTGAGCGAGAAACTCCTCTTCTGTCAGGCTTGCACAATACTCTTCCGTCCAGTTTCCGGCGCAGACGGCGCGGCGTCCCTCCGCAAACAGCTTTGCCGCAGCGGCAAACTGTTCTTCCGTCTTGACAAGGCGGACATTCTCGCCCCGCTTCCACTTGGGCAGCTCGGTGATGGGGTGGCTCTCGCACCACTGCTCATACAGCTCCGGGCGGCGCAGACGGGTGCGCTCCCGGCTCTTTTCGCCCCGCCATGCGTCGATCTTCTGGTGGTCGCCGCCCAGCAGCACCTCGGGCACGGCACGGCCCTCCCAGACCTCGGGGCGGGTGTACTGGGGGTACTCCAGCAGGCCGTCCCAGTAGCTCTCCTCCTCGTAGCCCTTCTGCTCAGCCAGAACGCCGGGCTTGAGGCGGAGGACGCTGTCGGCCACCACAAGGCTGGCCAGCTCGCCGCCGGTGAGGATATAGTCGCCGATGGAGATCTCTTCGTCCGCAAAAGCATCGATGACCCGCTCATCAATGCCCTCATAGTGGCCGCAGACCAGCGTCAGGTTATCGTACTGGGCCAGCCTGCGGGCGTGCTCTTCGGTGTAGCGCTGACCGCCCGCCGTCAAGAACACGATATGCGGGGCCGGGCGTCCCTGTTCCGCTACCTCTTTCTGGACGGCCCGCAGGCAGTCGGCGATGGGCTGGGCGTAGAGCACCATGCCGCAGCCGCCGCCGTAGGGGTAATCGTCGGTCTGCTTCTGCTTATTTAGGGTGTAGTCCCGAATCTGATGGCAGTGGGTCTCGATGCAGCCGCGCCTGGCTGCGCGGCCGATGATGCTGGCGTCCAGCACCTGCTGGCACATCTCGGGGAAAAAGGGTCACGATGTCCACGCGCATTCCCATCGCTCACTCCCCCTCCCGCTCACTGTCACAGTCGTCATCCAGCAGGCCCGGGATGGGGGTGACAAGGATATAGCCCTCGGGCGGGTTGCGCTCTTTCAGGAAAGCGTCCACGCCGGGGAACATATATTCTTTTCCGCCGGGGGCTTTGACCGTGTAGATGTCCTGTGCGCCGGGTGGTCCACGCTGGTGACGACGCCGTACACCTTGCCGGTGTCGGCGTCCCGCACCTCGCAGCCGATGAGGTCGGCCACATACCACCGGCCCTCCGGCAGGGTGGCGTCATTGCGGTCGAAGTAGAACACCTGTCCCCGCAGGGCGCGGGCGGCGTCCATGTCATTCACGCCCTCCAGCTGGAGCAGCGCCATCTGCCCCTGCGGGCGGATGGAGGCGATATTATAGCACTTGCCGCCCTTTGCCGAGGCATAGAGGCGGCCCGTCTTTTTGAGGAAATCCACGCCGTCGCACCACAGCTCCAGCTTCATTTCGCCGCGCACGCCGTGGGTGGTGACGACCTTGCCTGCTTCCAGATATTGCTGCATAAATTCGCTCCTGTTCAACCTCTCAGTCTCTCGCTTCGCTCGACAGCTCCCCTATCGAGGGGAGCCTCTGGCGAAGAGGGAAAGCTTGTTATGCCAAGGCCTCTCCTCGATAGGAGAGGTGGCACGCTGTAGGCGTGACGGAGAGGTTATTCCTAATAAAAAAGGCCCTTTGCCATTACAGCAAAGGGCCTGTAGGGTGCTTAGTCGATCTCAACAAGGACCTTTTCATCGACCCGCACAGCAGCCGCGCGCATCACCACACGAATGGCTTTTGCGATCCGGCCCTGCTTGCCGATGACACGGCCCATATCTCCCTCTGCCACGCTCAGGTGGTAGACGATGGTGCCGTCCTCGCGGGGGGCGTCCACCGTGACCTTGACGGCGTCCTTATCCTCCACGAGGCCGCGGGCAACTGCCAGCAACAGCTCCTGCATGAGTCAGCCCTCCACCTTACAGAATGTTGGACTTCTTCAGCAGCACACGAACGGTGTCGGTGGGCTGAGCGCCGTTCGCGATCCACTTCTTAGCCTTCTCGGCATCGATGTTCACGACCGCGGGCTCCTTGGTGGGGTCGTAAGTGCCGATCTCCTCGATGAAACGGCCATCGCGGGGGAAGCGGCTGTCAGCAACAACAACACGATAGAAGGGAGCCTTCTTGGCGCCGACGCGGCGCAGACGAATCTTAACTGCCATGGTAATATCCTCCAAAAATTTCTTGTTCCCCGGCTTGCGGGGGTTAAATCTATCTGTACAACCCCGTGCCGGGGTGTATACCGTAATTATTTCATGCCTCTGAAGGCGCCCGGGTTTCCCATCAGGCCGCCCAGCTTGCGGGCAAAGCCCTTGGGACTCTTCTTGAACTGCTTCATCATCTTCTGCATCATCTCAAACTGCTTGAGCAGCTTGTTGACGTCAGACACCTGCGTGCCGCTGCCCGCAGCGATGCGGCGCTTGCGCTTGGGGTTGATGATGGAGGGGTCCTCTCGCTCGGCCCTAGTCATCGAGTAGATCATGGCCTCGATGCGGTCGAAGGCCTTTTCGTCGATCTGGCTGGCGTCGATACCGGACATCCCGGGCAGCATGCTCAGCATGGCACCCGCACCGCCCATCTTGCGGATCTGGGCGAACTGGGCCAGCATATCGTTCATATCGAACTTGTTTTCCATCATCCGCTTGGCGGTCTCTTCGGCCAGCTTCTCGTCGGCGGCGTCCTGTGCGCGCTCGATGAGGCTCAGCACATCGCCCATGCCGAGGATGCGGCTTGCCATGCGGGAGGGATGGAAGACCTCAAGGTCGTCCAGCTTTTCGCCGGTGCCCTGAAACTTGATGGGCTTTCCGGTGACGGACAGCACCGAGAGGGCTGCGCCGCCGCGGGTATCGCCGTCGGTCTTGGTGAGGATGATGCCGTCGATGCCGACCGTTTCGTTGAAGGTCTTGGCGACATTCACGGCGTCCTGACCGGCCATGGCGTCCACGACCAGCAGAGTCTCGTCCACGGGGACGGCTTCTTTGATCTGGACCAGCTCCTGCATCAGCACTTCGTCGATCTGCAGGCGGCCCGCGGTATCGAGGATGATGATGTCGTTGCCGTAGTCCTTGGCGTGGGCCAGTGCCTTTTTGGCGATGGCAGGCGGCTTTTCGCCGGGCAGGGTGAAGACCGGCGCACCGGCCTGCTTGCCCACCACCTGCAGCTGGTCGATAGCGGCCGGACGGTAGATGTCGCAGGCCACCAGCATCGGGCGACGGCCCTGCTTGATGTAGTATTTTGCAAGCTTTGCTGCATGGGTCGTCTTACCGTTGCCCTGCAGGCCGCAGAGCATGATGATGGTCTGACCCTTGTTCTTGATGACCAGACGGGGCGCTTCCTCGCCGCCCATCAGAGCGATCAGCTCTTCGTTGACGATCTTGACCACCTGCTGGGCAGGGGTCAGGCTCTCCATGACCTCCTGGCCCATGGCGCGCTCCGAGACCTTTGCGCAGAAGTCCTTCGCCACCTTGTAGTTGACGTCGGCTTCCAGCAGGGCCATCCGGACTTCGCGCATGGCGGCCTTGATGTCCGCCTCGTTCAGCTTGCCGTGGCCGCGCAGCTTTTTGAACACACCGGCAAGGCGGTCGGTCAAAGATTCAAATGCCATTGTGCGGTGCTCCTCTCAAATCCATTTTCAGCTCTCATTCACTTCGTCGATGGAGCGGATGAGCCTCAGCATCTTGGTCAGGGTGGCGGCATACTCGGTGGTGGTCAGCCGGGCGTTCGGGCCGGTGCATTCGAACCGGGCGTCGATGACCAGCTGCTCCAGCTCTTCCAGTGTCTGCTGCACCCGGCGGTACCGGGCAGCAAAGCCCACCTTGTCTTCCAGCTCCTTGAGGGTCGTTTCGCCATGCTTGATGGCGTCCCGCGCCCCCTGCCGGGTGATGCCGAAGTTTTCTCCGATCTCGCTGAGGGAGAGGTCGTCGTTGTAATACTGGCGCAGCATCTCGCGCTGTTTGGGCGTGAGCACCTCGCCGTAAAAATCGAGCAGATAGCCCATTTCAAAGTCTTTTGCCATGTTCTGTCCTGCTCTGACCTCCGCTGTTTGTTTGTAAAGGTTTTTGCTTTACATACGGAGTATAGCAGACGCCGCCTCCCTTTGTCAAGAACTTTTTGCGTCATTTTGCCAGATTTTCTCCTCATTTTTCTCTTTTCTGCCCAAATCCTGCTTGACGCTTCCGGCCCTTTGCGCTAAAGTTATAGGCGTAAGCTTTCCCCCGGACGCGAAAGGAGGCCGCCCGTGCCCATCTACCCCAACATCTACCAGACCCTGCTGCCCGGCCCCATCGTCGAGCTGCGGGGCTATCTTGCGGCCTGCGGGCTGCGGGGGCGGCTGTACGCCTATCTGAACTACAACGGCCCCACCGGCACGGCGCGGGACGAGCTGGCTGAGGGATGCTGGCGCTGGCCCTTGAGCGCGGGGCGCTGACCCCCGGCCAGACCATCGTGGAGGCCGTGTCAGGGCCTTTTGCCACGGCGCTGACGCTGGCGGGGCAGACGGCGGGCCACCCGGTGGTTCTGGTCATGCCGGAGGATGCCCCTGCCATGCGGCAGGAGAGCCTGCTCCGCCTCGGAGCACAGATCATCCACACCCCGGCCCAGGCGGGCCTTGCAGGCGCACGGGCGCTGGCAAAAGCCACCGCCGCCGAAAAGGGCTGGTACTATATGGACTGGCTCAACAACGACGACAACCCCACCTATCACCGCCGGGTGACGGGGCCTGCACTGGTGCGCTCCATCGCGCGGGAGGGTTCCAGCATCGTGGACTGCATCGTCATCGGCGTGGGCAGCGGCGGCACCATCACCGGCGTGGGCGAAACGGTCAAGGCGTGGACGAATGACGTCCGCATCGTGGCGGTAGAGCCTTACGAGAGTCAGGCCCTGAGCAGCGGCCTCACCGGCTCCCACGGCATCCCGGACATCGGCTTCGGCCTCGTTCCCGGCAACTACAACTCCTATGTAGTGGACAACATCGCTGCCGTCACCACTGCCGATGCCGTCCGGGCGGCGCAGCGGGTCCTGCGCACCGATGCCATCCCGGCCTCCCCCAGCGCAGGTGCCGCCCTTCACGCAGCGGCCCAGCTTATCGCAAACGGCAAAAGCCGTTCGGCACTGGCCGTGTTCAGCGCACGCCAGAACATACTATAAAAAGAAAAAGAGAAGGAATCCATGACAAAAGACATGACGACCGGAGCCATCACGCCCCTTCTGGTCAAATTCACCATCCCGCTGGTGCTGGGCAACCTGTTCCAGCTCACTTATAACGCCGCCGACAGCATCATCGTGGGCAAATTTGTCGGCGAGGACGCCCTCGCCGCCGTCGGCACCTCCAACCCGCTGATGACGCTGGCTATCCTCTTCATCAACGGCCTTTGCCTCGGCGCAGGCATCCTCGTCAGCACGGCCTACGGCGCAGGAGACACCCAGCGCGTGGAACGTCAGGTCTCCACCACCGCCATCGCAGGCACGGTGTTCTCGCTGGTCTTTTCGGCCCTCTGCGTTCTGCTGGCGACGCCGCTGCTCCGGCTGATGCAGGTTCCGGAAGAGATCCTGCCCATCGCGGTGCAGTACCTCCGCATCGTGTTTGCGGGCCTCATCTTCACCTTCTTTTACAACTTCCTCGCCGCCACCATGCGGGCGCTGGGCGACAGCAAGAGCGCCCTCTACTTCCTGATGATAAGCTCGGTGCTGAACATTGGCGGCGACCTCTTCTTTGTCGAGGTGCTGGGCTGGGGCAGCGAAGGCTGCGCCCTCTCCACCGTCCTCAGCGAGGCGCTCTGCTGTGTGCTCTGCGTCGTCTATATCCAGTTCAAAGTTCCCGTCCTTCAGCTGGGACGACGCTGGCTCGTCTTTGACGGCTCACTGCTGCGCAGCACCGTCCAGTACGGCTGGACCAGCGCCATGCAGCAGGCCACTGTCCAGCTGGGCAAGATCGCCGTGCAGGCCATCGTCAACACGCTGGGCATCAACGCAATGGCCGCTTTCACCGCCGCCAGCCGGGTGGACGACTTCACCTATATGCCCCAGCAGAACATGGCCTGGGCGATCTGAAGATCACCCTTGTCAGCAGCCTGCTGAACATGGGCGGCCGCGTCGCCGCCGCTGCGCTGTTTGTGCTGGTGATGAAGATGGATATTGAAGCCCTGCCCTTCAGCTACGCCGTGGGCTGGCTCCTCCTGGTCGTCTATGAGGTCACGGTGCTGCTCAGGTATATGAAAAATGGGAATCTCTGCGAGGATTGCATAGAAAACGAGGAGCTGCTGCACATCTGTGCAGCAGCTCCTCGTTTTTCGTTTTCTTTACTTGCGCTTTGCCAGCAGGGCCTCGATCTTCTTGATCGGGTCGATGATGCTGGAAACCGACATATCGTGGTTCAGAGCCACCACGAAGTAGGCGGCGTACTTGGACACGTCAACGTCCACGTACCAGTCGCGGGTCAGCAGCTCAGGCTGACGGTAAGTCAGGTTGGTGCCCACCACATAGTCCAGCTTGCCCTCGGCCACAGCCTGGTCGAACTTCTCCAGACCGCTGGTGAACAGGGGAAGGTGGCGTTGGCAATGATCCGGCCTGCACCGCGGGCCTTCAGGTTGCTGGCGACCTCCAGCATGCTCTCGCCGGAAGCGATGATGTCATCCGCGATAAAGACGGTCTTGCCCTCGACGCTGTCGCCCAGATACTCATGGGCCACGATGGGGTTGCGGCCGTTGACCACGCGGGTGTAGTCGCGGCGCTTGTAGAACATGCCCAGGTTGCAGCCCAGCACACTGGAGAAGTACTTGTTGCGGCTCATGGCACCCTCGTCGGGGCTGACCACGATGAACTTGTCCTTGTCGAAGCTGATCTCGGGGTTCTTCTTCAGCAGGCTCTTGAGTACCTGATAGGTAGGCATGGCGTTGTCGAAGCTCAGCAGGGGCACAGCGTTCTGGACGCGGGGATCGTGAGCATCAAACGTGATGATGTTGTTCACGCCCATGGTCTGCAGCTCCTGCAGGGCCACGGCGCAGTCCAGGCTTTCGCGGACGATGCGGCGGTGCTGACGGCCGCCGTACAGGCTGGGCATGATGACGGAGACACGGTGTGCCTTGCCGGCCACAGCCTGGATCAGGCGCTTCAGGTTTGCAAAGTGGTCATCGGGAGAGAGGTGATTCTCATAACCGAACAGATTGTAGGTCACGCTGTAATTGCCCGGGTCAATGACGATGAAGATGTCGTCGCCGCGCACAGACTCTTTCACCAGGCCCTTGGCGTCGCCGCTCTGGAAGCGGGGGGCACTCGCAGGGGATGATGAAGCTGTCCTTCTCCACACCCGCAGACTTTGCCCACTCCACAAGGTGCTTGTCGATCAGAGCGGTCAGCTCTTCTGCACCGGGGCAAGCCAGCAGACGCAGGTCTGCCACGCTGGGTTCCTGAAAAAATGCCATCGGATTGATCTCGTTGGACATATTTACAACTCCTCCACTGTTTCGGTTGTCAATACGATAAAAACAGGCGCTCTGAGCGCACATCTATTTTTATTTTACCACAAAATCCATTTTCCGACACACTCAATTTCTCTTCCCGGGGTATTTTCTGCGGCTTGCACAGCTGTTATTCCAAAAACGGCGGAGACTGTGAGTTTGTCACAAAAGACGGACTTATCTGTCAGATCGAGGGGAGAGGCGGCTTTGCCTGTGAGGACAACAATCACAAAACCGCCCCCCCATCCGGCACACTTGTACCGGACGGGGGCGGTTCTTTGTGATCCGATATCGGGGTGTCAGGCTTACAGCTCTGCCACAGCGGCTTTCAGTGCTTCCACGCGGTCGGTGTTCTCCCCACTTCACGCCCAGATCCTCGCGGCCCATGTGGCCGTAGGCGGCCAGCTTGCGGTAGATGGGCTTGCGCAGGTCGAGGTCGCGGATGATGGCAGCGGGGTCAGGTCAAAGACCTTCTCCACGGCCTGCTCGATCTTCTCGTCAGCCACCGTGCCGGTGCCGAAGGTGTCCACCATGATGGACACAGGCTTTGCCACGCCGATGGCGTAGGCGAGCTCCACCTCGACCTTGCGGGCAATGCCGGCGGCCACGATGTTCTTGGCCACCCAGCGTGCTGCATAGGCGGCGGAACGATCCACCTTACTCGGGTCCTTGCCCCTGAACGCACCGCCGCCGTGCTGGGCAGCGCCGCCGTAGGTATCGACAATGATCTTGCGGCCGGTCAGTCCGGAGTCCCCCTGCGGCCCGCCGACCACAAAGCGGCCGGTGGGGTTGATGAAGTACTTGGTGTTCTCGTCCAGCAGTTCCGCCGGAATGGTGGCCTTGATGACCTTTTCCATGATGTCGGTGCGCAGCTGCTCCATGCTGACGCTCTCGCTGTGCTGGCTGGAGATGACCACGGCGTCCACGCGGGCGGGCTTGCCGTCGATGTACTCCACGGTGACCTGGCTCTTGCCGTCCGGGCGCAGGTAATCCAGCTCGCCGCTCTTGCGCACTTGGGTCAGCTGCTTGGCCAGCTTATGGGCCAGGCTGATGGGCATGGGCATCAGCTCGGGGGTTTCGTCGCAGGCGTAGCCGAACATCATGCCCTGGTCACCGGCACCGCCGACTTCGTCGTTGGTACCCAGTGCGATATCGGGGCTCTGGCCGTCGATGTTGGAGATGACGGCGCAGGTGTCGGCGTCAAAGCCGAACTTTGCACGGGTATAGCCGATGTCGGAGATGACCTCGCGGACGATCTTCTGGAAATCGACATAGCAGCTGGTGGTGATCTCGCCCATGATGTGGACGAGGCCGGTGGAAGCGCAGGTCTCGCAGGCCACGCGGGCGTCGGGATCGTGGGTCAGGATCTCGTCCAGGATCGCGTCGGAGATCTGGTCGCAGATCTTGTCGGGATGGCCTTCGGTCACGGACTCGGAAGTAAACAGATGTCTTGCCATAAAATTTTGTCCTCCATGTGTGGTGATCTTTCGGACAGCTTCATACACGTCCATCAAGAATTTGCGCAAACAAAAAGCGCTCAGAACCGAAGCTCTGAGCGCTTGCACTCTTATCTTTCGGTTTCCGCAGGATTTGGCACCTTATGCTCAACGCACAGGTTGTCGGGCTTCGCAGGGCCTGTCCCCTCAGCCGCTCTTGATAAGTCGGTATTCAGTTGTTTTCCGAGGAATATACTATCATTACTTCGTCAGATTGTCAAGAACAGTCCGACTTATTTTAGACATTCCACCGAAATTGATTAGGAAATCAGTACCCCTTGGCCTGCTCGCCGTTCAGCAGCTTAACAGCGCGGGAGGTGCCCAGACGGTCGGCCCCCAGAGCCAGGAACTGCTCCATATCCTCCACGGTGGAGATGCCGCCTGCGGCCTTGACCTTGCAGCGGCCGCGGACGCCCTTGACCATCAGCTCCACATCATGGAAGGTGGCACCGGCGGTGGAGAAGCCGGTGCTGGTCTTGATGTAGTCGGCACCGGCCTCGCAGACGATGTCGCACATCTTTTCCTTTTTCTTCATCGGTCAGCAGGCAGGTCTCGATGATGACCTTCAGGATCTTATCGCCCACAGCCTGCTTGACGGCGCGGATATCCTCGCGGACGGCGTCGTACTCCTTGTTCTTCAGGCGGCCGATGTTGATGACCATGTCCACCTCGGAAGCGCCGTTCTCGATGGCCTTCTTCGCCTCAAAGGCCTTGGACTCGGTATCCATGGCACCCAGAGGGAAACCGACCACGCAGCACACCGGGATGCGGCCGGCCATATACTCCACAGCCTGCTTCACATAGCAGGTATTGATGCAGACGGATGCGGTGTGGTTGGCGATGGCCTCATCGCAGATGGTCCGGATCTGGGGCCAGGTGGCCTCAGGCTTCAGCAGGGTGTGATCCACATGGGAGAGAATTTCTTCACGCGTCATGTTGTCGTCCTCCTAAATTCTTGCCGGCACGGCGCACCTTTGCCATGCCCACCGCGCTCAGGGCGATTGCAGTTGCAGAGACCGTTGCACCGATGATGCCCAGCACCAGACCGGAGACCAGGAATGCAAAACCTTTCAGACCACGTTTCATAAGACCGTACCTCCTAAGATGATTTGATTTGAAAAACCCTCTCAGTCACGGCCTACGCCGTGCCAGCTCCCCCCTGAGTGGGGGAGCTTTATCATAGAAGGGAAACGTTTCCTTCTCCTGCAAAAAGCTCGCCCTTCGGGAGAGCTGTCGCCGTCAGGCGACTGAGAGGGTTCTTGCTTACTTCTTCTTAAAGATGATCAGCTTGCTGAACACATAGTTCAGCACGATCACCAGTACATTGGAAAAGACTTTTTACGCACAGGCCCCACAGGCTTTGTGCAGCACCTGCCGCCACAAAAATTGCGGTGGGGCCATCTGCGCCGCCAATGATCCCCACAGATGCAGCCGAGGAGGCCGCTGCGCCGGTACCGACGACCATGACCGTGTAAAAAAGCTCCCCAGCAGGCTCTCCATCAGAGCTGTGCCCTGCGCGGCCAGGAGGTTGCCGCCCACCATCATGATGACTGTATCCAGCAGCATTGTGCCCAGACGGCAGGTGACAAATGCACCGAACTCCTTTGCCATCTCCCGGCCCCGGGTCCTGCTGCGGAACACGAAGGCCCGGTTGGTGGCATAGGCGAACAGGATGCAGATGATGTTGTCCAGCACATTGCCCCAGCAGTTGGCGGCGGTGTAGCCGAACAGCTTGTTGAACACCGCATACAACACGATGTTCAGCAGGGTACACAGGACGCCGAAAATGAGATAGCTCAGCACTTCCCAGTGCTTCTTCAAAAATTTTATCATAAAGGACCCACTTCTCTCAACCGCAGAGCGCTGACTGAGAGGTTACAAAAACAGCCCCGCCGCCGTTATCCCGGCAACGGGGCTGTTGATTGCATTGCGTCAGGCAGATGCCTTCCCGATGGGCTGATTACTCAGCGTCGTCGTTCAGCAGAGCCTTCATGGACAGGCTGATGCGCTTCTTGTCGAAGTCGACATCCAGCAGCTTCACGTCGACCATATCGCCGACCTTCAGTGCGTCGGAGACCTTCTCAACGCGGTCATTGCTGATCTCGCTGATGTGGACCAGACCGTCAACACCCGGCAGGATCCGCACGAAGGCGCCGAACTTGGTCAGGGACACGACCGGAGCATGGAAGGTGCTGCCGATGGGGTAGTTGTTCTTCAGCTGCTCCCAGGGGTTGTCCTCGGCCTTCTTGTAGCCCAGAGAGACCTTGTGGTTCTCACGGTCGATATCCTTCACATACACCTCAATGGTGTCGCCCACAGAGACGACCTCAGAGGGATGCTTGATGCGGTTCCAGCTCAGCTCGCTGATGTGGCACAGACCGTCCACACCGCCGATATCGACGAATGCACCGTAAGAGGTCAGGCTCTTGACAACGCCGGTATAGGTCTTGCCGCCCTCGCCGTTTCCCCAGAACTCCTCACGCTTTGCCTTGTTCAGCTCAGCGGTGACCTTGTTGATGCTGCCGACGATCTTACGGCCGGAACACTCGGTAACGACCAGCTGGACATGCTGGCCGACCAGAGCAGTGTAGTCCTCGTCGCGGCGCATAGTGGCCTGAGAACGGGGGGACGAACACCTTGACACCCTTGACATTGACGACAACGCCGCCCTTGTTGAACTCGGTGACATCGCCCTCGACGACTTCGCCGGATTCAGCAGCCTTGGCGATTTCTTCCATGCCCTTGCGAGATGCGAGCTTCTTGCGGGAGAGCTGGATAACGCCGTCCTGATCCATAACCTTCTCGACAACGAGGTCCAGCTCATCGCCCACCTTCACCAGATCCTCTGCCTTGGCGGAGGAATCATCGGTCAGCTCGCTCAGCTTGACAAAGCCGGTCTGCTTCGCACCGATATCCACCTGGATCTCGTTGGCAGAGATGCTGGTCACGATTCCTTTCACAATACTGCCTGCATGAACACGCTTCTCCTCGGATGCGTTCAGCATCTCCTCGAAGCTCATGCTGTCATTGATTTCTGCGCTCATACTGTTAAGTACCTCCTCAATAATAGACGATGGCGTTGAAGCCCCGTGACGCCCGCCGTTTTAACATTCGCAAACCATTCAGGCCGAAGTTCGCTCGCTGTCTCGACCGTTACGGCTCGCGTGTGCTTTGCGGCGACCTGTACCAGCTTTTGGGTATTGGAAGAATGATGACCGCCAATGACAACAATGATGTCGCATTGCTGGCTGAGGCCTTCCGCTTCCTGTTGCCGCGCCCACGTCGCATTACATATTGTATCAAACACTCGCGCGTTTGTATATGCTTTTTTTTGAGAAACTCCGAACTTTCTTGCCATTTTGTTACCTGAAATGTGGTCTGTGCAACCGCAAAAATGGGCTTTTGGGGGTCGGAAGGGCCTTTCCAGGCCTTCAGCTGGTCCAAATCGCTGAAGACAAATACCTCTCCCCGGGTATGCCCCACGATGCCCTGCACCTCCGGGTGGGCGGCATCTCCGGCCACCAGAAGCACCGCGCCCTCGGCCTCGGCCTGCGCTGCGATGCGCTGGATCTTCTGTACGAAGGGACAGGTGGCATCATGGTAAGGGATGCTGCGGGCCGTCAGCTCATCGTAGATGCTGCGGGGCACGCCGTGGCTCCGGATGATGACCTCGTACCCGGCAGGGATATCCTCCACGGTGTCTGCCACCAGAGCTCCCCGCTTTTCCATGTCGGCCACCGCCTGAGGGTTGTGGATCAGCGGGCCCAGGGTCGCTACCTTGTGGCCCTCGTTCAGCAGGTTGTAGGTCAGCTCCACGGCGCGGTTCACGCCGAAGCAAAAGCCTGCCGTCTTTGCCAAGCGGATCTCCATCATTTTCCTCCTAATCCTTCCCATGCATCCAGCAGGGCCTGCTTATTGGCCCGCAGGACTTTCATATCCCGGCGTCCTTCCATGGCAAACTGCGCCGCCGGCATCGGCTCGCCGTAGATGACCCGGACCCGGCAGAACAGATGCATCCGGCCGTCCGGGGTATCGTAGCAGATGCGCACCGGCACCACGTCCACCCCGGCCTGCGCCGCGATGACGAACAGGCCGCTCTTGGGCTGCAGGAACTTGCCTTCCTTTTCCCGGGTCCCCTCCGGGAAGATCAGCAGGGTGCCGCCGCTGCGGCACTCCTCCACCGTCCGGTCGATGACGTCCAGTTCCTCCTTGGTGCCCCGGACGCAGAGGGCTCCGGCGCAGCGGAAGAACCAGCTGAGGAAGGCGTTGATCTCGAACAGTTCCTTTTTGGCGAACACCAGCATCCGCCTGCCCCAGAACCGGGTGATGACCACGAACACCGGATCGATGGCCGAGATGTGGTTGGGGGCAATGATGCACCCCTTTGTCTGCACCTTCTTCAGGTTTTCCCGGCCCACGGTCTGCACCCGGAAGCCCAGATGAAAGACCAGCCACGCAAAGGGCAATAAAATATAGTATAGAATCATCCGGCTACCTTTACTTTTTCAGCAATGATCTGCTTCATGGCCTCCAGACTCTGGGCAAAGTCCAGATCCGAAGTGTCCAGCAGGCCGGCATCCTCCGCCTGCTTCGCGGGGCGGCGGCGCGGTGGGTGTCCTGATAGTCCCGCTTCTTCACATCCTCCAGCACCTCTTCATAGGGGGTGTCGATGCCCTTGGCCTGATACTCCTTCCAGCGGCGGGCGGCCCGGGCCTCCGGCGCTGCCGTGAGGAAGATCTTCACGGTGGCATCCGGCAGCACCACCGTGCCGATGTCCCGGCCGTCCATCAGGACGTTCTGGGTCTTTGCCATGTTCCGCTGCAGGTCCAGCAGAAAAGCCCGGACCTCCGGGTTGGCACCCACGGCCGAGGCGGCCATCCCGGCCTCCTCGGTGCGGATGGCCGTGCTGACATCCTCGCCGTTCAGATAGATATGCTGCTCGCCCTCCACAGAGTCCAGCCGCAGGCCGATCCGGGGCAGCAGAGCGTTGACGGAGGCATTGTCCTTCGGGTCGCAGCCCTTACGCAGAGCATACAGCCCGATGGTCCGGTACATGGCTCCGGTGTCCACATAAATATAACCCAGATCCCGCCAGACGCCGTGCCAGCGTGGATTTGCCTGCCCCGGCAGGCCCGTCGATTGCAACTGAGATCATGTACAAGTTCCTCTCTTTATTATAAATTATAAATGTTATAAATTGTTGGCAAAGCTCTGGGCCGTGCAGAAGGCGATCTGCAAGTTGTAGCCACCGGTGTAGGCGTCCACGTCCAGCACTTCGCCTGCAAAGTAAAGCCCCTTTGCCTTTTTTGCTCTCCATGGTTTTCGGGTCCACTTCCCGCACCGACACGCCGCCGGAGGTGATCACCGCATGGGCCAGATCGCCCCGGGCGTCGATGGAAATGTTCCAGTGCTTCATCAGCCGCACCAGCTCCCGCTTCTGCTCCCGGGTGATCTGGTTGGCCTTGGTGGCGGGGTCGATGCCCCAGCGGGCCACCATCACCGGCTGCATACTGGAGGGCAGCAGCTTGACCAGCGCCCCCTGAGCCGCATGGTTGGCCAGCAGGGCAAAGTCCCGGGTGATGCGGTCATAGAGCTGTTCCTCGCTGAGGGCGGGTTTCAGGTCGATCTCCGCATGGTAGGTGTGCTTCTTCATATCCCCCAGATGGCTGGAGGCGCTGAGGGTCAGCGGCCCGCTGATGCCGAAGTGGGTGAACAGCATCTCGCCCTGCTCCTCAAAGATGGGTTTGCGGTCCTCGAACAGGGTCAGCGTGACATTTTTCAACGCAAGGCCCATCATCTTTTTGCAGTCCGGGTCATGGCTGACCAGGCTCACCAGACTGGGCACCGGCTCCACAAGGGAGTGCCCCGCCTGCCGGGCCAGCTTGTAGCCGTCGCCGGTGGAGCCGGTCACCGGATAGCTGACGCCGCCGGTAGCCACCAGCACGGCATCGGCCCGGTACTCCCGGCCGGAAGTTCCCGCCACGCCCACGCACCGCAGGGCGGGGCCAGCTTTTTTCTTTTTGGGGTGCCGCGGGTTTTCCGGGGCGGCCGGGGCAGTTTCCGGTTCCGGGGGCAGCTCTTCCAGAAGCAGCTTCTTTGCCCCGTCATAGACGATCTCCGCATCCCCGGCATACCGCAGAAGGGCCTGCCGGATCTCTTCGGCCTTGTCCGACACCGGGAACACCCGGCGGCCCCGCTCCACTTTCAGCTCCACCCCAAGGCTTTCAAAAAGCTCCATGGTCTTTGCCGGCGGGAACGCCCCCAGCGAAGAGAAAAGGAACCGGGGATTGGTGCGGACATGGCGCAGGAACTCCTCCGCGCTGCAGTCGTTGGTCACATTGCAGCGGCCCTTTCCGGTGACAAGGATCTTCTGACCGGGCTTGTCGGTATGTTCCAGCACCGTCACCCGGTGTCCCAGCCGTGCGGCGGCACCCGCCGCCATCAGCCCTGCCGCACCGGCCCCCACGATCAACACCTTTGCCATTCTGGTCCCTCCTGCAATTGACACTCCGTCGAAATTTGTTCTAGTTTATCATACCAGAATCGGCCTTCAATTGCAATGCTGCGGGACGCAGAAAAGCGGCAGATGCTCTGCGCATCCGCCGCCTGTTCTCACTGCATCATTTTTGCCGGGTCGAGATAGCGGTCGCCCTCTTTTACTTCCAGATGGATATGGCTTTCCTCGGCGCATTCACAGCTGACACTGCCCGCCCGGCCCAGGGTCTGCCCGGCGGAGACGCTCTCCCCCTCCTTCACGGCAGGGGATGCCACGCCGCAGAGCCGCCAGACCCGGCCCGCGCTGTCCCGGATTGCCACGGTGGGGCCCCAGCTTCCGTCCGTCCCGGCCAGTACCACCGTGCCTGCCGCAGGGCTCACCACGGGGGCGTCCTTTTCGCAGGCATAATCGATGCCGTTGTGGGTGCGCCAGTCGCCCAGCGTTTTGTTGTAGACCAGCTCATCGCCGCTGTAACCGTTCAAGACCCTGCCAGACACCGGCTGCGTGGAAGCAGGCGCGGCCGAACTGCTGGCAGGCGAGGATCCACTTTGCAGCGCAGAGGGTTCGCGCACCGAGCCAGAGCCAGCCTGCGCAGCAGAGGAGGAAGAAGACGCCTTCGGCGGTGCAGAGGAAGCGGGCTTGGGCACATTTTCCATGCTGTTTGCGGCGGGCTCGGTCTGCTGCTGCCATTCGGTCTCATCCTCCTGCGGCGTGGTGGTCAGGCCCTCGTCGATGCCGGGGGCGGTGGATGTGCTGTCGGGGGCCTTCAGGCCCGAAAGATCCCGGCTCAGCTCGTCCCGGACGGTGCGCACCGCCCAGATCCCGGCCGCAGCCGCGGCGGTCAGACAGGCCAGCAGCACCAGTGCAAAGCCCTTGTCCCGCAAAAATTTCCTGATCTGTTCCATGGTTCGTTACTCCAATCCGTCATGGTGTACATTTTTCTGATTGCAGTATGCGACCGCGGGGCGGGGTTTATTCATGCACAAAAAAAACGCCGGCCGGCCCCGGGAAGAGAGACGGTAGGCGAAACAGTATGAGGCACTCAGGAAAGATCAGTTGCGGCGGCGGTTGTTGCCCATCAGGCGGACCACATACAGGAAGATGTTGATGAAGTCCAGATACAGGGTCAGCGCACCGTAGATGGAAGCCTTCTCGGCCATTTCGGAATCAGCGGCATAGTAGCTGTACATCTGCTGGAGCTTCTGGGTATCATAGGCCGTCAGCAGCATGAACATCACCAGACCGATGCCGCAGTACAGCACCGAGCTGCCGAAACCGAAGCCGAACAGCATCCCCGCAAAACCGGTGATGAGCATTGCGACCAGCGCCATCATCAGGCGGGGCCCCAGCCGGTCAGGTCCTTATGGGTCGTGGTGCCGTAGACCGCCATCAGCCCGAAGTAGAGCGAGGTGGCCAGCAGCGCCAGCACCAGGGTGCCCGCCGAGAACGCGACAAAATAATAGCTCAGGACCATGCCGTTGAGCAGTGCGTAACCGAAGAACGTTGCCCTTGCCGCTTCCACCGACATGTTCTGCACCCGGGAACTCAGCACGATCACCAGTGCCAGCTCGGCAATGGTCAGGACAAGGTAAAGCGAATCGACCAGATAGAGCAGCGAAGTCGTTGCCGTGACATAGGCCATGGCAAAAGTGATCAGCAAACCGCAGGCCATCCAGCGGTAGGTGCGGGTCATATAATCCGAGGCGCTCATGGTGCGCTCGCCGTAACCGCGGTCATAATTGTTATAATCCATTGTGGAACTCCTCCAGTCTTTTTGCCGGAGCGCGGCCTGTGCCTTGCTCCGGTTTCCGTTTTATAGTATACTGCATAGAAATGAACGTTTCATGAAAAAGGCTGTGATATTCTATGTCCCTCGGACTTTATCTCCATATCCCCTACTGTTTTTCCAAATGCCGGTACTGCGACTTCTACTCGGCCCCCGGCCAGCGGGGCGTCCCGGCAGAATATCCCGATGCCCTGCTGCGGGAGCTTGCCCGCTTTGCCCCGGAGGCCCCCCTGCACCCGGACACGGTCTATTTCGGCGGCGGGACCCCAGCCTGCTGGACCCCGCCGATGCTGCCCGTCTCATCCGGGCCGCCGACCCGCTGCCCGGGGCCGAGATCACGCTGGAGGCAAACCCCGAGACCGTCACGGAGGAAACGCTCCGGGGCTTCCGGGCCGCCGGAGTCAACCGGATCTCCTTCGGGGGTGCAGTCGGCCCGGGACAGCCAGCTGAAAACACTGGGCCGTCCCCACACTGCAAAGCAGGCCCGGGCCGCTTTCCGGGCGGCGCAGCAGGCCGGGTTCACCAACATCAGCGGGGACATCATGCTGCCCCTGCCCCATTACACCCAGGCCGAATTCGATGAAACGCTGGAACTCATCGAGGAGGGCGGTGCCACCCACATCTCCGCCTACCTGCTGAAGATCGAGCCGGACTCCGCCTTCGGCCGGAACCCGCCGGAAGGGCTGCCCACCTCCGACGAGGCGGCGGACTTCTATTTATATGCCGTGGAGCAGCTGGAACACCACGGCTACCGCCAGTACGAGATCTCCAACTTCGCAAAACCGGGCTATGAGGGGCGGCACAACCTCATTTACTGGGACTGCGGCGATTATCTGGGCCTGGGCCCGGCGGCCCACTCCTGCATGGGCGGCAAACGCTTTTACTACCCCGCCGACACCGACGCCTTCCTGAACGACAAAGCAGCCCCGTCATGGACGGAGGCTGCGGTGCCGAAGATTATCTGATCCTGCAGCTGCGGCTCCGGAAGGGGCTGGACCTCGCCCGGTACAAAGCACTCTACGGCAAGGAGTTTTCCACCGCACAGCTTTCCTTTGTGCAAAACTGTGTCCGGAGCGGCTACGCTGCCTTTGATGGCAAGACTCTCGCCCTGACCCCCGCCGGACTCATCGTCCAGAACAGCATTCTTGCAGAGCTGCTGTCACGATTTTCTCTCTGTAATCTGTTTTTTCCGCCGGGAGTACCAATTCCACGTTCTGGACTGCCGTCAGCTGCGGGCAGAGCCGGTCCTCCTGAAAGACGGCTCCCACCCGGCCGACGCCCTGCACCGTGCCGTCGGTGGGTGGTTCCAGCCCCATGAGGATGCGGAGCAGGGTCGTCTTGCCCCAGCCGCTGGGTGCCCAGAGAACCGCAGGCTCCGTGAGGGTCAGATCAGGTTTTCGAAGAGCATTTTTTTTCTCCAAAGCGTTTTGTCAGGTGCGAAATTTCCAGTTTGTCAATCATTTTCCGACACATCCTCCCCAGAACGCGGGCCACTGCCTTGGTCCAGCAGGGCCAGGAACAGCTTTTCAAAGCCTGCGCTCAGCAGGATGATGACGAACGTCCAGGCGAACAGCTCCCCGGTGGAGTGTGATCTTTGCCCGGTAGAGGGCGTCTCCGATGCTGCCATCGGGCAGGCCGATGACCTCTGCTGCCACACCGCTCTTCCAGCAGATGCCCAGCGCCACGCTGCACCCCTGCCGGAAGGCCGGCAGAATGGCGGGCAGCCAGATGGCTTTGACCCGCCGGGCCAGCGGCAGGTGGAACACCTGTGCCATTTCCAGCAGCTGCACGTCCGCGCTCTCGATGCCGGTGCGCACGGCACTGTACAGCACGGGCAGGACCATCAGAAAGCTGATGAGGATGGAGAGCGACCGCCCGCTGACCCACACCAGCGCCAGAATGATGAAGCTGGCCACCGGCGTGGCCTTTGACCAGCTGGATGACCGGGGCCAGCAGCGTGTCCACCCAGGCCCAGCGCTCGGCGGCAGCCGCCAGCA
>VOFC01000357.1_pt1 | contig 22000 bp, 29 predicted proteins | sample 5384161 | NCBI WGS metagenome assembly VOFC01 (sample SAMN12384722, study PRJNA508395) | human gut metagenome | isolation source: healthy gut B | host: Homo sapiens | reverse complement strand
ACCTATGAGTTAGGGAAGCAGCAGCTCATTTAATTGGTTATGTACAGTCTGTAACAGCAGAAGATTTGGAAAATCATCCAGGGAAGGATATATTCAGCTGAAAGTGTAATCGGAAGATCTGGGGTGGAAAAGTTATACGAAAAGCAATTAAAAGGAAAAGATGGTTGTGATATAAAGATTTTGGATAGTGATGGGGAAGTAAAAGAGGTTCTTGCAAGTATTTTTAAAGAAGATGGTATGGATATAAGATTAACGATAGATTCCGATTTGCAAAAAATCATTATACGAGCAGTTTAAAGAAGATCCGGGGTGTTCTGTCGCAATGAATCCTTATACGGGAGAAGTATTGGCTTTGGTAAGTACCCCATCTTATGATAATAATGAATTTATACGGGGCATATCATCAGAGAAATGGACATCATTAAACGAAGATGAAAAGAAACCATTATATAATCGTTTTCGTCAAGTATGGTGTCCTGGCTCAACATTTAAACCAGTTGTGGCAGGAATTGGGTTGAAAACGGAAAGCATAGATCCAAAAGAAGATTTTGGAAATGAAGGTTTGGCATGGCAGAAAGATTCGTCTTGGGGATCTTATCAATTGACAACACTTCATGAATATGAACCGGTTATTATGAAAAATGCAATTATCTATTCTGATAATATTTATTTTGCAAAGGCAGCTCTTAAAATTGGTAGTGAGAATTTTATGAATACTTTAAATGAAATAGGATTTAATCAGAATATGCCGTTTGAGATTGCGATGCAGGAATCAACATATTCCAATACAGATAAAATAGAAACAGAAATACAATTGGCAGATAGTGGTTATGGGCAAGGTCAGATTCTTGTAAATCCATTACATCTGGCAAGTATTTATACTTCATTTTTAAATGAAGGGAATATGATAAAACCGTATTTGAAATACAAAGAAGAAGCATCCGGTGAAACATGGATAGAAAATGCGTTTAGCAAAGAAAATGTAGAAGAAATTATGCAAGGGGTGGAAGGTGTTGTAAATGATCCGGAAGGAACCGGATATGCTGCACATCGTGACGATATTTTGCTGGCTGGAAAAACAGGGACAGCCGAGTTGGCAACGAAAGAAGATACTTCTGGCAAAGAAATCGGGTGGTTTTCGGTGTTTACGGCAGATAAAAGCGTGGACAAACCAATTCTTCTTATCAGTATGGTTGAGAATGTGAAAGGAATCGGTGGAAGTGGTTATGTTGTTAAAAAGGATGCAACCGTATTGGAGGAATATTTTGAAAAATAAAAAAATTTTTATGGGGAATTATTACATATGTAAGAAATTTGCGATGATATTGATAGTTCTTATTGTTTTTACAGGGTGCGGCCAAAATCGAATTACGGAAAAAGAAGAAAAGAAAGAAACCGTAGAATCTGAAATGAATGCAGAAGTAAAAAAAACAGCGCAAACTTTTCGGTCTGTTTATATGAAGGAGAAGTCGGAGTTAAATACATTAAAGGTGAAAAGAAAAATTATCAATTGTCTGGAAGAAAAGGATATGCGGCAGTAGATTGTGATAATCAGATTGATATGGTCAATCGTGAAAAAAGAAGAAGAATTTTGCAAAGCAGCGGAGAAAGAAGAACAGGCAGCAGTAGATATTGTTGTTGTATTTGATGAAGGGGAAATTATACAATATCATTTAGAGTCAATGAATGGAAAGATAAATGTTCGATTATGTCAGGTTAAATGGAAGGATAATAGTCCACAGGCTAATTATTATGATGAATATGAAGCATATGAGTGGAAATATACAGAAAAAGGATACTTGTTTCTGGAGGAATATCACCCACCGGGATTTGATGGAGCACCGGGTGAAACTGGATTCAGAGTGCAGCCATTAGATAAAACATGCCGGGAATTGAATCGAAAATATGTTATGCCGTTGGGGTATGCACTTAATAATCTGTTGATTACAAATTGGGATAACCAGAATTATACGGAACTTGATTTTTATGATCTTTATGAAAAAATGTATTATATGAAATATGGAAAGCAAGTTCCATATGAAGCAAATTATGGTGGAGCAGAATATGAAGTTCCAAAAGATGAGTTTGAAGAGGTTATAAAGACCTATTTACCATTTAGTAATAGCGAGATTGAAAAGGGAACTTTTTATAACTCTAATAATAAAACTTTTAGATACAGACCGCGAGGGTTATATGATTGTGAATTCCCATATGAGCCATATCCGGAAGTTATCTCATATGAAAAATTACAAGATGGAACATTAAAACTTACGATAGAAGCAGTATGGGAAATCAGAATGGTAGATCAGGCAATCACCAGTGAATTGATGATAAAACCTATGGAAGACGGAAGTTTCCAGTATTTATCAAATAAGGTAATTAGTTCAGATCAAAATGCAAATGCAGGGTGGTATATGCCAAGGTTAACAGAAGAAGAGTGGGAAGAGAATTACAGTAATAATTAGGGGGCAATATGAAAAGAAAAAGTATTTTGTTAGTACTTTGTATAGGAATGATTCTGACTTCCTGTGAAAGTAAGATATCGTTAAACAGCACAGATGTAAAAAAATGAGAAGAATCAGAAAAAACACACCATGGAAAATCCGGATAAGGGATATAATCTACCAATCGATGAAGACAAGAAAAAGGAAGTTGTGAACGATTGTGAAAAAATTATGGGCATTGTCCGAGACATTTATTCTGAATATAATGGAATACAAGAAGCAGATCAGAACACTGCTGAGCAAATGATGAATCGGATGAAAGAAATTATCAAACAAAATGGGAATCCGGTCATTGGTTCCGATCATTATTCTGTTATGGATAATTATCAGAAGATGGAACAATTTTTAAAATCTGCAGAACAAGAAGAAAAAGGAAGTGTAATTTTATATGAAGCAGATACAGATGGTGGAATTACCAGAAAAGAATATAGTTATGATGGAAAAGAAATGAGTGTGATGTCCGCAAAAATGATCTGGAGTGAGGATACAGAGCCTGTACTTACATACATATCGCTATCAAAAATAAAAGAATGGGCATATACTGAAAATGGGAATTTCTGTTATGAATTATGCGTACCTGAACCACCGGAAGTGACAGAGATTGTAGATGGAAGTTGTATTATCCGGGTAAAGCCTTTGAGTGAGGAGTGTCGGGAATATTCAAAAAAATATGTGAGTACGTTCGGCTATCAGGGAAACAATCTGTTATGTTCAAACTGGAATGCGGAGGATATGCAGGGGTTGGATTATAATGGACTTTATGAATATTTTTATCAAATGAAATATGGAGAAAAATTTACTGCAGAAAAAAAAAAGAGGTTGTGGGAATTCCAGCAGAAGAGTTCGAAAATGTAATTATGACATATCTTCCTGTTACAAAAGAAGAATTGAAAGAATGGGCGGTCTACGATGAACAAAGTAATATGTTTATCTGGGAACGATTGGGATGTGGTAATTATTCACCAACACATTTTGGCTTGTCTTTACCGGAAGTAACAGAAGTCAGGCACAATGAAGATGGAACCATTGTTTTGACAATTCATGCAGTATGTGATTCTGTTGTATGTAATGATGTTGTTATTACACACGAACTTACGATGAAAATTCAGGATGATAGAACGATTCAGTATGTTGGAAACAGGATTTTAGATAATGGTATTGATAATATACCGAGGTATCAGTACCGGTTAGGTAATTTGCAGAATTGATCAGTAGAGAAGAATGAAATAAAGAGAACTGATAACGGGAAATTATGCTATCAGTTCTCTTTATTTATTTCCAAATACCAAGATTAGAAAGTACAGATTCTGTTATTTCGGTAGCCTGACTTCCAGTTGCACCAGAAGAGGATTGAATATTTGTTGCGAAGTAGTAAGTATTATTCGCTGTTTCAATGTATCCGATAAACCAGCCATTGACATCTTTACCATTGACACGCCCGGTTCCTGTTTTCCCGTAAAGAGAACCGGAAGAATTAGTGGAAAGCAGCAGGGCTTTTTTACTGCCTGGATATTTTTACTGTCAAAATGAAAATTATTTTGATAGAAATCCTGTAACAATTCCACCTGTTCTATGGGTGATATCTTCAGAGAGAAATCTGTCCAATAGAGATTTAGATTTGTTCCAGTATTCTGATTCCCATAGTTGATTGTCTGTAAAAATGTTCTTACGGCTTCAAAACCTGCCTGTGAGTCAATTGCCTGAAAATACCAGTTTACGGAATTATGTATAGCCGAGGTTAAATCTTGATCGGCTTCCCATGAATTAAAAGGATATGGTTCTCCATTCCATGTGAAAGTGGAATGTTCTGGTGTAATAATTCCAGATTCCAAGCCAAGTAATGCATCATATATTTTATAAGTCGAATTCGGTGATACACGTGTGGAAGCATGATCCATATTATAAATATTCCATCTATCAGCAGACTGATTATATAAAACAAAACTTCCGGTGTAGTCCCCAAAATTGGAAGAAAGATTTAGCTGAGTAATATTCTTTTCGGTTGTGTCAAAATGATAGCCAGTCTGATCAGAAGCATAAACAGAAAGTATGGGAATGCATCCAATGATGATAGTAGAGACGAATATGCATATAAGATATCCACGAATTTTTTGTTTAAAAGTAGGTTGGTGGAATGATGCAATATTTAAAATGCGTCCTTTTAACTGTTTTATATTTCCGCTGATTTCCATAGTAAGAGGGAATGGAGACAGAGCTATTGTTTCGGCAAAGTTAATCAGTGTATTTCCATATGACTTGTATTCTGTTTCTTTCAATAATTGTAATACAGCACTGTCGCAGGCAAGTTCCCGTTCCTGTCGTATTATTTTTTAGAAAATACCAGATTAGGGGATTGAACCAGTAGAAAACATTTACTGTATTTATCAAATATCCAATTAGAATATCTTTATGCTTGTAGTGCTGCAGTTCATGAAGAAGCATATATCGAATATCAGTTGCGCTTATAGTTCCAGCGTTAAAATCTGAAATCAAGTGAATTGGAAGATAAATGCGAGGATGCAGGAAACCAGCCAAAACAGGAGATTTCAAAAATGCTGTACTATAAATCGGAATGGTATGCTTGCTGTTCACTTCGTTTAAACATTCTATATAAAGAGCGTTTAGTTCTTCATTTTGAAGAGGTAAAGCAGAACTATGTAAGGCTTTTACTTGTTTTACTGAGCGGTAGAGAAGAAAAAAATTATGAATATACCGATACTCCAGAAAAATACAAGTAATGTGTGAATAAAAGTTGGTATTTGGGTGCTGACAGAGACAGCAAAATCATTTATTTTATCCAAATTATAACCATTACCAGAAAGAAAAGTGGTTTGAATGTCACCATTGGTACTTGAACTGGCTGTCAGCAAATGTCTCCAATGATATAGAAGATGGGGCAGAGTTTATCGGTAAAAAGGGAACAATTAGAATGGCAAGAAATATAATTTTCATAGGTTAGTGCTTTTTAGAAACGAGACGTTTAATCAATGTCTGAATTGTTTAGGACTCCAACGGGAAATTTGTGTTAATTTTCAGTAATTTCATTGGTGCTGATTGGTGCGTATTTCCAAACGATTTTCATAACTTCAAATTCAGCTTCTGAAATTTGAGGCAAATTGCTCATGTGACATCCCTCAAATCTTACGTTTGTAATAAAAATATTATATATTGAAAACGTCTGATCTGTCAATGGAATGAAAAAGCTTGGTTTTATTGATAGACGAGGAAGGTAGTGGATTCCTTTTACTGGACTTGGTTAAAGTAATCAGGTAAAATAATATTTAACAGAATGCGGAGTGTGAATATCCGCCTGATTAAAAATACCTAGGACAGAAGGAGATAAAATTATGTATGAAATTATGAGTGCAGATGAAGCGATTCGTCTGATCCGGGACGGTGACTGTATCTGTGTCAATTCATTTGTAGGAATAGAGAATCCGACGGAACTTCATGAGGCAATCTACCGAAGATATCAGAAGATGCAGTCACCGACGCATCTGACAATTGTATCGAGTGCAGGGTTTGGTGTCTGGGATGAAGAACATAATGCGGAAGGATACATAAGGGAAGGAGCAGTTGATAAGCTGATCTGTGGACATTTTGGAGCAATGCTCAGTACCAAGAAGTTGGTGCTGGAGGATCGGTTTGAAGCATATAATCTGCCGCTTGGATGTATTTCCCACGCAATCCGTGCACAGGCAGGGGGGCTTCCCAGAGCTCTTTCCAAAGTTGGTCTGGATATTTTTGTAGATCCAAGACGAGAAGGACCTGGAATTAACAGAATTTCTATTGATGACTCACTGGTAAAACATGTCGAAGTGGATGGAGAGGAATTTCTTTATTATAAACTGCCTAAGATCACGATCGCACTGATAAAAGGAACGGCAGCAGACCGGAAAGGGAATATCACCTTTGATGATATGTTTATGTCGGGAGATGCGCTTTCTATTTGTCAGGCAGTAAAGGCAAACAGGGGAAAAAGTAATTGTACAGGTAGACAGATTGGTTGATACACCATCCCGTCCACGTAATGCCATTATTCCGGGCTGTTTGGTAGATGCAATCGTTGTGGCAGAGCCGGAGAAGAGAAACGAAGCATATACTGCACTTACCGGAAGTTTTGAGATTCCTTATAAGGAGTGGCATACATGGAGCGAAAAGATAGAGAATGTGTCTACGAAACCAAAAAAAACAGTGTAACCGGAAATATTATCGGCAAAAGAGCGGCGCAGGAACTCAGGGTAGATGATATTGTTAATATCGGAATCGGAATTCCGGAGATGGTATCAAGATATGCACGAAAGTGTGGTATGCTGGATATGGTAACCTTAACAGTAGAATCGGGTGGCATCGGAGGATTTCCGGTATCGGGAGAGGCATTTGGAGCAATGATCGGGGCAGCATCTGTCTATGATATGGCAAACCAGTTTGATCTTATATGATCTGTCCCTTATTGCCTTGGCAGTCTCCGGATCTATGGCACATGCATACTGTGCGTCCCAGTCAAGTACTCTTCTGGCATCTGCCATCTTATCATCTATATCCCTTGCATGTGGTATTCCCTTAGCTATATCTGCTGCATGTGCTGCTATCTTTGACGCTATTATTCCCTGCTTCACATCATCAACATTCGGAAGTGCAAGGTGTTCTGCAGGGGTTACGTAGCAGAGGAATGCTGCTCCGTTCATGGCTGCAACTGCTCCGCCGATGGCACTGGTAATGTGATCGTAACCAGGTGCGATATCTGTAACAAGAGGTCCCAGCACATAGAATGGTGCTCCCATACAGATGGTCTGCTGTACTTTCATATTTGCAGCGATCTGGTCAAGCGGTACATGTCCCGGTCCCTCTACCATAACCTGGACATTATGCGCCCACGCACGCTTTGTAAGCTCTCCAAGTCTTACAAGCTCTTCTATCTGACATACGTCTGTGGCATCTGCAAGACAGCCCGGCCTGCATGCGTCTCCAAGGGATATTGTAACATCGTATTCCTCACATATATCTAATATCTCATCAAAATACTCGTAGAATGGATTCTCCTCTCCTGTCATACTCATCCATGCAAATACAAGACTTCCTCCACGGCTTACTATGTTCATCTTTCTCTTATGCTTCTTGATCTGGTCTATGGTCTTTCTTGTTATTCCACAGTGGAGCGTAACAAAATCCACACCGTCCTCTGCATGCATACGGACAACGTCTATGAAATCCTTGGCAGTCAGGGTTGCAAGATCTCTCTGATAGTGTATTACGCTGTCATAAACAGGAACTGTTCCTATCATGGCAGGGCACTCACTGGTGAGCTTTCTTCTGAAAGGCTGGGTATTGCCATGGCTTGAAAGATCCATTATGGCCTCAGCTCCCATGTTGACTGCGCTCATTACCTTTTCCATCTCTATGTTGTAATCCTTACAGTCTCTTGATACTCCAAGATTTACATTGATCTTTGTTCTGAGCATGCTGCCCACGCCCTCAGGGTTAAGGCACTTGTGGTTTTTATTGGCACATATGGCAATAGAAAGATATGCTAAAATAGAAAAAGATGTTGTTATAAAAACTGTACTGGAAAAGAAGCAGCGTACAGACAGATGTATGGACTGGAGGTTCAAAAAAAGAATGAGAGAGAATAATCTAGAGAGGTTTATCAAAGCGCAGGAGTCAGAATTTAAGACAGCTCTTGCAGAGATTAAGAGTGGACATAAGAGAAGTTGCTGGATGTGGTACATTTTTCCGCAGATTCAGGGGCTGGGGGAGTAGCGGTACTGCAATGTACTACGCTATTGAAGACTATGAAGAAGCTAAAGCATATATAGAAAACGCAGTGACAAATGCACATTTAAGAGAGAGTTCAGAGGCACTTTTGCAACTGGAATCAGATGATGCAACCAGAGTCATGGGATGGCCTGATGATCTGAAACTGCGTTCGTCAATGACGTTGTTTGCGCTGGCGGCAAAAGAGAATGAAGTCTTTCGGAGAGTACTGGATAAGTTCTTTGATGGAAAATTAGATGCGCAGACAGTAGATATCCTGGATATGGGATATCTGGTGATGAGAATTGATGAACTGGATTTTGGATGTGAAGGAAGACCGGACGGGGTAGAACCAATGGCTAAAGTAACCCTTCTGAAGCTGAAAAGTGAAGAAGAGATTCAGTTAGAGATTCCGGATGCGGAACTTTATCAGAAGGAGATTAATGAGGGCAATGAAGTGGCATTCAGTCCGGATGGGGTTATATTAAAACTTTCATAAACTATATGAAGTTATATGTGTGAAGAACGTAAAAATGTGTGAAAAAAGATCGCATATGTGGGGGAGAGTGTAAAAATATGAAAAATAAAAAAGGAAAAGAAGCAGGAAGAGGAAGAGCTGACCGGTATGGCGGCTGTATGGGATTATCTGAAAACATTTTTGATCATATTCTGTGTTGTATTTGCAATGAACAAACTGGTGTATATCAATGCCGTGATTCCGTCGGAATCTATGCAGAATACGATTATGAAAGGGGACCGGGTGCTGGGAAACCGTCTGGCATATATCAAAGATGATCCAGAGATATGACATTGTAATCTTCAAATATCCAGATGATCCGTCCAAGATTTTTATCAAGCGCGTGATCGGACTGCCAGGAGAGACGGTTACCGTGAAAGACGGAAGATTTACATTGATGGAAAAGAGCAGACACAGGCGGTAAGCTTCTGCCCGGAAGAGATGGCAGGAAGCTTCGGACCTTATGAAGTTCCGGAAGATAGTTATTTTGTAATGGGGGATAACCGGAACAATAGTCTGGATTCCAGATACTGGGATAACACGTATGTAAAGAAAGAGGCAATTCTGGCCAAAGCAGGATTCCGGTACTGGCCGCTTAATAAAGTTGGATTTGTAAATAAATCTGCAGAAAAATAGTTGCAATTGTTTTCTGTGTTTTATATAATGAATAAAGTTTTGCGAGAAAAGGCTCTGAAGCGATATCAGGGTCTTTTCTTAACGTAAACACATAGAAGGCAGCTTGAAGATGAAAGATAGCGATATACACAGATGGATATACACAGATGACGGAAAAGGAGGAAAACAGGATGGAAAAAGATATGACGGCCGGCACTCCCGGGAAGATCATTTTCAATTTTACAATGCCGATCTTTATCGGTAATATTTTTCAGCAGTTTTATAATATGGCAGATACGGTGATCGTCGGGAAATTTGTCGGTAATGCGGCACTGGCGGCGGTAGGAGCATGTGGAACACTGGTATTTCTGATCATTGGCTTCCTGCAGGGAGTTACGGCGGGATTTACGGTTGTTACAGCACAGCACTTCGGAGCCGGAAACATGAAGGCGATGAAGAAGTCTGTGGCATCCGGTGCGGTACTTACAGGGATCGTAACCGTTATTCTTACATTGCTGAGCATGATCAGTATGGCGAAGGTGCTGCATCTGATGAATACACCGTCAGACATGTATGGAGAAGCTTACGGATATATTATGGTCATTTGCGGCGGGATTGTGGCACAGGCACTTTACAATTATCTTGCAAGTGTATTAAGGGCACTGGGCGATAGTAAGCGTCCGCTTTATTTTCTTGTGATTGCGGCACTTTTGAATATTGTGCTGGATCTGGTGTTTATCATTGTATTTAGAATGGGAGCGGCAGGGGCAGCCTATGCGACAGTGATCGCACAGGGAATTTCGGGAATCCTGTGTCTGCTATATATTGCAAAGAAGGTTCCCGTACTGCATCTCCATAGAGAAGACTGGGAAATAGATAAGAATCTGGCCGGATGGCAGCTGAAGATCGGACTTCCGATGGCATTCCAATATTCCATCACGGCGATAGGAACGATTGTTGTACAGTCTTGCCTGAATATCCTCGGTTCTACAGCTGCAGCCGGATTTGCGGCAGCAAGCAAGATCGAGCAGGTGTTTACGCAGGCCTACGTTGCGCTTGGTACAACGATGGCGACTTACTGTGCACAGAATATGGGGGCAGGGAAATATACGAGAATCCGTAAAGGATTTAAGAGTGCAACATTGATTGGATTTATTTATGCGGTTGTGACAGGTGTGATTATTTTCTTTGTCGGAAAATATATGACGATATTCTTTGTATCAGAGAATGTAAATCAGATCATGGAATATGTGGATATTTATTTGAGGTGTGTAAGCGTGTCATTCCTGCCTCTTGTTATTGTTAATTTATATAGAAACGGAATTCAGGGAATGGGATATGGACTGCTTCCGATGACAGCGGGGATTGCAGAACTTGTCGGACGGAGCGGTGCATCGCTGATTGCATCACATTTTGGCAGCTATATGGGAATCTGTCTGGCATCTCCGGCGGCATGGGTGCTGGCGGGAACACTTCTTCTTATTATGTACTTTGAGATCATGAAAGGAAAGAAAGACAGAAATTTGAAAAATAGATAGAAAACTGAAAAGCAACTTGTTATAATAAAATGTACGAATGAACATAGAAACATTGATGGGTGAAACAGCATGAATCAAAGAGTAATAAAAAAGTCCGCTGTAATATCTGTTCAGCGGGATGTCCGATCGATGCTTATGTAGAAGAAGGAACGCTTGTGTCGGTAGAAGGCAGCCGGGATCTTCCGGGGCAGAGTGGAGGATTATGTTCTAAAGGAGCTGCTTCCAGGCAGTATGTTTATAACAAAGACAGGATTCTGTATCCGATGAAACGGATCGGAAAAAAAGGAAGCGGGGAATTTGAACGCATATCCTGGGATGAAGCGTATCGGATGATTGCAGAGAATCTTCTCAGGATCAAAAAGAATATGGTCCGCAGGCGGCAGCATTTTATGCGGGATATCCGAAATGGTACAGACCGGCACTTCTGCGGCTTGCCAATGCTTACGGGTCTCCGAATTACTGTACGGAATCCAGTACCTGTTTTCAGTCGGCGGCAATGGCATGGAGATCTATTTATGGAAATGACATCTGCTTTCCGGATCTGATGCATGCACAGACGGTTCTCGTATGGAGTAACAATCTGTATCATTCCAATGTGGGAATGGCAAGACCTTATCAGTCGTTAAAAAGCACGTGGGGCGAAGATCATAGCCGTAGATCCAAGAGAGACCGTAACGACACAGGCAGCGGATATCCACTTGAAACTTCTGCCGGGAACGGACGGAGCACTTGCGCTGTCTATGGCACAGGTGATCATAGAAGAAGGGCTGTATGATAAAGAATTTGTAGAAACATATGTATATGGTTTTGAGGAGTATCAGGCGTATGTGAATCAGTTTCCGCCGGAAAAAGCAGAGAAGATCACCGGTGTAGATAAAGAACTGATCCGTGAGGCTGCCAGAATGTATGCGTCTAACGGTCCGGCTGGCATAATGTTTTCAGCGTCTCCAGTTGTACATAATATTAATGGAATGCAGAATTACCGGGCAGTGATGTGTCTGATTGCACTTACCGGCAACTATGATATCCCGGGTGGCAATCCGTCAAGACCGGGTCCGGTGTCTCCTTGCAATGAATATGGAAAAGTAAAACGGCTGGATACGATAGAAGCCATCGGTGAGAAAGATTTTCCGGCATGGTTTGATCTCCCGTGTGAGGAAGCGCAGTGTACAAGAATTGCAGATTATATTCTGAAGGAAGAACCATATCCGCTGAAAGCTGTGGTGGGATTCGGCCTGAACCACAGAATGTGGCCGGAGCCGGAGCATTTTCAGAAAGCATTAAAAGCGCTGGACTTTTATGTGAATGTAGATCTGTTTTTCTCAGATTCAAGCAAGATGGCAGACCTGGTTCTTCCGGCAGCGTCTTCCTTTGAACGAGATGTTGTGCTGAATGGACGGGGAGGAATGTTCTTCCTGTCAGAAAAAGCAATCGAACCGGTCGGAGAGGCGAAGAATGATATTGAGATCATGATCGGCATGCTTCGTGCCATGCAGTTACATGATGAAGCATTGGAACATGGCTATGAGAAATATATGGAATATATTTTGGAGCCATCCGGTGTCACACTGGAGGAATTGCGGGCGCATCCGGAAGGGGTAAAAAGGACGTGTGATCATTCCGCCGGCATTTAAGAGATATGAAAAAAAAGAAGGCTTTCATACACCATCCGGTAAGGTGGAATTTGTATCACAGATACTCGAACGTTATAAAGACAGCCACGGATATTCCGGACTTCCGGAATACAGAGATTTCCGTGAGGTGTCAGGCATGGACAGGGAAGCATATCCACTGATTCTGAATACCGGTTCCAGAAAACCACAGCTTTTCCATGCAAGAACATACCGGGTACCGTGGCTTGCAGGACTTGAAGAGGCAACACTGGTAGAAATCCATCCGAAAGATGCGAAAAAGTATGGTATTGCAGATGGTGACATGGTGAGGGTATCTTCCCCGGTGGGAAGTATCTGCGGAATTGCGGCGGTTTACCTGAACAGCCAGCCGGGAATTGTACACGTCTATCATGGCAATGCAAAGGGTGAGGCAAATGATCTGATAGACAGAAATTATCTGGATCCAATTTCAGGATTCCCGGGATATAAAAGTTATTTCTGTAAAATCGAGAAAGAAAAAAAGGCGAGGTGAAGGCATGAGTTACCGATTAAAATTTGATCCGGATAAATGTGTCGGCTGTTATGCCTGTCATATAGCCTGTCTGGATGCACACCATGATGTGGAAGATGTAGATGCAAAGAGCCATCGGACGGTCAAAAAGGTAGTGAAAAATCAGTTTGAAAAAGAATATCTGTCCGGGCTGTGCTCACTGCGGTATCTGTATCAAAGCCTGTCCGGTGCAGGCAATTTACAAAGATCCGAAGACTGGATTTGTACTGACAGACAAAGAAAAATGTATTGGATGTCATGCCTGCGAAAAGGTCTGCCCGAAAGACGTGATCCATTTTGACAAGGACGGAAAAATGGAAAAGTGTGACGGGTGTATTGAAAGAATCAGGGAGGGCGGGAACCTGCCTGCGTCAGAGTCTGTTTTCCCGGTGCGATTACACTGGAATAAAGACGAATAGATAAAAAAGGTGAGACTGATAAAAGTAAGAATAGATGAAACTGGATAAAGCTAAGTAAAGAGAGATAAGGATAAAGGCGTATGTTAAAAATCAAGGAATATGTGAAGGCAGAAAGTCTGGAACAGGCATATGAACTGAACCAGAAGAGGACGAACTGCATTCTGGGCGGTATGTTGTGGCTTAAGATGTCGAACCGGAATGTACAGAAAGCGATTGATCTGTCCGGACTCGGTCTGAATCAGATCGAAGAGACAGAAGAAGAATTCCGGATCGGATGTATGACGACACTCCGTGAACTGGAATGTCATGAAAGATTGAACCAGTGGTGTGAAGGCGCAGTAAAAGATGCGGTCAGTGATATTGTCGGCGTACAGTTCCGGAACCTTGCAACGATTGGTGGAAGTATATTCGGACGCTATGGATTTTCGGATGTACTGACGGTGTTTCTTGCAATGGACAGTTACGTAGAACTGTATAAAGGAGGATTGTTCCATTACAGGAATTTGCGCAGATGAAAAGAGACAATGACATTTTAGTCAGAGTCATTGTAAAAAAGGATCAGAGAAATATGATCTATCTGGCACATAGAAATTCCAAGACAGATTTTCCGGTATTGACATGTGCGGTTTCAGTAAATGCTGAAAATGGATGCGTATGTATCGGTGCAAGACCGCAGAAGGCGGTTCGACTGGAACTGACAGAAGCAGTCAGAGAAAAAGTATGGAGTGGTGTCTGTACTGAAGAAGAGATGAAGAAAGAGGCAGAATGTATTGCTTCACAGGTGAAGACGGACAGTAATATGCGCGCAGGCAAAGAATACAGAAGCCGTCTGGCATATGTTCTGATCCGCAGGACATTGGAAGCACTGAATACAAAAAGGAGGAGATCAGTAGGATATGAAAGTAAAGATTCTTTTAAATGGGACAATGAGAGAAGCGGAAATATCCAGCGATCAGCTTCTGATCGATTTTGTCAGAGATCATGGATGCTATAGTGTAAAACGTGGATGTGAGACGTCGAACTGCGGTCTGTGTACAGTGTTTGTAGATGATAAACCGGTATTATCCTGTTCGATGCTGACAGCCAGAGTCGACGGATGCAAGGTAGATACGTTAGAAGGACTTCAGGAAGAAGCAAAAGAATTCGGTGCATTTGTTGCAGATCAAGGTGCAGAACAGTGCGGTTTCTGCAATCCGGGAATGATCATGAATGCAATTGCCATGTTCCGCGAGAATCCGGAGCCGACAAGAGAAGAGATCAAGGCATATCTTGCCGGGAATCTGTGCAGATGTTCCGGATATGAGGGACAGCTTCGTGCAATGGAAGCATTTATCGAATACAGAAAGAAAGGAGAAAGATCATGAAAGCAGTCGGACAACCGATAAGAAAAAAAAGACGCAATGGCACTGGTGACAGGAAAACCGGTATTCATGGATGATCTTGCTCCAAAGGACTGCCTGATCGTAAAGGTACTCGAAGCCCGCATGCCAATGCGATTGTAAAATCAGTAAAGACAGATGTGGCAAAAAGGGTGCCGGGGATTGAAGACGTTTACACGGGGAAGATGTGCCGCAGGAAAGATTTACAACAGCAGGACAGACCTACCCGGAGTTCAGTCCATATGACCGGCTGATCTTGGACCGGCATGTCAGATATGTGGGAGATCCGGTGGCAATCGTTGCAGGTGAGAATGAAGGCATGTGTGGATAAAGCACTTAAAGATGCTGAAGGTGGAATACGAAGTGCTTCCGGCAGTTCTGGATTTTCATATGGCAAAAGATGGTGATGTTCTGGTACATCCGGAAGATAACTGGAAAGGCACTTTGCCAAGGTAGGCGCCGATAATAAGAGGAAATTCTGTGCAAGCGATTCTACGGAAGATGGAGATGTGGATGCAGTGCTGGCTGACTGTGATGAGGTCGTAAGGCAACTTATCATGTCAGGGCAACGCAGCAGGCCATGATGGAGACATTCCGTACCACATGCTTTATGGATGCTTATGGAAGACTGAATATTTTAAGTTCCACACAGATTGTATATCATGTAAGACGTATCATTTCAATGCACTTGGAATTCCGAAATCCAGGATCCGTGTCAGCAAACCGAGAATCGGAGGCGGATTTGGTGCAAAGCAGTCGGTCGTGGCGGAATTATTCCCGGCATTTGTCACATGGAAGACGGGAAAAGCTTCGAAGATGATCTTTACAAGAGAAGAATCACAGATCGCATCGTCTCCGAGACATGAGATGGAAGTACATGTCCGTCTGGGTGCATCGAAGGAAGGAAAGATCCGTGCGATCGATGTATATACACTGTCGAATACAGGCGCTTACGGAGATCACGGACCGACGACTGTTGGATTGTCCGGTCATAAATCGATCCCGTTGTATAGTTCGGCAGAAGCACACCGTTTTACATACGATGTTGTGTATACCAATCATATGGCTGCCGGAGCATACAGAGGATATGGCGCGACACAGGGAATCTTTGCAGTGGAATCTGCAGTAAATGAAATGGCAGAACGATTACATATCGATCCGGTAGAATTCCGTCTAAAAAATATGGTAAGAGAAGGCGATGTGATGCCTGCATATTACGGCGAGACGGCACAGAGCTGTGCACTTGACCGCTGCCTGGAGCGGACTGCGGAGCTGATCGGATGGAAGGACAAGTATCCGTGTAAAGACATGGGAAATGGTAAAGTTCGAAGCGTCGGTATTGCAATGGCAATGCAGGGTTCCGGAATCTCGGGCGTAGACGTCGGCTCCGCAACAATCAAGATGAATGATGACGGATTCTATACACTGATGATCGCGGCAGCAGATATGGGAACCGGATGCGATACGATCCTGGCACAGATGGCAGCAGAGTGTCTGGACTGTCCGGTGGAAAGAATTGAAGTACTCGGTGCCGATACAGATGCGTCGCCATATGATTCCGGATCTTATGCGTCAAGTACTACGTATATAACAGGTAAGGCAGTAGAAAAAGCATGCCAGAAGCTGATTGCCAGAATCCTTGAGATTGCATCCGGTATGCTGGATGCACCGGTGGAAGAACTGGAATTTGCAAGCGACCGTGTAGAATGGCCAAAAGCACGGAAGTTTGTATCACTGATAGATATTGGTACGAAATCAATGTGTGGAAATGGCTGTGCACTGGAAGCGACAGAAAGTAACAGTTCACCGACATCACCGCCGCCATTCATGGCAGGGGCAGTAGAGATCGAACTCGACAAAGAGACCGGTCATGTGGAAATATTGGATTATAAAGGCTGTCGTAGACTGTGGAACCGTAGTGAATCCAAATCTTGCAAGAGTGCAGGCAGAAGGCGGGTTGGTACAGGGGATCGGAATGACGCTTTATGAGAATAATATCCAGTATAATGAAAAAGGAACCATGCTGAATAACTCATTCATGCAGTATAAATACCATCCAGAAGAGATATGGGAAATCTGCAGGTCGAATTTGAAAGCAGTTATGAACCGCCGACCGGTCCATTCGGTGCCAAAATCCATCGGAGAGATCGTAATTAACACTCCGGCACCGGCGCTTGCACAGGCGATTGCGAATGCGACAGGAATTTGGTTCAAAGATCTTCCAATCACCAGCGAACAGATTGCAATGGGCGTTCTGGAGAAAGAACTGGAAAAATAAAATATATTAGAAAAATATATAGTGAAACTACTTGCAATCAGACGCAAAAGTTATTACAATATTGGGTAACGTTTAGAAAAATATGTGGAGGCCGCTAAGATGCAGTTATTAAAAGACAGAATCCGCAAGGATGGCAAGATAAAAAGAAGGGGAATGTCTTAAAAGTAGACAGGTTTCTGAATCATCAGATGGATGTAAAGTTATTTCAGGAGATTGGAAAAGAATTTAAGAGAAGATTTGCAGATGAAGAGATCACAAAGATTCTTACCATAGAAGCTTCCGGTATCGGCATCGCATGTGTTGCAGCAGAAGTATTTGATGTACCGGTTGTATTTGCTAAGAAGTCACAGACAAAGAATATTGCCGGAGATGTATATACAACAAAAGTAGAATCATTTACACACGGAAGAGTTTATGATATTATTGTTTCTAAAGAATTCCTTGGAAAAGGTGATAAGGTTCTTCTGATTGATGATTTCCTTGCGAATGGAAAAAGCTCTGGAAGGACTTGCAGAACTGGTTAAAAAGTCAGGAGCCGAGCTTGTCGGAGCCGGTGTTGTGATCGAGAAAGGATTTCCAGGTCGGAGGAGATATTATCCGTTCCAAAGGTATTCATCTGGAGTCGCTGGCAATCGTAGAAAGCATGGATGAAAAGACAGGGGAAGTGGTTTTCCGTAATTAATAGATAAAAATTCAAAGGATTTTTTAAGGGAATGTGAGGGTTTCATATTCCCTTTTTTTTATTCCTATGATATACTTTATGATAAGTATGTGAATGCATAAAGAGAACTTATAGTAAGGAGTAAGAACTTATGAAAAGAGTATTGTTAAAACTCAGCGGGGAAGCTCTCGCAGGCGATAAAAAGACAGGATTTGACGAAGCTACCTGTATGGGTGTTGCAAAACAGGTAAAACGACTTGTAGATGATGGAATTCAGGTTGGTGTTGTAATTGGTGGCGGTAATTTCTGGAGAGGAAGAACCAGCGAGACCATCGATCGTACAAAGGCCGATCAGATCGGGATGCTGGCGACGGTTATGAACTGCATTTATGTTTCCGATATTTTCCGTTTTGTGGGAATGGAGACAGAAATCTATACCCCGTTTGTATGCGGTGCATTTACCACACTGTTTTCCAAGGATGCAGCAGTAGAAGCATTGAATGAAGGAAAAGTTGTATTCTTTGCAGGCGGAACAGGACATCCATATTTTTCAACAGATACAGGTGCAGTTTTAAGAGCAATTGAGATCGAAGCAGAAGTCATCTTACTGGCAAAAGCTGTGGACGGTATCTATGACAGTGATCCGAAGGTAAATCCGGATGCGAAGAAGTACGACGAGATATCTATTCAGGAGATTATCGATAAGAAGCTGATGGCTGTAGACCTGACCGCATCTATTATGTGTCTGGAGAATAAGATGCCGATGCTGGTATTCGGACTGAAATGAAGAGAACAGCATTGTTGAGACAATGAAGGGAACATTTACAGGAACAAAAGTAACTGTATAAAAATGCAGATAAGCAGATAAAAGGAGATAACACTATGAATGAAAGATTAAAACCATTTGAAGAAAAATGAAAAAAAACAATCGGAAATCTGGACGGAGAACTTTCTGCAATCCGTGCAGGCCGTGCAAATCCGAACGTTCTGAATAAGATCATGGTAGACTATTATGGAACACCGACACCAATCCAGCAGGTGGCAAACGTATCCGTACCGGAAGCACGTATGATTCAGATCCAGCCATGGGAAAAAAAAATGGTAAGAGAGATTGAAAAAGCAATCATGGTTTCTGATCTGGGTATCAATCCGACGAATGACGGAACAACTGTACGTCTTCTTTTCCCGGAATTAACAGAAGATCGAAGAAAAGAACTGGTTAAAGGATGTTAAGAAAAAGGGCGAAGCAGCCAAAGTTGCGATTCGTAATATCCGTCGTGATGGAATCGATTCTGTTAAGAAACTGAAAAAGGTTCAGATGTGTCAGAAGATGAAATCAAAGATATGGAAGATGATCTTCAGAAACTGACAGACAAATATGTAAAAAGAAGTTGATAAAGCTGTAGAAGCAAAATCAAAAGAGGTTATGACAGTATAAGACCTGTAAGAGATAAAAGCAGTATACAACAAGGGGGATAAGGTCCAGATGCATCTGGAAACTGTCCCCTCTGTTCTTGTATTACCTATTGTTAATTGTTAGGAGGAAATAATCATATGAATGTGCCACAACATGTTGCGATCATATTGGATGGAAACGGACGCTGGGCAAAAGCAAAAGGAATGCCGCGCAATTACGGTCATGCACAGGGCAGTAAGAATGTAGAGCGTATCTGCGAAGAAGCGTGGAGAATGGGCATTAAATATCTGACGGTCTACGCATTTTCCACAGAGAACTGGAATCGTCCGGACGATGAAGTCAATGCTCTGATGAAGCTGCTTCGTAATTACATGAAGACCTGTCTGAAAACGGCTGCAAAGAATGATATGAAAGTCCGCGTGATCGGGGATATCACAAGACTGGATGAAGACATTCAGAAGAGAATTCTGGAACTGGAAGAAGCAACAAAGAATAATGGCGGTCTGAATTTCCAGATCGCGATTAATTATGGAAGCCGTGATGAGATGATCCGTGCGATCCGTAAGATTGCAAAAAGACTGCGTGGATGGAAAAGTGGATCCGGCTGAGATCAAAGAAGAAACATTTGAGCAATATCTGGATACAAAAGGAATCCCGGATCCGGATTTGATGATCCGTACCAGCGGGGAGCTTAGGCTTTCCAATTATCTGTTATGGCAGCTTGCCTATACAGAATTTTATTTTACAGATGTTCCGTGGCCGGATTTCAGTAAAGAAGAGCTGGAAAAGGCGATTGAAACATACAATCACCGTGACAGACGTTATGGTGGTGTGAAGGAGGAAGAAGAACAGAATGTTTAAGACGAGATTATTAAGTGGGATTGTTCTGGTTATCATCTTAATTGCAACGGTTGGAACCGGCGGTGGTTTACTGTTTGGATTTCTGGCACTGATCAGTCTGATCGGACTGTCAGAGCTTTATAAAGTTGTGGATGTGCAGAACAAGATATTAGGACTTACCGGTTATCTGGGAGCTGTTGTATATTATGGAATTTTATATACCGGACAGATGCAGTATGTGACACTTCTTACGATTGCATTTCTGGTAGTACTGATGGCGGTGTATGTATTTTCATTCCCGACATTTAAGGCAGAGCAGGTAATGACGGTGTTCTTTGGCGTATTCTATGTTGCAGTGATGTTGTCTTATGTGTACCAGACCAGAATGCTGGAAAGACGGAGCCGTTGCAGTATGGCTGATCTTTTTAGAGCTCCTGGGGGTGTGATACCTGTGCGTACTGTGCAGGCATGCTTCTTGGAAAACACAAGATGGCACCGAAGTTAAGCCCAAAGAAATCCGTAGAAGGCGGAATCGGCGGAATTGTCGGAGCTGCATTACTGGGGCAATCTTTGCAGTTGCAGCAAATAAGATTACAGGAGCTGGTGTGAATCCGGCACAGTATGCGGTTATTTGCGGAGTTGGCGGAATGATCTCGCACAGATCGGAGATCTGGCAGCTTCAGCGATCAAACGTAATCATGATATCAAAGATTATGGAAAACTGATCCCGGGACATGGCGGAATCCTTGACAGATTTGACAGTGTTATCTTTACAGCACCGATCATTTATTATCTTGCAACATTCCTTGCAGGCAGATTGTAGGAGGTAAGTATGAAAAAAGATAGCAATTTTAGGTTCCACTGGTTCCATTGGAACACAGACCCTGGAAGTGGTCAGAGAGAAATGGAGATATCGAAGTACTCGGACTGGCTGCAGGCAGCAATATCAAGATGTTGGAAGAACAGATCCGGAAATTCCACCCACAGATCGTGGCTGTATGGTCGGAAGAAAAAGCAGACGAATTACGTGTTAATGTAGCAGATACAGATACAAAGATTGTTGCAGGCATGGATGGACTTCTGGAAGTTGCAACGATGAAGAAAACAGAGATCCTTGTAACGGCTGTTGTCGGTATGATCGGTATCCGTCCGACAATTGAGGCAATCAAAGCGGGAAAAGACATTGCGCTGGCAAATAAAGAGACTCTGGTAACCGCAGGTCACATTATCATGCCGCTGGCAAAAAAGATGGGAGTGTCCATTCTTCCGGTGGACAGCGAGCATAGTGCAATCTTCCAGTCTTTACAGGGAAATAATCACGGAGCACTTCATAAGATACTTCTGACAGCATCTGGCGGTCCGTTCCGTGGAAAGAAATCGGAAGAACTGATGGAGATCAAGGTGGAGGATGCTTTGAAGCATCCCAACTGGTCCATGGGACGGAAGATCACCATAGATTCAGCTACAATGGTAAACAAAGGTCTTGAAGTTATTGAAGCCAAGTGGTTATTTAATGTAGATGTGGATCAGGTACAGGTTGTGGTACAGCCGCAGAGTATCATTCATTCGATGGTAGAGTATGTAGACGGCGCAATTATTGCAGAACTTGGAACTCCTGATATGAAACTTCCAATCCAGTATGCACTGTATTATCCGGAAAGAAGATTCCTTCCGGGGGACAGAGTAGATTTCTGGACACTGGGCAAACTGGAATTTGAGAAGCCGGATACAGACACATTCTACGGACTGGAACTTGCATATGAAGCAGGAAGAAAAAAAAGCGGAAGTCTTCCGACTGTATTCAATGCGGCAAATGAACTTGCAGTCAGCCAGTTCCTCAACAGAGAGATCAAGTATCTGGAAATCACGGAGATCATTGAGGACTGTATGAAAGCGCATAAGAATATTGAAAATC
>VOFC01000269.1_pt1 | contig 22000 bp, 34 predicted proteins | sample 5384161 | NCBI WGS metagenome assembly VOFC01 (sample SAMN12384722, study PRJNA508395) | human gut metagenome | isolation source: healthy gut B | host: Homo sapiens | reverse complement strand
CGGGTCATCCCATCCATCTACAATATGCTCCTCTACCAGCTTCTTAATGTAACGCTTACCGGTTACCACATTGGTAAGATATAATTTTGCAAACTCAATCTGCTTTGGTGGATTCTCATACTCTAACTCACGGACAACCCAGTCATATAAAGGTCTGTGGTCTTCGAATTCCAGCGTACAGATAGAATGTGTAATTCCTTCAATGGCATCCTCGATTGGATGTGCAAAATCATACATCGGATAAATGCACCATTTATCCCCTGTATTCTGATGAGTCATATGTGCCACACGGTAAATAACCGGGTCACGCATATTCATATTTGGAGAAGCCATATCAATTCTGGCACGCAATACCTTCTCACCGTCTGCATACCTGCCATCTTTCATTGCTTCAAACAGTTCTAAGTTTTCTTCTACACTTCTACCGGCTGACGGATCTTCTTTTCCCGGCTCCTTTAAGGTTCCGCGGTACTCGCGCATCTCTTCTGCGCTTAAGTCAGAAACATATGCTTTCCCTTTCTTAATCAGTTTTACAGCTGCTTCATACATCTGGTCAAAATAATTGGATGCGAAAAACAATCTGTCGCCCCAATCCGCACCCAGCCATTTAATATCCTCTTTGATTGACTCTACGAATTCGCTTCGCTCTTTGGTCGGATTGGTATCGTCAAAACGCATATTAAATAAGCCGTTATACTCCTGTGCAAGTCCATAATTTAAAAGAATAGATTTGGCATGTCCGATATGCAAATAGCCATTTGGCTCCGGTGGAAATCTGGTATGCACCGTTTTACAATGTCCTTCTGGCCTTTCCGTCGGTACCTGGAAGTCTTAAGCAGGCCTTTGTTATCCGAAGTAAAATCTGCGGATCTGTGAGCGTCTCGCCATACACCGCATTAAACTTATGTACAATCTCCTTGGTCTGCTCAAGCATCGGCATCTGATCCTCGCCGACCGGAACCGTCGTCGCATGAAATGCCGTGATGTCCGCCGCCTGGCTGATCGGATAATTGAAGAATCCGACCGGAATGCTCGCCTCGAAATTACGCATCTGAATCTCCGCCTTAACCGTCGGGTTGCGCTGCAATCTGGAGACCGTAACCAGATTCTGGTAATAGAATGTCAACTCCGTCAGCTCCGTCACGTAGGACTGGATAAAAATATGAGACTTCGCCGGATCGATTCCAACCGAAAGGTAGTCGAGTGCCACCTCCATAATATTGTCACGCACCTTTGCAGGATTGTCGGCGTTGTCCGTCAGCGCCTGTGCGTCCGCAATCATAATAAATATCTTATCAAACGTCCCCGAATTCTGAAGTTCCACTCTCCGCTTCAGAGAACCCACATAATGTCCCACATGCAGTTTGCCGGTAGGACGGTCACCTGTCAAAATAATCTTTTCTGCCATTGTCATTTCCCCTGTCAAACATATTCTTGCTTTATTATACATGTTTTGTGTGACAAGTTCAATTTTTCTTTTGACAATCTCCGGAAAGTTTTTCAGAAAAATAGCCGTCACTGTAGAGTTTTTTCAAAAACGATGCCAGAAGCGGCACGCCGAACAGTCCTAAGATTCCAAAGAAATGAAGCCCGACAATCATACACGGCAGCATCACAACCGGAGAAAGCCCCATCTGTTTTCCCACCAGCTTCGGCTCCACAATGTTGCGCACCACTGTGATGATCAGATACAGCCCTATCACCCCGATTCCCATTCTGGCATTGCCGCCGGCAAACGCAATCACCGCCCACGGAAGCAGCACGGTTCCCGTGCCGAGCACTGGCAGAATATCTAACACCGCGATCAGAAACGCTATCGCAAAAGCGCCCTCGATCCGCAGAAGAAGCAGACCTGCCGCAAGTTCCGCAAACGTCATCAAAAAGATGAAAACGTATGCCGCCGCACATTTTCCCATCGTTCCGAAGGTTCCCTTTTTAACGGCGAGCACCGTCTCCTTCCATTTTTCCGGTATGATCTTTTCAAGGAAGCGCATGATTTGTGGAAAATCCAGTTCCATGAACACCGTCGATATGACCGCAAGCAGCAATTTAAAGCACATCCCCGGAATATTTACCGCAATGCCGGAGACCTGCTGCAGCAGGGTGCCGGACATTCCGGTCAGAAGCTCCCCTGCCCGGCTGACCGCCTCCGCCGACTCCGTACCCGCCGTCCGCAGCACCTCTCCTCCCACCGTCTCTCCAGTCAAACCTGCCGTCCACGCGCAGAAATGCTTCATCATCGGAAAAATCGTCTCCGAGACAAACCGCACCACTTCCCCGAGCAGTTCCTGTCCCAAAAATGATAAAGCGCATGATTATACAGGAGTTTTTGGGCATGGCAATAAAACCTGCCTAAAACAAGCTGTTTTTACAGGTTGCGCCCGGCCAGACGTTCTTCAAAATAGATCTCAAGCTGGGAATGGATCTGCCCCAGTCCTGCCGGTGTCCTGTCCATTTCTTGGTGATATCCATAGTCGCAAGATACAGCATTTTTAAAAGGCTGTCATCCGATGGAAAAACGGTCTTGCTTTTGGTTACTTTCCGAAGCTGACGGTTGAATCCTTCAATGGCATTTGTGGTATAAATCAAACGTCTTACAGCTTCTGGATACTTGAAATAAGTGGACAGTGTTGCCCAGTTATCATGCCAGGATTTATAGATTTTTGGGTACTTGGAATCCCATTTATCCTTGAACAGTTCCAATTCATTTAAAGCGGTTTCTTCCGTTGGAGCTGCATATACAAGCTTCAGATCAGCCATCAGTTTTTTGATGTCTTTGTATGAAACAAACTTCGTTGAATTACGGATCTGATGGATGATACACTGCTGAATCTCTGTTTTTGGATAAACAGCCTCGATTGCCTGTGGAAATCCATTTAAACCATCAACGCATGCAATCAGGATATCCTCAACGCCTCTGTTTTTTAATCCATTCATGATAGAAAGCCAGAACTTTGCACTTTCGTTTTCTCCAACATACATTCCAAGAACATCTTTTTTCCCATTCATATCGATACCAAGGGCAATGTAAACCGCACGTTTTACAATACGTCCTTCACTGCGGACATGATAGTGGATTGCATCCATAAATACTACAGCATACACTTCTTCCAGAGGGCGTTCCTGCCATTCTTTTACAATCGGCAGGATTTTGTCTGTGATCCGGCTGATTGTGCTGTCAGAAATATCAATATCGTATAATTCACGCATGTGGGATTCAATGTCTCCGGTGGTCATTCCCTTGGCATACATGGAAGGTATTTTTTCTTCCATGTCCTGAGTTACGGTATTTTGATATTTTTAATCAGCTGTGGTTCATAATCACCGTTACGATCCCTTGGAATCGCCACATCCATATCTCCATAACTGGTGTGCATGGTTTTGCTGGAATGTCCATTTCTACTATTGTTACATCTTTTTAGCCATAATCTTTGATGCTGATATCGTAACTTTGGATATACCATCCGATCTATGGAAAACGTTACGCATCATTTTCTCTCATTCAGCAAAGAATGCTTTTCTGTGATGCTGTCTCGTTTTTACCACGATACTTGCCATAAAGCAGGAATTAGAACTGATGTACTTTTTCTATACGCAAGTTCATGTCTCTCCCCATTCTTTAGCACTACTTCCCACCCGTGTTCACCGGAATAACAAACTTGGGACCAGATCTTAGAACTTACCTTCGTATTTCCATTCGCTTTTACTTCTGCCACCGTGTTCTCAACCGGAGAATCATACACTGCCTTTCAAATGCGATAATTCCTTGCATGCGATTGGTTTTTATTGTTGATTTTTCTTCCTTCCTGCTGAATTCCGCATACGCCACCGATCAGCCATCCGGTAATTGCACCATAGGAATAATGATTCAGAGATTCCTTGGTTTTCCTTTTCATTGACACTTCCCATGTCTCCCAGATTGTCGTGGCACCTTTTCTTCACGGCATACAGCCATCCGGTGCAGACTCTGAAGCAGAAGTTTGAATGCGGTATCTTCATATCCGTATTCGCACAGTATATACCGCAGATTGCCGGTGTTGTCAGGAACCGGTGTTCAGATGATAGTCATTTGCAAGCACCAGTTCGTTCAGCTTCTCTGCATTCTTCGCACAGTTTTCTTTTCATTCACATAACAAACTGAATCGGACGGATGTACTGACACTGACGCTCTGATTCTACCACGCCGTCTTTCGTAAAGATTTCCTCAAATGCTTTCTTGGCGTTTTCCTGATACTTCGACGGTAATGTGCCGCATCCTTCTTTGCCGAGAATCGCTTACGCAATCTCAGACAACGTTTCCCCGGAATGTGCGAAATATGCGGTTGCAACATCAAAGTTTTCCGTTCTGCATAGACATCATTGATTGGTTCCCCGGCTCGCACCACTCACCGTAATCAATACCCGACTGAATTGCATTGTTCTCTGCACGGCTTTCCAAAAAGGCATACCAGTTCTTCATCATTTCATAATTTTCTTCCAGTATACGAACATCTCCATACTTACGATACATTGCCATTGGCACAATAATTTGCAGGCATCCCCCAGCCGACAGAACCTGCCAGCATCGCTGTCATAAAAGGCCTTTGCTGTTCGGCGGTGCGATATTTGCCACCTTGCCTTCCGGATACTGTCCGTAACGACACTGCGCCAGCCATTTTCTATATACATTATAACTATCCATCAGCATCAGCCCCGTATCGACATAAAGTCCCGCATCTCCTGTCCACGCTGCTCTCTCACGAGTCGGGCAGTCGGTCGGCACATCACAGAAGTTGCCCTTCTGACTCCATTTACTGTTCCATACCAACTGGTTCACATCCGCATTTCCACAAGTGAAGTCTGCTGTCTCTTCCATCTCGGAATACACTGCATGCGCGATAAATGTTGCATCTGACAGATCAAGTATTGTCTCCACTTTGCGTAGCGGAATCCCATGATGGTAAATCTCGGCTTGTAGTGATTCTCTCCATCCTTGCAAATGTATGAAATCATCTGATACGTACCGCCCTCTTTGTGGCGTTTACGATCCTGGAAATTCTCCGTCGTGAAGTTCCTCGTTCTCATCCAAAGACTCTCCATGAGTCAGAACAATCGTTTCACCGTCTTTACCAAATACAGTAAATTCCACATATCCGGCAAGATTCTGTCCGAAATCGATGATCGTCTCTCCATTCGAGTCTGAATCAGTTTACCTTCGAAGTTCTCCATTTCCTTGATTGGGACAGTATTCATTCCTTTCAGCAGGTTCTTATCAAAGTCTTCTGTTTTTACCGGATGCCACACGCCGTTTTCTGTGGCAAATGTTTCTTTTCTCGCATCGTATACTTCTCCCTGCTGCATATCATTCTGCTGCAGAGGTCCTGCCTGACTTGCTTCCCATGTCTCATCAGATACAAGCACCGATTCTCCATCCACTTCCAACTGACATAATAATCCCAGTTCCTGTCCGAACACACCGCGGTCACCATCGACTCCGGATGTAGAACGATACCAGCCATCACCAAGAACAATCACCAGCTCATTCTCACCTTCACGCAATAAATCTGCAACATCATATGTCTGATAAATAAGCTCATTATTGTAATTGCTACTGCCCGGCATCAGAACGGCATCACCTACACGTTTTCCATTTAGCCATGCCTCATATAACCCGTGACAGGTAATATAGAATCTTTTCATTGTTCCCTCAGGTGCACTGAATACACGTCGCAGGTAGCTTGCAGGCTGATGTACTTCATACTCGCCTTCGATTTCCCGTGTTTCCCATTCCCTCTTTGCCTGTGCATTGATTGCATCACTGCAGTCGTATTCCTTTGTTGTAAGTTTGGAAAGTTCTGGATTGATCCACTGGGCATTCCAATCTTCATCGCTTAAGAGACCCATTTCAAAATAAGCCTCTTCACTCCATTCTCCGGCTTCGTCTTTTTCATCCCACAGACGCACCTTCCAGCAGACACGCTGTCTGCTTTCCAGATTCAGTTCCAACAGATGATGCATGTCCTGACTTGCCACTTTACCGCTATCATAAATGGTCTGATCTCCAGTACATGCTTTAATCTGATATGCACTCTGAGAGATTCCGTCCTCACAAATCCATGAGAAACTGTTCTTTCCCGTCTATTCCGATTGGATTTACCTTCTGCTCCGTTCTAAGTTTTATCGCTTTCATATCCGAATATTCTCCTTCATTTCCATTATACATAGGGTATCTCATAATAGAAATTATAGCGAATGGCAAAAATTATTACGTTCATGATTTCTATATTTTGTTCGTAAATTCGTTTACATCCACCGAATTCATCTCTCGAAATTCCTTCGGCGATATTCCGTACTCCTTTTTAAACGCCCGAAAGAAGCTAGAGTAATCTTTAAATCCATACATCAAGTATACTTCTGTGATTTTGTATCCGGTGAGAATGGCATCCCTACTAACAGACAGCCTTTTTTCATGATATATTGATGAATGGATAGTCCAATATTTTCTTTTAAAGATATGCGCAATATAGTATTTGCTGACAAAGAATTCACCTGCCAGCTTCTCTAATGTCAATTCCTCATCTAGATGTTCTTCGATATAATCCATCAGATTCTCATATAAGTTCTGCTCCTCTTTCTGACTCTTCGGATGCTCCTGCTCATATGCTGTTCGATTCAAATGAAGTATCAGATCATTCAGGGCACAAAGATATCTTCGCTTCTTTTCCAAAACGATTGGAGTGGATTTCTTCTATCAAACGAAACACCTTTGTCTGTATTGCGTTAAACGAAATTCTATCATTATGGAAAATGTATTTACCAGTCACCGCTGCGTGTTGCATCAGATATCCGTAAGCTTGTGACAACTGCATCAACTGATTTGCATACTCTTTGCTAATCCAAAAGACAAATCTGCGATACGGCATTTCCACATCATGAATCACAACATGGTGTGCCACTTCCGGCGGAATTAGAACGACATCTCCGTACTGAAGCGGACGCCTTTCTCCTGCAATTTCAATCGATACATTTCCTTCCAAAAAAGAAATAGAATTCATAATAATTGTGACTGTGGTCTTCTAACTTCGACTTTGGAAGGTATAGACAAAACCATAGCCCCAGTTAAAGGTTTTCTTATCAAAACTCAACTTACTCATCATTATCTCCTTGCAGTATGTTTCCACTATTTTATTATTTCAGCTTCTACTGTAACCGGCCTAAATAAATGCCATTTTCTCTTTATCGAAATAAGCAAAGCATTTTCACCGATTTCTATTGCTTTATCGCTTTCCCATGCCCAAGTATCCGCACTATATACTCTGCTGCTCTCTGGCATTTCATCATAACCGATACCCACATTAATCATATGCTTGCCTGCTGATAGTTCAACCATTGTGTTTTTTTGAAAGAATTTAGAGTTTTGTATACCCTATCACTTCTGATACAACATTCACAAATGAAAGGTGTTTTTAAAACTATCTTACCTTTGATATCTGACATTTTATAATACCTCATTACTCTCATATTTCACTTTGATTACCGGAACAATATATAAAAATGACAATTTTCTTTTTACATGCACATGGCAAACGGATTTATCGTCAATTTTCACTTTTTCATGTATTCCCCAGGTTATACTGGATTTACTTCCATGCTGATAGCTTTCTGTATTATATGATGAATCGCAATCTGTTCCGCCCACTATATCATATATTCCACTAGCCATTTCTAACTCTTTAACTTTATCATCAATAAAACTTCCGTCAATCTTTATATGGTCTAAAAAGCGATTTGTGAATTATTATCTTTCCCATTAACTTCTCCCGACTACTAATATTGAATCAAGATACAGAAACAAGCAACAGCAAATATAATCTGCGCTGCAATGCATGCTCTGTTTATCCACTTAAACACACGCGAATTCATTATACTTACACCATTTTGCACACAATACCTTGACAAAATAGCCATCGGGCCTGTAAGCGCCTTCGTATCAACATACGCTCCCCCTGCCGCTTTTGCTATTTGTCCTTTCAGATTTGCATTCATAGCGGCATCATTTACTTCCATTGCTCCATCCAATCCACCGTCCAGATGAATACACTTTATCTCCACTATTTTGTAACTGATAGTATACCCAAATCCCGTAATAGTAAGAATGATTAAAAAACACAATACAGAGATTAACAAAAAATACCTCCTCTGCACCAATATGTATCAGATCCATAATTGATTGTAATGTCCATTACATGCGGAAGTACTCCTGTTCCCAGCATCAATGCCAAAAACCATACGAGAGAGACCGCAAGATTATATCCACTTACTCCCATCAGCTCGCCCTGATACTTTCTTTGAACCTCCGGATCTGTCAGACTTTCGATATCGTATCCAATATGAAGCACCATCTGGTCTGTAAGAAGTTTCTTATCCACGAGATCAAGAACCAGTAAATCCGTCATCTCCTTCACAATAAGCTTTGCTTTCTCTGCTGTATAGGGGCAATGTAATACCTGCCTGGAGCTTACACTGTTATTCTGTGGTTTATATGCCCGAATCTCAGCTATTGTAGTAGGCCCCATCCCCATTGTAAACATGCCGTTTTCCATAAGTTTCTTGGCGTATCCATTGCCTATTCTCCAGAAATCGGTCAGTGGCGTATGATTCCATAATAATTTCCTGTAGCTTCGCTCCGTAAGCTCTGCGATACGCACCCCATCCTTATCTGCTGGCATCTTCTTTGCCACAATATCCATGGCAATCTTGCAAAGGTACATGTTGCTGCCAATACCGGCCGTTGCCGTAACACCGGTTTCCCCAAGGACATCCCGAATCATTTTAAGTGCCAACTCATGGGCTGTCATCTTGTAGGTTGAAAGATACGCCGTTACATCCATGAAAACTTCATCTATAGAATACACATGCATATCTTCCGGTGCAATGTATTTTAAATAAATATCGTAAATTCTCGTACTGTAGGTCATATAATATGCCATTCTCGGGGCAGCTATGATATATGCAAGTTCTAACGATGGAGATGTTGCAAGCTCTACAGCATTAAAGAGGAACCGGTGAATTTCCTGCACGGAGCCTTGCTCTTTCTCTCAGCAATCACACCAATTCACTAATCTCACTTTTCTGATAACCTTAGAACATATTTTTCTATAAATTGAAATGGCATCACATTGGGGTCAGCCCTTCCCACATCACTCTCCCCATCTCAAGTTCTATTTCTCTTGATTTTGTTTCCGAATACATGTCACAACCTCTTTTACACGAATTTGCACTCAAAATCACGATTTTTTATTCCTTCATTTTCATTCTTCCTTTTAAACTTGTCTCATAGAAATGTATTTTCTAAATTCAATTATGAACTCATCAGGAGGATATTATTTATGGATTTCAAAAGTGTAGAAGGAAAAGTAGCAATCGTCACCGGTGCAAGCCGTGGAATTGAGAGAGGCAATTGCCCGCTGCTATGCAGCAAATGGCATGAAAGTAATCTGTGCCGCACGAAGTGTGGAACAGGGACAAGCTGTAGTGAACGATATTATCAACAATGGAGGGGACGCAATTTTTGTTCAGACAGATTGTAGTGACGGAAATGCGATTAAAGATCTCGTAGATAAGGCAGTTGTTCATTATGGACGTCTCGACGGAGTTGTGAGCAATGCAGGTATCGGCATGGGCGGAAGTCCTCTTCATGAATATGATTTGGATGATTATGAGAAAATCTTTGACTTGAACAGCAAAGGCGTCTTTGCCGGAATGAAATATGGTGCGGAAGCAATCTTCAAATCCAAAAGTGAAGGCGGATTTCTCATCAATGTTGCTTCTATCGCAGGACTCATGCCACAGCGTGGTCAGGCTCTTTACACCGCAACCAAATTCGGAGTTGTCGGAATGACACGCGTCGCTGCACTGGATTATGCTAAATACGGGATCACAGTCAATGCAATCTGTCCGGGATACACGAAAACAAGTATCTTCGGAGATGCACCGGAACAAGCAATGGATTTCTTCGCAAATGACTGTCCTGCCGGACGTATGGGCGATCCGATGGAATGTGCCTATCTTGCACTCTTCCTCGCAAGTGATATGTCACGGTACATCACCGGAGCTGCAATTCCTGTCGATGGTGCACTCTCCGCCGGAAGCAAGAATGTGACAAGTTGGAAGCATCCTGAAATCCTGACCGGAGGAAAATAAACGCAGACAGCACAATTGCTGCTGTTATCATGGAGAACACTGACGCCAAAGCAATTGTAGACAAGTATCTGCCTGGCTTTGCAGAAAATGAACAGGCAAGGCCGCTTACGGTATGACTTTCAAAGCTCTCGCTCCGATGCTCGGACTGCCGGAGGATGTTGTTACAAATATGCTGGGAGAATTGGAGCAATTGTAAACTCTTCCCTTTCTCCTTGAGAGATAAAAGGAGGAGCCAACTTATGTCAGCTCCTCCTTCTATTATGAAATCATTTCAATGATTACTGTACTTATACGGCTTCAACATCTACTTTTACTGATTCTAATCCATCCGCCGATAATGTTACTACGATTTTGCCTGTTTCCCCGGTTCCGCGTACTGCAGCACGAAGTTTTCCTTCGTATGCTTTCGCAACCGTATCGTAATAATTTTCCTCTGATTCCGGATCCGCACTTCCATATCCCATAATTTCTCCCGGACCGTCAAGGCTTATAGATACCGCTTTGTCTGCATTTGATTCAAAATTCCCGAAGCATCCTGCATACAGATGTCGATATAGGCGATGTCACTTCCATCTGCCGGAATCTGTGTACGGTCTGCTTTTGCGGCAATCACAACCTCGTCTGAAGCTGTCAGTATTTCATCTCTGCCACATTCTTTTCCGTCGCTGTACGCAATAACTTCTACTTTTCCGGCATGATATTTTGTGTCGAAAATTGTGATGTATTTCTTTGTTTCTCCGACTTTCTTACGCTCCACACTCTGCCCGTTAATCAACAGTTCTACTTCATCGGCTACAGCATACACTTCTACTTTTACAGGTTTCCCTTCGTATCCGTTCCAGTTCCAGCTGCGGACTGCATCGGACATGCTCCACTGTGTCGTACTCTGGGGTTCTCCGTAATGCTGTGGAAGTTGTACAGCGATGTACGGTGCTTTTCTCAATCCCCAGATCAGTTCTCTCCAATAAGAGATTGGTCGGCGGTTTCCAAGAATATTGATATCTCCGCAGTAGGCAATTTTGCAAGGATATAGTGCATAGAACCCCATACTCTGCTGATCTGTGTAATTAATTTTTCCAATACCTGTCTCTCCGATATAATCCCAGGCTGTCCAGTCGAAATCCCCGATTACATATGGCAATTTCTCGACCAGTTCCCAGTTTTTTCCAAATCCGGCGGATTGGTCTCAGAACCTACAAGGATGCGGTTCGGGAATAGTTTTCCGTCAATCTCATAGCGTGCTGCCGCATAGTTGTAACCGGTAATATCCACCTGGGCACATGCCTCTTTCACTTTCTCAGCTGCAAAATCACTTGCCATGAACTGTGCCATCCCCCAGATTGTTCATCATGCTGTTGATTTCCTGAGGCTGATCTTTTTCTGTATTCGCTGCTGCCTGTGCGGCTGCATTCTGCGCCATTAATTTTGGAAGATCATTCATAATGGCCAGAAGGAGATTCAGGCTGTTTGTCGTATATCTGGTATCATCGAGAGAACGCAATTTATCTGCTAGTTTTTTGCCCCACTGCACGTCGAATTTATTTCCCGCCTCCGGAATCATTTCCGATGGAGTACATAATCACACACGGATGGTTATAATCTTTTTTCACCAGATTTTCGATATCGTGTTCCCACCATTCTGTCATCTGTGTACTATAATCGAATTCCACCTTGGTACTTACCCATACATCCGAATACTCATCCATAACATACATTCCGTATTTGTCGCATGCTTCCAACAGCTTCCGGCTCATCGGATAATGGGCGCTGCGGATTGCATTGAAGCCGGTTTCTTTGAGTTTCTTTACCCGCGCCTCCGCAGAATGCGTAAATTCTGCTGTTCCGATAATTCCGTTGTCATGATGGATACATCCGCCGCGAAGTTTTACAAATTTTCCCTTCACTCTCAATCCGTGTTTTGTATCCAACTGAAGTTTACGAATTCCGAAGGTTCCTGTTTCCTCATCAATCACGGAATCATTTTCTTTGATATACGTACGATAAGTATACAGGTATGGATTCTCCGCATCCCAACGATTTGGATTTGGTACATACATTTTCTGCTGATATTCCTGTTCAGAATGTTCCTCGACCGTCACTGACATTTCATCTGCAGCAACCACATTTCCTTCTGCATCCATCAGTTCCGTGCACAGTGTAATCTCCCGGATTCCGATTCCTGTGTAAGCGATTGTTGACTTTGCACGAATGATTGCCTGATCATCTTCCACTTCGATTGCTGCAAGCTGTACACTGTCGGAACAAGATGAAGACGATCAGCAATCATCAGATTGACATCTCTGTAAATTCCGCCTCCTGTATACCAGCGTCCGCTCGGAACTCCATTTTTGACAACTACTTTTAATGCATTCGGTTCGTTGTAGTTCAGATATTTTGTGATATCAACATAAAAATTACTATATCCGTACGGGCATTTCCCGGCAAATGAATTGTTCACATATACAAAAGCATTCTGGTATACCCCTTCAAACTCAGATATACATTCTTATCCTTATCATCTGCATTCATCGAAAATGTCTTGGTGTACACATAGCTTTCCTCTCGGGAAAAATCCATTTCCGCTTCCGTTCGGTTCTTCCGGGTTTCGCTCTCTTCCTATTGATGCATCATGCGGCAGAGTCACCTGTTTTGCCATATTGTTCCCACCAGCCAATGCATCCAGGGAGCTTCCCTTCCAACTGTGAATATCCAGTCATGATTGAATTTTTGTTTCTTCATATTCCCATTTCCTCCTGTTATTCAAATGATTCTTTCTGAATTTGAGAGCAACATTTTTGAAGCTAATTTTTCACATGCTCATTCATAAACTTCGCACTGAGCTGGAACGACTTCACCGGGGACTTGTCCACCCAGTTCTTATGAGTTTCCAGTATCACAGCATCCACACCGCTTTTCTGTGCAATCTCCACCATCTTCGTCAGGTTCATATTACCGTATCCAAGTTCCATACTGTCCGATTTGAGAATCTGTCCTCCCGGTCCGCTCATCCTTGTTCCTCGGTCATTGATGTGGTAGAGCTTCATCCGCTCTCCCAAGCGTTCCATGAGAGCAATCGTATCCACACCGGCCTCTGTCGCCCAGTAAGAATCGAATTCGAAGTTGACATATTCCGGATTTGTCTTTTCAATCAGCACATCGTAGGCACATTTTCCCAGCTCCCACTTTGCGGAATTCACAGTTGTGATTGTGATATAACAAGGAAATGCCTCCTTCTTTCAGAATTTTTCCTGCCTTATTTAGCTTCTGTGCCAATTCCAGTACCGCTGCCATATTGGAATAATCAAACCGATGCATTCCCGTAATGACAATATACTTTGTGGAAAATGTTTTTGCTTCTTCCATAATTTCCTGCGGATTTCTAAGAATGCTTCCAAGATCCTCGTGGATACTGACCACCTTAAGTCCGGTGTCCGCAATCAACTTCTTCCAGTCTAATTTCGCTGTCTTTCCAATCGGCATCCCCGCAAGGGTTGTCAGAACACGAACGATCGGCGGCATCTTTTTCATCATGAATCCATTCAGCTCGATTCCGTCATATCCGGCTTCTTTCATCAGGCGGATCGTTTCTCTTGCCTTTTCTTCGGAACCCATTGCCGTTCCGATCTGAATTAACTGAATTGCTTTTACTGCCATGTTATCTTGTCTCCTCACTTATTCCATATATGCCGAACTCTTCATGATCGTATTCAACATTCTCTTCGCACAGGTCTGCAGATCTCCAAGTGTGATCGGGCAGACTACATCGCCATCTTTCGCACCTACTGAAGCGATAATCTCATCCACATCCTCCTGTTTTCCAGGCATCGTCAGATCATTTCCTGCCTTGATACATCCTGCTGCACTGGAGCATCCGTACTTGAATTCCATTCCCTGATTCATCTCCATACCGCCGGTTGTCCCCAGTCTGTCATAACGATTCCGTCAAATCCCCATTCATTTCTCGTAATGGCTGTCAACAAATCTTTATTATTGGCAGAATGGATTCCGTTGATGAGATTGTAGGATGTCATAATGGACATCGGTTTTGCTTCTTTGACTGCAAGCTCGAATCCCTTCAGATAAATCTCACGAGCCGCTCTTCACTGACGTGTGCATTCGTGTGCATTCTGTTATCTTCCTGATTATTCAGTGCGAAATGTTTGATAGTTGTGCCAACTCCGGCATGCTGCTGTACGCCCAATGTATCTGCTGCCGCACATTTCCTGCAACAAGCGGATCCTCGGAATAATATTCGAAGTTACGTCCGCACAACGGATTTCTGTGAATATTCATCCCCGGTGCCAGCCACAGTGTCACACCGAATTCTTTCATCTCTTCCCCGACAATATCTCCACATTCTTTGATTGCATCCACATCCCATGTCTGGGCAAGCAGTGTGGCAATCGGGATTGCAGTACAGTACTGATAATAGTCAATGGCATCTTCCGGAATCTCCGGCTTTGGTGAACCGGCCATAAGTAAAGTCCATTCCCGGAATTGGCGCATCACTTGTTCCCGGAATCACATTGCCTTCTGCATCTGCCTTGAAATGCTTCGACAGTCGAAGTCCTGCCGGTCCGTCCGCCAGTACCAGATTGCGAATGTCACGATCTTCAATCATCAGGGAAGTGGTGTCTCCGCCGCCCCCGGTACAACTGCAGAGGAACTGCCAATGATAGCAGTGTCACCGCCCATATTTCCTCTGGAGGTACCGACGCATAATTCTGCCATCTCCGGAATGGTCAGCTGACCAACCAGATCATCTAAGGTCGCCTGCCCTGACATGACATCCTGCATCGTAATCTTTTTCTCTGAAGTGTTTGCAGCAATCTCTGCATTCGTTTCCTCATAGGTCACAGTTTTTGTTTCGATATCAGTGGAGGCGATATCGAGCTTACAAGCCTGCTCTTTTTCAGCCTCTTCCTCTGCATAACCATAAGGTGTCACATCTGCTGATGATAACTCATTCATCTCGCAGTCCAATACAAGGCGATTCGACAGTACTTCTGTCACAGTCTCCTGATCCAGCACAACTGCGGCTGACACCTTCGTTGCTCTGGAATTCACACCAACTCTGACATAATAGGTTCCTGCTTCCAATACATAAGAGGCTCTCTGTACATCATAAGATGCCATGCGATCCACCTGATAAGTGATAATAAGCTCTTCACTCTCACCCGGAGCAAGTTCCTTTGTCTTCACATAGGCTGCCAGTTCCTGATACGGCTTTTCCAGTTTGCCTGTCGGGCGGAATAATATACCTGCACCACTTCTTTTCCGCTGTATGTAGCGCCGGTATTTGTCACACATACCTTTACGGAAATCTGTTTCGCATCTGCAGTCACTTCTTCTGTCTTTACGTCAAATGTTGTATAGGATTTTCCATAGCCAAACGGATAAGCAGGAGTCACATCAAAGGTATCGAAATAGCGATATCCGACATAGATTCCCTCTTCATAATATTCATCATGGATATCTCCGTTCATATGGCTAAACGTCTTCGCATTCGGATAATCCTCATAGTTCTCTGCCCATGTTGTTGTCAGATGACCGCTCGGAGATACCTTGCCTGTCAGTACGTCTGCAAGCGCATGTCCGCCGATATTGCCCGCCTGACTCATTAGCAGGATTGCACCGATGCCTTCCTGTGCACGTAAGAATTTTGTATCAATAACGCCGCCTACATTCAGCACTACAATCAGATTCCCGTAGGCGTTGGCAAGATTTTGCAATTGCAGTTTTTCTGTATCACTCAGCTCATAATCTCCTGCCCCCGGAGTTCTGTCTTTTCCCTCTCCGGAATTACGGGAGAGCACGTAAATGGCAAGGTCTGCTTTCATCGCATCAATTTCTTTCTGACTCACTCCGGAAATTGCCGGCTCTACAAATGGCTCCGTAAAGATTTTCATCACAGCAGCCATTCCTTTGCTGCCATCTCCTGCTGAAGTTCTCCAAAATATCCCATTCTGGCAGTCTCTACCTGTGTATCATATGTATCCATCCATGCTTTCGTCGTCAGACTGAAGCCTGCATCTTCCATCCCTGTTCCACGTTCACCACAAAGCGGCTGTTGACATCTCCCGAACCGGTTCCACCTTTGATGGTTCTTCTTGCCCCGTTACCGAAGAGAGCAATTGTTTTGACGGATTTGTCAATCGGAAGTGCTCCCTTGTTTTCCAATAATACCATTCCCTGGGATGCCACCTTTCTGGCACGCTCCATGTTTCTCTTTTCACGGGAACTGATTTCTGAATTTCCTGTTGCAAATAATTTTGGCGTCGTGTGACGCTCCTTTTATAATTTTTTCACAGTACCTTCTGTGATTCCACTCTCATTGAAAGCATCCACTCTCACCCAGTAGTCCTGTCCTTTAACAAGCGCTCCTACCTTTTTGGTATTTCCGAATACCATATAGCTGTGGTACAGTTTCTCCGGCGCATGTCCCCATAGGATGTTGTAGCCCATTGCTCCATTTTCCCTGATGGACACGTTCATATCCACATCACCTTCGCGTACTGCCTCGAATTCTGGCACTTCTGGTTTCGCACCTTCCCCCCGATACCGAATACACGTAATCCTGAGATACATGGTTTTTGATCATATGGAATCTCCAGAATGTTCAGCTTCACATAGCGGATTTGTTTTCCTGCTTCCATCACGACCAGATCATGCGGTAAATCCGTTTCTGCCTGTGATTTATCCTCCAGCACCTCAAAATGCTCGCCATCCACAGAGCCTTCCAGAATCCATCTCGTCACATGATCCTGCTCTTCGATATATCTTGGCTGTGTCTGTGTTCCTTTAATTTTCCCTGGAACCGGAATGTCAATCTTATCATCTGCAAAGTTGATCTGCACGGCACGCACATCATAGTTTTTGCCAAGGTCAATCTGTAGCCATTCTCCCGGCTTCTCAGATGCTGCTCTCCACCATGTCTGTACATTCTCATCGGCAGCTTTTTCCGGACCTTTTCCTTCTTCACAAGAAGAAGGCTGTCATTTGGTTTCCATAACTTAAAAGATACCACTTTGGATTCTCCCATGGATCCTGCTTCTCGCCTGTCACTTCCATCGGCCAGTCACCATAACGCTGGTTGCAGAATAACTCTCCGTCTGCATCCCTTCCTGCCTGCCCAGGAGCCCGACACGACGCTCGAACTGCTGGTTCACACTGATTCGCATGGTCGAGGTATGCCACAGATTTCCCGCTGTATCCTCCATCGTTGAACCATGTCCTGCACCTGGGAAAATCCGCCCGGCTTATAGGAGAATGGATTGTTCTTCGCCAATGTAAATGGCCCCGAGCGGGCTGTCACCGATATAGACACCGTCCACGCATGACATTATACTGCGCCCCCGGACATGCATACTGTAAGTAATATTTTCCGTCCCACTTATCCATCCATGCACCCTCAATGTATGGTTTCTGACTGAGCATGCCTTTAATCAACGGAACTAGTTCTTTCGGAAGCTGCTCCTCTGTCTGATGATTCATTTTCAAAAATCCTTGAAAACGGATCTCTATCTCTTCATCTGAGAGTGGCCACTGACAGTGATCCTCTCCTGCACGTTCGTACCCTTTGGCAAATGCATCTCCCTCAATCATCACCTGGCGTTCGCCGAGTGGCAGCATGGTTTCGGATCCATCTCCACGCCCCAGAGCGGTGTTGTATTGGGAACATCCCCAGTAGAAATACACTCTTTTTGTCATCATCCACGAACAGGTTCGGATCCCAGAAATCAAAGGTTCCCGGAATCTCTTCATACTCTCCGTTTAGGATGTCTTTCGTGCGGTAGAAATTACAAACCTCTCCGCGTCTTGATGCGCTGAAGTACACATACTCGCCCATCACACGCACATCCGGTGCGTAATCATACAGCGGAAGGTTCTCCGGCAGACGATGACTCTCCCAGTGAGCCAGATCTTCTGACACCCAGACACTTAAGTTCATCGATGCGAAAATATAATACTTTCCTTTGAAATAAATCATGGACGGGTCTGCCGCCTCGCGGGCAACCTTCAACGCCCCCTCTCTTGGATCCATGTTAAACTGATAGCGGTAATTGATATTTACCGGATTACAAAAATATTTCATAATTAAGCCTCCCTCTTTTGTTTCAGTTGATTCTTCACTTTTTTTATAAATAATTACCGTAAGTACCGATGTCACTACAATTGAAATAAAATCGGCCATCACATGTGCGGTTGGAATACCCATCATCTTCATGATCGCATTCATAATGTAAAGAAGCGGTATGAGTAGTACTCCTTGCCTCAAAACTGATGTAATCGTCGCCATCAAAGCACTCCCTGTCGCCTGCATAAAATTCTGTCCGATATAATATATCCCTACAAATGGAGCAGACAACAACTGAATGCAGACAATCTTCTGTCCCAGCTCAACAACTTCCAAATCCCGGATAAACAGACCAACCAGAGCTTTGCTTCCAAGCATTCCCACCGCTCCGAAAACAACGCCAATCCCTAATGTAAGAATAAATAACTTCATCACGACCTCTTTGATACGTCTCATATCCCCGGCACCGTAATAATACGCCATCAGTGGCTGAACACCCATACAGAGCCCCATCTGGAGTAATCCTACTATCATCGTTGCCTTGCCTGCTGCCGCCATCGCCGCAACTGCACTTGTTCCGTACAGTACAAGGAGTTGGTTGCTGAATGTTGATGCAAACCCATTTAAAATGTTGGAAATGGCATTTGGAAATCAAGTGCAAATACTCGCCCCAGATGTCGTACACTTTCTCTCGCCGGTTTCGGATTGAATGTCAGAATCATTTCATGATGCATTTTATACCAAATCAGATAGACAATGCCAATTACATTACTCAGCACGGTAGCCAGTGCGGCTCTGATACACCCATTTTCACACCAAGGATCAACACCGGATCCCAAAAGAATATTCATACCGGTTGAGACAAAATTGGCAATTAAACCTGGTTTAATCGCACCCTCTCCCCTGACAAGACAGGCAATTTCATAATTCAAAAAGCATTGCCGGTGACCCCACTGCCAGAATAAGCATGTAATTTCTTGCATACTGCCACATTTCCTCATTGGTTCCGAGGAATTTCAACAAAGGATTCGAAAAAACTATAATCAGACCTGCTATAATCACTCCTAATAAAATGGCTGTCCAGATACACAAGCTCATATAGCTGCGTGCCCGTTTCTTCTCTCCCTGCTCCGAGTGCCTGCGCAATCAGGGGTGCAGCCACCATTTCAAGCAGCATACTGACCGCTGTCATAATACTGAACACCGGCATAATAAGGGATACTGCCGCAACCTGTGTGTAATCATTCAAAAAGCCAATGAAATACATATCCGCCATGTTGTAGATTATCATAACCAGAACCGAGATCAAGGATGGGATCCCCATGGAAAATATTGCTTTCCCATACCGGTTTCTTAAATATTTCCTGATTTTGCATCGTTTTCTCCTTCCCCATATGCCTTATTGTAAAAATTCCAGTTTAGCTTCCGCCAAACTGTAATTTCTACATTTTCCATATTATTGAGCCTTCTGCTGTTTCAGAGCCTCTTTCTTTTCTGCGATACGTTTCTGAACCGCTACCATATCCTCACGATTGAGATGACAGAATTTCATAGCAACCAATGTGCAGATCCACCCCAACATCGGAAGTGCATATGTAAGACCAATTGTCAACACCAATACACCAGTTGTACACTCATCTCCCGGCTGTGGCATCGTTGATGTATATCCAATCAGAGCTACTGATGCAGATGCAAGCAACGCACCAAATGAACTGATAATTTTATCCAGGAAGCTGTATGTACCGGATACAATTGCCGGAACATATTTTCCTGTTCTGTCTAACTCATAGTCAATGATGTCTGCCATAAATGAAGTATTTGCCGTCGATACACACATTTTTTTGCTCCGTTTAAAAATAATGTCAGTACCACATAGATAATCATACTTGAACTGAACATCACACCGATTTTACTCGGATCCACAGCAACAAAAAGATAATTGAAATTACGCCCAATACCAGACATACTTTTGTCCATGTGGTAATTGCTTCCTGACTTCCGTGCTTTCCTGCATATCTTGCACCAAAAATTGCAAATATAATCGATGGCAGCATAGAAACCATTCCTAATATAGAAGATAATCCCATATTTCCGATAATAATTCCACCCATCATTGTCGTAATGACTGCCTGTGACGCTGTTACCTGTGCAATCTTATCTGATGCAGCTGCGGCAACATAGCACTGCAGAGGTTTGTTTTCCTTCAGAACAGCAACCATATCTTTCTACTTTCAATGGTTCTTTTTTTCATTCAATCCTTCAAAGTTCTCCGGTTTATCAAAACTCACTTACTCCAAGGGATACCAAAATAAGACCGACGAAGGAAATTCCAACAACTAACTTACACACACAGCAGAAAGGTATTCAAGGATTATAGGTTCCTCCAAACTTTGGAAGAAGAATTACATTGAACACAATTGTCAATACCATAGGAATCATGTAGTTCAATGCTGTCACCCATACGCCGATTGTCGGACGCTGTTTTGGATCATTACTGATCAGTACCGGAATTGTCTGTCCTGTCATATTTACGATAGTATATCCAATTACATATACGACATAAAGTAATGTGAATACAACGATACCTGCAATACCTGTAAACTTTCCCTGTCAACCAGCTGAACATTCCCAGCAGTCCTATTGCTTCAATGCCCCATCCTGCAACCATTAGGATCCGAATTTTACCAAACTTTGTGTTTACGCGGTCGTACACAAATGCAAGCAGCGGGTCTGTAATTCCATCCAGAATACGTGTACATGTCAAAATCACACCCACAACGGCCGTTGCAACTCCGAATCCAATACTTGCACTGTAGCTTGCCATTCCAATCAACGAATACACGCTCATTCCAATGAAGGCGTTACATGCATAACAGATGATCTGCCACAATTTCGCACGGCGATACTGCACACCGTCAATTTCACTTTGGGTTAATTTTTTTCTTCTTTTCTTTCATTCTTATGTTCCTCCCAATACCTTTTTGTTTTGATTCTTTATCTTGATTATAAAAGTGCCCCCCGGTTGTGTAACAAATTTTTCGTGTTTTCGTTTCTTTTTTTCATGATATATATATCACATGACGAATCTCATAACATTTTCACGATAAAATTGTCTTTTCACTCAGCTTTATCTTCCATAATAAAAGGAAAGGATTATAATAGAAAGAAGAAAGGACTTAATCTTATGAAACTAAAAAGGAAAGATTGATATGATGGCTTTTTTAAAAGAATTGAAGAAATGTACCGGAGAGGTGTTTTTGAAACGCCCGACGGAGACTGCCTTGCTTTGAAATCTGCACTGAGCCAGTACATCTTCTGTACGATTGCCAATGAACCGGAACTTTTTGAAACCGGAACACTTCGATTTGAGTATGAATCCGATATATCGTTGCTTCTCCCGTGGATAGAAGAAATATAGAATTCGAAATCTTTGAATAAATAATAATGAAAAGTGGAGGATATGAGATGACAATAAATGAACGGCTGAATTTTTTCAAAGAAATGCTGCGCTGCAATTATGATGTGTATTTATGGACGTATACTCCTGAATTAGAACTTATTCATACAAACTGCCCCTCAGGATCTTGTAATCAGTGATGCCTCCTCTATTCTGGATTTTGCTGACACTTTACAAGAATATGTCACATCCGGAAAACGCACACCGATATGGCTGGATTCCTCTATGGGTCTTTTTACATTTCTGTTTTCGAATACGAGGAGACTGGAATTAAAGCACATTCA
>VOFC01000003.1_pt1 | contig 22000 bp, 42 predicted proteins | sample 5384161 | NCBI WGS metagenome assembly VOFC01 (sample SAMN12384722, study PRJNA508395) | human gut metagenome | isolation source: healthy gut B | host: Homo sapiens | reverse complement strand
TGTTTAAATAGAACAAAAAATACAGATATATCTTTTGGTGAGGGAAAATGCATTGAAATATTACTAGGGCAAGTAAGAGAAAAAAGGAATGACTTTAACTAGGCTAGCTGAGAAAAAGCGGGGGTTTCAAAACTCATATTAATGATATTGAAAACAACGTAAAATCGCCTAGTTTATTAGTTATGGTAAAATTGGCAAAAGGCGTTAAATGTTGATATTAACGAGTTATATAGGGTGAAATGGTAATGGCAGAAATGGAAAATAACGATTATTACAACAAAGTTTAAAAAGCACTAATAGAGTATATAGAACAAGAGAAGAAAACTATTACTGAAGTAGAATGGAATAGGTATGCTTTTTAAAAATAATTATCTATCTAGTGAGACAATGGGTTATCTTTCCAAAACAAAGTTTCATAAGTTATGTAAAAGCATTTTAAAAGAAATAAAAAGAAATAAAAAAATACCTTTTTATATAATTTTATAGTAAGATAGAATTATTTTACAATTATTAAAAAATATTTTAAATTACTATTTAGGGTATTTTATATTTGTAAAAATATTACAGAAAGCAATAAACTTAAAATAACTTAATAATTTTAAGTTTTTTTTGTCGGATAGATTTGTTAAATAAAAAGCACATTTTTAATTTAAAGCTTATTGTTTTAAACTAAAATCAATTTGTTATTAATTTGTATCTTTAAATTTAAAAATCATGAGTAACTTCAATTTTAAAAATTAAATGTTGACTATATTACATAAAAATGTTAAATTATAATTAAATTATTAGGAAAGTAGTAGAAGTCTACAATATCAACATAATAATTATATTATAAAATAATTGTTTACAAAGGTTTATGGGCAACCTTTTAAAAACCTAAATCTATTATACAAGGAGATAATAGTTTTATAACTATTTATAAAATTTATGAATATATGGCATGATATAAATAAAGATAGAATTTCTAAAGATAATTTTGTATCAGTAATTGAGATAAATAAAAATTGCAGAAATAAATATGAATTAGATAAAGAGACAGGTATGTTAAAATTGGATAGAATATTATACACATCTACACATTATCCTGCAAATTATGGTTTTATTCCAAGAACTTATGCAGGAGATAATGATCCACTTGATGTTTTGGTTATATGTCAGGAGGAAATTGCGCCTATGACTTTGGTAGAAACTTATCCAATAGGTGTTTTAATAATGACAGACGATAATGAACAAGATGAGAAGATTATAGCAATATGCAAAAAAGATCCATTTTTAAATTGTTATAAAGATATTTCAGAATTGCCTCAAAATTTATTGTCAGAGATAAAACATTTTTTGAAGTGTACAAGCAATTGGAAGGAAAACAAACGACTGTGGATAAAATGTTAGGTAGAGATGAGGCAGAGAAAATAATACAAAAATCCATAGAAGATTATATTAATAATTTTGAGAAATAACAGAATAACTATATAAAAATGTGGTTCAGGAAGGAATAATATGATAATAGAAAAAATAGTATTTGGGGTATTATCAATTGCACTTTTTTACAATATTTTTTTTCTTAAAATGATAGGAAAAATAATGCGACATATGTCTATTTATTAGTGGTGCAATTTATAGGTATGTTAATTAGTTTTTTAGAACTAATATTTTCTATAAAACTAAATGCAATAATAAAATTAATATCATATCTATTGGCTATAATCATACCAATTGTAATAATTATTATAGAAAAAATAAAAAAGTACAATTTCCAGAATTATTTAACTTTATTACAGCAAAAATTTGTATAAAGCTAAATAAAAGTGAAATAACAAAAAAAATATCTTGAAAAAATAATAGAAGAAAACGAAGAAAGTTATATGACACACAAAATGATAGCACAGATATATGAAGAAGAGGGAAATTATGAGTGGGCAATTGCAGAATATACGAAAGTTATTAGTATAAATTCAAGAGATTATGCCTCAACATATATACTTTCTAAAATTTTAAGTGAGCATGACAAGAAGAATGAAGCAGTTGATTTATTAACAGATTTAGTAAAAATAGTTCCAGAAAATTATAAAGCAGTAGATTTATTAGCAAATATTTATATGGACCAAGAAAAGTATAAAGAAGCCATTAATGTTTATATGAATGCTTTAAAATTTAATGCTACAAATTATGACATTTACTATAATTTAGGCATTGCATATACAATGCTCAATGATTTTCAGAAAGCAAAGGAATTTTATGAAAAAGCGGCAGAACTAAACTCACTTTTATATAATCCCAATTTTAGTTTAGGGCAAATTGCACTTCTATATGGTGATTTAGAAGAGGCTGAGAAATATTTTATGAAAAATGTTCAAAGTGAAGAAAAAGAAGCAGGACCATATTATTATCTAGCACAAATAGCTATGCTAAAAGGAGAGGAAGAAAAAGCTGTAAATTATATTAATTTAGCAATACAAATGGATTATGAAATTTATGAAAAAATAATAAAAGATCCTATCTTTTTTTGCTATAAAAGCTAGAATACAGCCAAATTTAGAAAAAAACAAAGTTAGAAGCAAAAATGAACGAAAAGGAGAAAAAAAGCAAGAGAACATTTGAAAAATACATATATATTAGTTGGTAGACTTAATAATAATGACATAAAAATGATGGAAAATATGAGGAAAGTAAGTAAAGAAAAAAGATCAAAGAGAATTAAATTAATTTTAAATATTAAGCCCATATATCAAGTTTGCAAAAATTTGCATATAATATATGGGTGATTTTTTATGAGAAAATATGTTTAATAGGAGACAAAAGAAATTTGAACTTGCCAAATTTCTTTTGGAAGATAAAGAAAATAATATATCAATTTTTGCAAATGAAAAGATGAAAGAAGAATTAACCAATAAAAAAATAGAAGATGACGAACTAAAAATATTATAAAAAATAAATAACAACGTAGATTTATGTAACGATAAAAAGAGATTTTATAATAATATCCTAAAAATAAAAAGAGATAAATAATAAAAATTATATAAATGAATATAAAAAGCAAAATTATAGAATATAAAAGTTTAGAAGAAGGAATAATAAAAAGTGATATAGTTGTTACGGCAGTGCCAATTAGCAAAGATAAATTAACTTTAACAGGAGAATATACGGATTTAAAAATAAGTTTGGAAGATTTTTTATGAAATTGAAAAATGTCTTTTTAGTTTCGGGCATGGTTCCAGACAAATTTAGCAAAGTTTTAACTGAAAATAATGTAAAAGTTTTGGATTTATTAAAAGATGAGAGCTACATAATTTTTAATGCAAAAATTACTGTTGAAGGAATAATAAAGTATTTAATAGAAAATACAGAGGATACAATTTTCAATAGTAAAATTTTGGTCTTAGGATATGGAAGAATAGGAAAAATTTTATGTAATGTTTTAAAAAGTTTTACAGAAAATATATATTGTATGCCTAACAGTAAAGAAGAGTTAAGAATGGTTAAAATCTAATTGTGTGAATTATATATTTGAAGAAAATTTTAATGATTTAAATAAAATTTAAAAAAGTTGATAATATTGCTAAAAAAGAATTACATAAATTTTTAGGCAATTTTGAAATAATTATTAATACAATTCAAGAATAATTTTAAATGAAAAAGAGATTAGTTCTCTTAATAAAAATGTTTTTATACTAGATGTTGCATCAAAACCAGGTGGAATTAATCAGGAAAATGCCATGAAAAATAATATAAATTTTTTTTATGGAAGTTGGGCATTCCAGCAGAAATATCTGCAAAAGCTTGTGCGAAAAAATTAAAAATATGATATATGAAAATAATATTACATATATGTTACAATGATATTACATTTGCATTAAAAAATTGAAAGCAAATATTGACTTTTTCTATAAAAAACGATAAAATTTAAATAATAATATAAGGTTATTTTGACTAAAAAAAAGGGGAATTTGTAACTTTAGAAAAAAATACAAGTATTTTTATTATGTTTATGAGAAAATATATTAGTGTAAAAGTTTATTTAGACGAAGGAGAAAGAAATGACAAGTTGCTTAGGATTATACGTAGAAAGTAATGTAATTAAATATGCGAAAATTTCAAAAGATCGTGATAACTTAAAAGTAGAGTCATTCGGTTTAAAAGTTTTATGACAAATTAGGGAGATGCTATAAAAAGCAAATAATTTCAGAAACATATAGTTTTAAAGTGCCTATAAGTATAAACTTAGCAGACGAAGTGTACAGCTACTTTTATATGTTTAGTATGCTTAATAAAAAAGGATTTGAAAAAAGGCTATAGAAACAGAATATGAAGCATATTGCACAGAAAAAGGGCTAAATAAAAATGCTGTAGAAACAAGATATGCACTTGTCAATTCTTTAAGCGATAAAGACAGGTTAAAGTAATACATGTTGCTGCAAACAAAAACAATCTTAATGCTATAGAGCAACAATTAGCAGAAAACAAAATAGCTGCAATTTCTCCTATTGGTATGACTATTGCTAATATTGCAAAAATGAAACAAAAAGAAAATATTGCAATAATAAACATGGAAGACAAAAACAACTGTAACTATAATTGTAAATCAAAAAAGTTTATAGTGTAGATACAATAGAAAATGGCTCAAGCCAAGTTTTAGATGGAATAAATGCAAAAAGAAAACTCTTATTCTAAAAGCTTATGAAATTTGTAAAAATTCTACTATATACACAATGGAAGGACAAGAACTACAAGATACAGAAAATGAGTATTTAGATAACATTATGCCAACATTATATAAAATAGCAGAAAATTCAAAAAAGATAATAGAGAATTCAGCAATAGATATAGATAGAATATATATCACAGGTACATTATCAGTTGTAAATAATATAGATTTATATTTTCAAGAGTTTTTTTTAACACAGAAAAGTGTGAAATTTTAAAACCATTTTTATAAAAAAGATTCCATAAAAGTGAATATAAAAGACTATGTGGAAGTTAATTCAGCTATAGCTATGGCTATGCAAGGACTTGGATATGGTGTTAAAGACATGAACTTTAAAAAGCATAGTATTACAGATAATCTTCCAGAATGGATGACAATAGACCTTGAAGTCCAAATGCTAATAGTAAAATAGGAAATGGACTAAAAAAGAATTTTTCTCAGTAGATTGGAAAGCGAAGTTAGATACAACAGAAAATGGTTATTAAGAGTAGCAGGCGGATTTTTTAATACTTGTTTTACTATATACAGGTTTTACAATAGTAATTAATAACCAATACGAACAAAAAAAACTTTAGAAGCAAATGAAGTAAGACAAGATACAATGACAAAATTAGCAGCAGTAAATTCAGATATAAACTCTGTAAAAGCTAAAACAAATCAATATTTGCAATTAGCAGATAATTTAAGAAGTACAAGTGAAAAAATACAAGATGATCAAAAAAAAGCAAAAAATGCAGTAACTACAATGCTTAGTGAGATAATGTATATAATTCCTAAAGGAGTACAACTTACATCAGTAGAAAATACTACAGGAAGCCATATTGTTATCAATGCACAATCTGAAAAATATGAACAATTAGGTTATTTTAAAGTCAAAATAGCTAATGAAAATATATTAAAAAAGCAGATACAGTTGTATCAACAATGGGAACAAAAAGATGGAAATATGGTTAAAATTGTAATAGAAGGAGATTTACCATGAAGAAAATTATTAATTATAATTCTTATAATTTTATTATGTGTGCTGGGATATTTTGCAATATTTAATGGAATTTCAATTGGAAATTTTCAAATATTAAGTGTAAGCCAAATAAAAGAAAAGAATGATAAACTAGATCAAGAAATAAGTGATATAGAAAACACAAAGAGTAAGTACTTTTCCATCTAAAACATCAGAATTAGGAAGAGAAACAGATACTATGATGAGTGCGAAGAAAACTTATTTAGATTTAGCAAGTGTAAGTACAGAGGGAGAGCTAAAAGAAGCTAATCAAGAAGAAACTTATTTAATTGAATTTTTATGGACAAGAATGGGAAACCATGCAACAAAAGAAGGAGTAATTGCTAAATTTGAAATAGTTTCAGGAGATACAGGAGACAGTAACTTATATAATATTAACTTTACAATAACAGGACATTATATAGCAATTATAAACTTTGTTTCTGCAATAGAAAATGACAGCAAACTTGGATTTAGAATAGAAAACTTTAAAAATAGTTCCAGGGGAGATGACCTAACAGCTACATTTGTTGTAAGAAATATAAGGATTAAAAATGAAAAAACGACTACAAGTACTACACAAACGCAGACAACAGACACAACTAATACAACTACAAATACTACAGAAACTACAGTAGATAATACAACTACAACAAATACACAATCATAATTTATGTAGGAGGATAAAATGGTAAAATCAATAATTAAAGAAATTATTATTATGTTATTGTTATGTGTTGCTATATTATTAATACTTGGGGTATTATTTTATGATTACATTCCAAGTAATAAGGTGGTTCCAGGTAAAATAGCATATTCAACTCCAGAAAATATTCAAGAAGAAGTAAATGAAGAAGTAATAGAAGCTAATAAAACTAAAATTACTTATGAAGTAACAGATGCAGATTTAAATATATATAAACAAAGTAACAGTTATGTGCCAGGAAAAAGAGATCCATTTTCTATGGAATCTACTCAAGCAACTGGAAATTGACTGGAGGAACAACTAATAATAATGGAGAAATTGTGGAAACAAATACGAATTCAGACCCAAACTCAACAGGAACTTTCTTTAATGAAACTGGGAAAAAATAATTAATTTCGGTTATATTTATTAAATATAAATATATACAAAAAAAATCTAAAGAGAAAGGAGTAAGTAAAATGTTAGAAAAACAAAAAGGACAAGGTGGTATTACACTAGTAGCATTAGTTGTTACAATCGTAGTATTATTAATACTAGCAGGAATAACAATAGCATTAGTATTTGCACAAAATGGTGTAGTAGGAAAAGCTCAAGAAGCTGCAGCTGACTCAAACAAAGGAACAATAGCTGATAACATTCAAGGATATATAGTATCTAGACAAATGGATGCAATTCAAACAGGTACAGCACCTGGAAATGTTACAGAAGATATGACAACTAAACTTCAAGCTGCAGGAATTACAGTAGATGCAGCAACAGGTTCTGGAACAATAACAGTTAATGCAGATACAACTGTAACAATAGCAGGAACAGTAAAATTCACATTAAATGGACAAAGCTATAATCTAACAGTTAAGGGATATGATACAGGATATCCTACATTAACTGCTGTAGGTAAATAATATTAAAAAATTTTTACTTTAGAGAAAGGAGTAAATAAAATGTTAGAAAAAACAAAAGGACAAGGTGGTATTACACTAGTAGCATTAGTTGTTACAATCGTAGTATTATTAATACTAGCAGGAATAACAATAGCATTAGTATTTGCACAAAATGGTGTGGTAGGAAAAGCACAAGAAGCTGCAGCTAGTTCAAATAAAGGAACAATAGCTGATAACATTCAAGGATATATAGTATCTAAACAAATGGAAGCTTTACAAACAAATAAAAGCACCTGGAGATGTTACAGCAGATATGACAACTAAACTTCAAGCTGCTGGAATTACAGTAACTGCTTCAAGTAATACAATTAGTATTGCGGCAGATACAACAGTAACAATAAGTGGAGATATAACATTTGAATTAAATGGACAAACTTATACTTTAAGTACTGGTGGTTATGACACAGGATATCCAGAATTAAAATAAAATATATAGTTTGTTTTTAATATATCTAAAATAAGAAGGGAGAATACAACATGTTAAAGAAAACAAAAGGACAAAGTGGTATTACATTAGTAGCATTAGTTGTTACAATCGTAGTATTATTAATTTTAGCAGGAATAACAATAGCATTAGTATTTGCGCAAAATGGTGTAGTAGGAAAAGCACAAGAAGCTGCTAAAGAATCAAATAAAGGAACAATAGCAGACAATATTCAAGGATATGTAGTATCTAAACAAATGGAAGCACTTCAATCAAATGCTGAACAAGATATTACAGCTGATTTAAAAGCTGCTCTTACAAAAGTAGGAATTACAAATAGTGGTTCTGGAACAGTAAAAGTTAAAGCTGATACAACAGTAGCTGTTGCAGGAACAATTACATTCACATTAGGTGGACAAAGCTATAATTTTACAGCTTATAATAATGGTTATCCAACATTAGAAGCTGCAAAATACTACAGTAGGACCATAATTAATGCATAATATGGCATATGCAAAATTAATGTATATGCCTTATTTTTTTAATATAACAATTAGGAGAAAAAGATGGACATTATTTTATATATACTACTTTTTTTATGGGAACAGTTTTCGGAAGTTTTTTTTACATTAGCAGTTAGTAGAATTCCAATAGGACAAGATATTACACATGAACGTTCTTATTGTCCAAATTGTAACCATAAATTAAGCTTTTTAGATATGATACCTATTTTAAGTTATATATTTTTTGGGTGGAAAATGCAGATACTGCAAACAAAAAATAAGAATAAGATATTTAATCTTAGAAGTATTTTCTGGAATAGTATTTGTTTTATTTGCATTGTCTATAAAGTTTAGTATGTATAATTTAAGTGTTAATAATATGGCATATTTAATATTTGGATTATTATATATATCAACTTATTTATTATTGCAGGAATAGATAAAGAAAAAATAAGGATTGAAAAATCTGTATTATTATTTGGATATATATTTAACTACAGCATATATAATTTATCTATATATAGTAGAGCATGATACTAGTATATATAGATATGTTATATATTTGTTTTTCGTTTTATACTTATGGTAATAGATAAAATTTATTTAAAAAAAAATAAAAGATAATAATCCTATATGAATATTACAATTGTCAATATTAATGATAGACCATTTTTACATATGAATTACAATATGCAATTACAGTCACTATGACACTGCTTACAATTGCTTTTTGTACTAATTTTTTTCTAAAATTAAAAAATAGAAAAGCAAAAATATAAAAACAAAAAAAAAAAAGATATAAAATTACCAATTGGATTTTTCATATGTGTTTCAAATATAATAGTTTTGATTATAACAAATGCAATTAGCTTTTTTATGCATAAGGCAGTTGAGGGAAAACTTGAAGATAATTATGATTTTTCCAACCGAATTGTGCTTTTAAGGAAGGAATGTTTGTAAAATGGATAATGTAAATTTAAAAAAATAAATACAAAATCAAAAGTGGCTTTTACATTTACAGACTTAATATCTATTGCCATATTTATAATTATGCTTTTTACAGGAAACAATAGGTACTATAATGTATCAAATTACAGAGGTAAAAAATTAAGTACACAAATTTCTGCTAAGCAACTGTTTGTGCTATACAAATATTAGAAATATAGATAAAACAGACTATGACCTTATCCAAAATGGAATGGAATTGAAAGCTATAGAACTAAAGATTTGAAATACCAAGGTTTTGCAAAAGAATAGATGTAATAGACTCTGCTTATACTATTGAAGGACAACCTATCAAAAAAGGTGGAACTTAGAATAAAATATAAATTTAAAGGAAGAGATGAAGAACTTGCAATAAAAAGATATAACGGTTAAAGAAATTAAAATTATGAGGGTAATTTAAGGAAATATTTCAATTAGTAATTTATATTATTGGAATGGTAGTTGTAATAGGAATTGTAGCAAATTTAACAACATTTTTCTTTTCAAAAATATAAACAAAATTGATGATAGCAAATATATCTACAGATTTAATAAATTTAATATGTTTTTTAACAGAATTAAAAACAATAAAATACAATAATAGAAGCGAAAACATATGAAAAAGATGGAACAAGAAAATAAGTTATATTATTTTTTCACCAAAAATCAATATACCTATAAAGAAGAAAACAAATCTATTTATAAAAATAATATAAAATTTGCAGTCAAATAGATAATTGTAAATTTTCATATATATATCAAGATTCAAAATACAAAATAAGTATTGAGTTAATTGCTGGAAATATCAATTTAACAGGGATAATAAAATTGTTTATACTATGTAATTTTTGGAATTATACATAAACGATGAAAACTAAAACGAACTATAGTATAATAAATATGAAAAGTAATCTTTCAAGAGAAAGGAATGAATAACTATGGAAATGAAAAGAAGACAACCTATTGGAGTTGAATTAGTAAAAAGAGGTGTAGTAACAGAAAACGATATAAATAGAGCATTAGAGTATCAAAGGAAGACCACTCAGATATGAGGTTAGGAGATATTTTACATGTATTAAATGTATGTGATGCGCAAGTATTAATTGAAAATATTGCTGATATTGTTGGTGGAAAAGCAATTGTATTAAATGGTGATACTTTAAAAATTAAGCCAACAGAATATATTACATTAGATATGGTTAAGAAAAATCAATGTATTCCTTTTGAAGTTTATAATGGAAAAATAAAAGTATGTTTTGCAGATAATGCAAAGTCTAGTAAAATGGATTCTGTAAGATTATTTCTTTTAAATAAAGGTTTGGTTATGGAAACATATATAACTTTTGAAAAAGATATAGAAAGAATAATAACAAATTTGGAAGGAGAGATTCCAAAAAAATATAGAAAAAAATACAGCTTCAGGAACAATGGTAGAATTAGTAGATAGTATTATTAGAGAAGGAATGGAAAAGAGAGCTAGTGATATACATATTGAGCCATTATTAAATGAAGTTAGAATAAGATATAGAATAGATGGTGAATTATTTACAGCAGGAAGTATTCCGAAAAGAAAAACAACAACAGTTAATAGGAAGATTAAAAGCAATCTCTAATATGCACCAAGAAAAACAAGAAGCACAAGATGGTAGAATTCTTTTTATATGATGATTATAATATTCGTGTATCTTCACAGCCAAATGTATGTGGAGAAAAATTTGTACTAAGATTATTAAAGAAAGAAACAGATATAAGAAATATATTTGAATTAGGGTACCCAGGAACAGAAAAAGAATTAAAGAAAAGTTTTAATAAGAAAAATAGTATTGCAATTATAGAGCACCTACAGGAGCTGGTAAAAACAACAACATTATATAGTATTATAGATTATTTAAACTCACCAGAAATCAATATTACAACAATAGAAGATCCAGTTGAAATAAGAATAGATGGATTAAATCAAATCGAAATAGGAAATAAATCTACTTTTTCAGGATCATTAAGGACAGTATTAAGACAGGATCCAGATATCATATTAGTTGGAGAAATTCGTGATAAAGAAACGGCAGAAATTGCAATGCAAGCAGGTCAAACAGGACACTACGTATTATCAACTATACATACAATAGATAGTATTGAAGTTATAAACAGAATGAGGAAAATGGGATTATCAGATTATGATATTTCTAGTACATTAGCAACTTCTGTTTCACAAAGACTAGTAAGAAGAGTATGCCCAAATTGCAGAAAAGAAAGAGAATTTAGTATTTAGCAATGAAAAAGGATGCATCAGATATTCACTTAATTGCTGGAATAAAACCAGTAATGAGAGTGAGAAGAGATTTAATAAGTTATGAAGATTTCGATATATTAACAGAAGAAGATATGTGGGAGATATATGACTATTTTGTTAGAGGAAATGTTGATAAAGATAGAGTATTTAAAGGAAACCAAAAGATTAGATTCTTCTTTTGTATTTTCAGATATACGTTTAAGAGTAAATATTTTCACTTTCAAATGAAATCCCTGTAGTAACTCTAAGACTTATAAAAAATCAATTACCATCATATGAATCATTAGGAGTACCAGATATAGTAAGAAGAATGATGTACCAACCACAAGGACTTATACTTGTAACTGGTAAAACTAACTCTGGAAAGACAACAACTTTAAATGCTTTAATTAATGAAATTAATGAAAATCAAAATAAAAAAATATTGACATTAGAAAGTCCAATAGAGTATAAACATAAATGTAAAAAGTCAATTATTGTACAAAAAAAGTTGGAGTTGGACAAGACTGCTTAACATACAGCAGTGGGAGTAAAGAACTCTTTAAGAGAGGACTGTGACATATTAGTTATAGGTGAGATTCGTGATAAAGAAACAATGGATGCAGCTATAGAAACAGCCGAAGCAGGTCACTTAGTATTAGGAACTCTACATACAAAATCTTGCGCAGAGACAATTGATAGAATAATAAACTTTTATGACATAAGAGATCAACAAACTATAAAGTTCTTAATAGCTTCTTTATTAAAATTGGTTGTATCTCAAAGATTATTACCTGGAAGGTCTGGAGAATTAGTTCTAGTTCCGAAGTAATGGTTGTAGATAACATTGTATCAGGTATAATTAGAAAAGATAAAATAAGCGTTTCTGAAATAGAAGATGCTATACAAAGTAATTCTGAAAAAGGCAGTATTGGTTTAATAAATTCGTTAGCAGAGCTATTTACAAAAGATAAAATTACATTAGAGCAAGCTAAAGCTCAAATTGAAGAAAAGAATATAGAAGTCTTAAACAGAACTATAATGCAGTTAAAAATAAAAAAAAGAAAATAGAAGGCAACAAAATGACAACTAGAAAGGAGGTTTTTAAATGCCAGAATATGTTTATCGAGCTGTAACTGAAAAGGGCAAATTGTAAGAAACAGAGTAGAAGATGTAAAAAAATACTTTAATAAAAGGCTTAAAAGTAATAATTTGCTACCAATTAGTGTTTCGCAGGTAGGTTATAGGAGTGCTAAAAAGCATAAAAGTAAGAAGAGAAATGTAACAGATATAGATGATATTATGAAAATGGCAAACTCAGCCGATGTAATGCAAGGTAGAAGAGCTAGAGACCAAAAGTTATCTGAAAAGGTAAGTCTTGCTTTATCTCTTGAAGAAAGAATAACGGAAAGAGATGTAAGAATTTTTACACAGAACTTTTTCTTATTAAAGAAAGCTAATTTTAATAACATACATGCATTAAATACTTTAATACAAAGTACAGAAAACATGTCTTTTAGAGGTGTATTAGAAGATATTCTAGCAGGCGTTGAGGCTGGTGAATATATGTATACAACAATGGAATATTATTCAGATATATTCCCATATATATATATTAATATGATAAAAGTAGGGGAACTATCAGGATCTCTGACACAATCATTACAACAAGCCGTAAAATATTTAGATGATACAAGTTCAAGGAATAGAAAAATTAAAAGCAATTTTAATACCAAACTTAGTTCAATTTATAGCAATTATAGTTTTGCTATTTGTAGGTACAATTTATGTATTACCTTTGATACAAGATGTATTTGAGCAAGTTGGCTCAAGTATGAAACTTCCAGATATAACTTTATGGTTTATGGGAGTAGTAGATAATATTATTGCATATTGGTATATTCCAGTAATAATTATAAAGCAGCGATTGCAGCAGGTATATTCTGGTATATAAATACCCAAGAGGGAGATATAATTTTGACTATTTTAAATATAAGATGCCAATATTCGGTTCACTAATATATGCTATAGACTTTTCAAGATTAATGAAAGCAATGCTTTTAAATTTACAAATGGTATGAGAATACAAGAGTCACTAGAGGTTTCTAAGTCTGTAGTAAAAAATATGTTATGCTATCTATAATAGAATCATCTATAAATAATATTTTTAATAGGTGGCTCATGGATAGAACCATTTGAAAATTCTGGTTTATCATCTGCAATGGAAACAGAGATGTTAAAAATAGGTATGCAAACAGACTTGTCTGAAATGATGGCAAAATTGCTAGACTATATGGATATAGATATAGACAACAAGATGCAAAAAGATAATGAAAGTATTACCAGAAATTTCATATGCATTTGTCAGACAATATTAATTTTCTTAGTAGTTGTAGTGTTAGTTCCATGTATCCAATTGTATATGGGTAACTGGTTAATAGACGCAATGGGAGTGTAAAAATGACTTTAAATTTATAATAATTATAAATAATATATCCCCTAAATGATAGATTTGTCTAAAATTTGGGGGATATATTATTTGTAGACTTTATAAAAACTATATAAAAAATTAAAAAAGTTTAAATTTAAGAAGAGTCATTAAAAAGTTAAATATTATTTTTAATTTAATGTAATACTATTAAATTTAGTTTTAGGATATGCAAAACTTATGATATAATATAATTGAAAATAATACATTATATAAAATAAAAATAGAAATATATATAATAAAGTAGATATTAATTATAAGAGGAGAGTTTGAGAAAATAGGTATAGATATAGGTGGAAGTCATATTGCTATTAAGCTTTAGTAAATGCAGAAGGAAAGATTATAGAAAAAATGAAACAGACATAGAAGATATAGAAAATGTAGAAATATTTATCGAAAAATATATTATGAAAAAATATTCATAATATGGTACCAAAAACGAAATAGAATTAATTGAATTGCATCTCCAGGTACACCTAAAGATGGAAAGATATTTTCTATGTACAATTTAGAATTAGTGAATTAGATATAGCAAAAATGATAAAAAATACTATAATATTCCAATAAGTATACGCAATGATGGAAAATGCTCAGCTTTAGCAGAAAAAGAGTTTGGAAGTTTAAAAAACTATGATGACTGTATATTTTTTATGTTAGGAACAGGTATAGGAGAGAATATTTTTAAATGGTAAGCTTTTTAGAGACAAAAAGAGCTCCTGGTTTTGAAATAGGTCATATGGTTATAAATAAAAATGGAATAAGGTGTAATTGCGGAAAAATTGGATGTTTTGAAACATATTGCTCAATGAAAAGATTTAAGGATAATGCAAAGGAAATTTTGAAAATAAATTCAGAAATATCTTCAGTAGAGTTGCTTAATATTATAGAAAAAAAGAAAAGATGAAGAAGAAGTTAAAGTTCTAGTAGATGAGTATATAGAAAATTTAATTATAGGATTTTCTAATTTAATAGATATGTTTGAGCCAGAAGCAATATCACTTGGAGGAAGTTTTGTATATTTTAGAGACATCTTTTATGATAAGTTAGTAAGTGAATTTAATAAGAAAAAATATTATTTTAACAAAGATATAAAAAACAGAGATAAAGCTTGCTATGCTTGGAAATGATGCAGGAATAATTGGGGCAACAATAAATTAGGATAGAATTTTCATAAATAAACGTTAAATGAAAGGTTAAAGGTATTTTTATAATAAACCTCAAGTAAAAAATTAAATGCAATTTTGAGGAAATAAAATTTTAAATAAATTTCCCCGAAAAAATTTTGACACTATCGTATATTTTTCTTAATTTGACAAATAATTAGATATATAGTATAATAATACCAGTTGTTACCAAGAGATGGTAAAGAAGAGATTTATATATTATTTATTTTTAATTGAGAAAAATAATAGTTAGTTTTATTTTGTGCGGGTTAATATAAAAAATATAATGTATTTATAAAAAAATAAATATATGCTTTTTGTGTGAATTTTAAAAAGCATAATAATAAATATATAAAATATTTTATAGTAAATAATTTTAAAATATTATTAGCTAACTGTATATTTTTCCAATTTTAAAACTTACTATATAGACCTTAAGAAAGAAGAAGGAGAGAAAATATATGACAAATGAGTTAAATACAAATGAAGCTAGGATGAAGAAAAAAAAAACGAAAATAACCTAGCAAGAAAAAATGTTCATAGAACACAAAGAAAGAATACTAATATAAATAAAGAAGAACAAAATGAATTAAAAGATACGAAAAAAACAAGAGTTTCAAAAAATAAATGATGAGAAAGAAATATTAGAAAGTACAAAACAAAGAAAAGGAAGAGAAAATAGAAATATAAGTAATACATCTGAGACTAGAGCTAGAAAAAAACTGAGATAAAGAAAGTAAAACTAACAAAAAGAGAATTAGACTTTTCTTTTTAAAAAATCGCGTTTAAAAATTGCACCTCTAGGGAGGACTAGGGGGAGATAGGGAAAGAATATTACTATATTTGAATATGAAGACGAAATAGTAGTAGTAGATTGTGGTTTAGAGTTTCCAGAAGATGATATGCTTGGTGTGGATTTGGTTATACCAGATGTAACATATTTGATAAAAAAAAAGATAGAGTTAAAGGAATAGTTATAACTCATGGACATGAAGACCATATAGGAGCTATTCCATATATTTTAAAACAGATAAATTTACCTATTTATGCAACAAAAATTAACAATAGAATTAATAAAAAAAAAATAGAAGAACATCATCTTTTGAATAGTACTAAATTACATGTAGTAGAACCAGGCAAAACAGTTAATTTTGGAAAAATTAAAGCAGAATTTATTAGAAGTTCACATAGTATTCCAGATGCTGTTATGATAGCAATGCATACTCCAGTAGGTGTTGTACTTCATACTGGTGACTTTAAGGTTGACTATACACCAATAGATGATAAAATAATGGACTTAGGTAGAATTGCAGAACTAGGAAATAATGGTATATTTGCTTTTACTTTCAGATAGTACAAACTCAGAAAAAAAAGGTTTTACTATGTCAGAAAGTAGTATAGGAGATGTATTTGATAGATTATTTCAAGGAAATAAAAGAGAATAGTAGTTGCAACATTTGCTTCAAATGTCCACAGAGTTCAACAAATTGTGGATGCAGCAGTTAAATATGGCAGAAAAGTAGCAATATGTGGTAGAAGTATGATAAATATGATAGATGCAGCAAGAAGACTTGGATATATTGAAGTTCCAGATAATGTATTTATAGACATAGATATGATTAAAAAAATTATACAGATGACCAATTGGTTATAATTACTACAGGAAGCCAAGGAGAAACAATGTCTGCACTTTACAAGAATGGCAAATGGAGAACACAAAAGGTAACTTTAACTCCAAACGATATGGTAATAATATCTGCTACACCTATTCCAGGAAATGAAAAGGGTGTATCAAGAGTTATTAATGAATTAATGAAAAGTGGAGTAGAGGTAATATATAGCTCATTGGAAGCGGTACACGTTTCAGGACACGCATGCCAAGAAGAACAAAAGTTAATTTTGAGCTTTAGCTAAACCTAAATATTTTATGCCATGTACATGGTGAATATAGACAGCTAAATTGCACATAGTGAAACAGCAAAAACAATGGGAATAGAAAAAGAAAATATTTTTATATTAGAAAATGGTAAAATACTGGAAATAAACGAAAATTCAGCAAGTTTAATGGAACTATTCAATCTGGAAAAATTTTAGTAGATGGACTTGGTGTAGGAGACGTAGGAAATATAGTTTTAAGAGATAGACAACATTTATCACAAGATGGATTAATAGTAATAGTTAACAATGGACTCTAATACAGGAGAAGTAATATCAGGACCAGATGTTAGTTTCAAGAGGATTTGTTTATGTAAGAGAATCTGAAAACTTAATGGATGAAATAAAAGCAGTTATTTCAGAGGAAGTTAGAAAATGTGAGGAAAATAGTATAAGAGATTGCAGTACTAAAAGTCTAATATAAAAGATACATTAAGAGATTATATTTTTAAGAAAAACAAAAAGAAATCCTATGATTTTACCAATTATAATGGAAGTTTAATAAAATGCAGTAATACCAAAACGATAACCACAGATTCTATAATTTGAATCTGTGGTTACCGTTTTAGGATTGATTATCTTTTTCTATCAATGGAAAAAATAAATCCTGTGAGGAATAAAATCACGAAGGTTATTAAAATCAAGATGCACTTAACTTCAGTTCCATCAATTCCATTATAGGAATAAATGAAAGCAAACATTAAGGTGTATACCGTACAAATGAGGAAACCTAAAAAGCATAAGGTCTCAAGGCGTTCCTTTGAAATTCCGTTTTTCATGATGTTCACTCCTCAAAATAAAATAGCATTGCTGCTTATGCATATTATAACATACTAAACATAAAAATCTAATAATCACAATAAATTATTGAAAATCTAGTAATTATGAGTATTATATATAAAATTAATAAACAAAACGAGGAGATAATATGAAACTAAATATTGTAATGGTAGAACCAGAAATACCACACAGAATACAGGTAATATAGCAAGAACATGTGCAGCAATTGGCGCTAAATTGCATTTAGTAGAGCCATTAGATTTAAAATAACGGATAAATATTTAAAAAGGGCAGGTTTAGACTATTGGGATAAATTAGATATAGAAATGCATAGTTCACTAGAAAAATTTTAAATAAATATAAGCCAGAAGAAAATAATATGTATTTTTCCAATAACTAAGGGAAAACATTGTTATTCAGATGTAGATTACTCTAATTTAGAAGAAGTATTTATTTTATTTGGAAAAGAGACAAAAGGGCTTCCAGAAGACTTACTGCAGAAATATATAACTAATACAATAAGAATTCCTATGAGAGAGAACATTTGCGTTCATTAAATTTATCTAATTCTGTTGCGATAGTAGCGTATGAAATATGTAGACAAGTTGGATTTGATAATTTAGAGCAAATTAGTAAATATTTTGATTAATGTTAAAAAATATAAATATTATAAAAATACACATAATAAAATTAATTACAAAGATTAAGAAAAGGTAAATTCTAAAAGTAAAATATAGTTTGTAGAGCTAAAATAAATCAAGAAAAATGCAAAAACAGCTAAAATACTGGACTTTTTTAGCTGTTTTGTGGTATAATAATATTGTGTGGTGTTTATAGAAAAAGTTTATTGTGGAGGTAATTTATATGTTTAATGAAAATGAATTTAAATTTAATATAGATAATATAAAAAATGACTTAGCAATAGAAGGAATGGACATTTCACAAAATGACATAGATATGTATAAAATGTATGCAAATAATGAAATAACAATGCCAGATTTAATAGAAATGATAAAGCAAGAATCACTATAATAAAATTTATAACTTATATAAAAATTTACATTTTATTATATTAAGTGTAAAATGTGACCAAATGAGGTAAAGATGGAAGAAATATATAAAGATATTGGTTCTATACATTGCTATCCAGGGACAAATATATTAATAAATAAGTTAAACATAAAAGATGGAAACAAATTGCTTAAATACGAAGCTAAAATAACAGCAGCAAAATCCTTAGCATTAAGGCAAAAAGGTATTACTGGAAATTTCGATGTTGAACATTTTAAATCAATACATAAATTTTTATTTGAAGATATTTATTTATTTGCTGGAATTTTAAGAGATGAAAATATTTGCAAAAGGTGAATTTAGATTTGCGAGCTTTGAATATATAGAACCAGAATTAAATAGACTTATGAGAGAATTAAAAAATGAAAATTACTTAAAAGGATTAAATAAGGAAGAATTAGCAAAAAAGATTAGCATATTATTTATCTGAGTTAAACGTTTTACATCCTTTTAGAGAAGGAAATGGAAGAACGACGAGAGAATTTATAAGGCAATTAGCATTAAAAAATGGATATAAATTAAATTTAAAAAAAGTAATGCCAGAAGAGGTCTTAAATGCTAGTATAGAGTCTATTGTGGACACTAATCATTTAGAAAAAAAATATTTAATATATGTTTAGAAAAATAGCAATTTAGTAATATAATCAAATAATAATTAATTCAAAACATATATTTGGATATTAATAAGCTATATAAGGAAGGAATTATAATATGCAAGAAAAGTTAAGAGAGATATTGAAAAAATAGTTATAGTCCATATTCAAATTTTAAAGTAGCGGCAATTGTTGTAATGAAGGATGGAAGTGAATTTAAGGGTGTTAATGTAGAAAATGCAAGTTATGGAGCTGTAATTTGTGCAGAGCGTAGTGCTATTGTTAGCGCTGTAAGTGCAGGATATAAAATAGGAGATTTTAAAGAATTACATGTTATGGTCGGAAGCGGAAAGATAGAATGCCTTGTTTTATATGTAGACAGGTAATAAGTGAAATGTTTGAAAAAGATAATAATGTATATTGTTATGACACAAATGGAAATGTTAAAAATATAAAGTAGAACAACTTTGCCCATATCCATTTGGAAAAGAGGATTTATAAATAAATAATATTAGAAAAAGGTCAATTGAAAAGTTGAATGCAATTTTGAAAAAAGTAAATGTAATAATTTAGAGAAAAGCGAATTTATAAACAATATTAGTTGCAATTGTAATAAGAGTATGTTATAATATTCTTTATCTACAGAGAAAGGACTGATTTTATGAATCAGCGGAGAAAAAATCATTGTAAGGTCTTTAGGCAATTCGGATGTTACTCTCGAAGAGAGTGATGCTATTATCGAGAAGGTTATTAAGACCATCTTGAAGAACGGCGGGCGTAAAAGTGCGCAACAACATCTACGAGATTAAAGACATCACCCCGGCTATTAAGAGGTTCAGTGATTTGAAGTATCGCTAAGGAAAATCTGGCGGCCAGACTATAATAAGTCGGCTGCCAGTTTTTTTTTTGACACTATAAATGTTTAATTTGAAGAAAAGTAGAAAAAAGATATTTTATATGATATATTAGTAATAAATATTAAATACTAATAAATTTTTATAAAATAATTTATTAGTAAATTATTTTATATTTGTTTTTTTAAAAATGTAATTTAGTTTTGCAATTAACTATAAAATATGTATATGACTATATATAGGATTATCTTAATTTTCTTCAATTGGAATAATTCAACATAGTATTAATTTTCTTAAAGGGAATAGTTCAAATTAGTTTTTGTTTTAAACTGGAGGTAGTTATGCAGAAAATTTTAATAGTAGAAGATGACAAGAAATTATCAAAAGAATTAGAAAAATTTTTATCGCAAAATGGATATGAGATTAGTAGAATTACTAGTTTTGAAAATATAATTAATGATATATTAAATAGTAAATGCAATATGGTATTATTAGATATAAATTTACCAGGAAATAATGGAGAATATATATGCAAAGAAGTGAGAAAATTTCAGAAGTACCAATTGTTATGATAACAAGTGTAGATAGTGAATTAGACCAGTTAATAAGTTTAAAATTATGGTGCAGATGATTATATTACGAAACCTTTTAACATTCAAATATTACTTGCTAAGATTGCTACAATTTTGAAAAGAACTAATTCTAATAATAAAGATCAATCAAAAATAGACTGTAAAGATTTTATTTTAAATTTATCCAAAAGTACTATAGAAAAAGAAGAAAAGGAAATTGAGCTTACAAAAATGAATTTAAAATAATATACTATTTAGTGCAAAATAGAGGGTAAAATTGTTCCTAGGGAAGAGATAATGGAGCTATTTATGGGATAGCGAGATGTTTGTTGATGATAATACATTAACAGTAAATATTACAAAATTAGAAATAAATTAGAAGAAATTAATTTAAAAGATATATTAGAAACAAAGAAGAGGACAGGGATATATATTAATTTAGAAAATATAAGAAGAATTTTTATATTAAGATTAAAATAAAAAAATTAAAAAAAAAAACAAATAATAAATAATAAATAACAGTAAAGACAAGGATAAATATTTTACTATATATGTTTTACAAGAAATAAAAGTCAGTGTTATATATGGTATCTATAATGAAAGATTGAAGAAAGGAAGTTTATATGAAAATAAGTGAATTTTTAAAAGATAAAACATTAGAAATAATTTTTATTTTCCTGAAAGTGAAAGCTATGATGAATGTAATAAAAGCAATAGTTATACCATTAAAAATATTAAGAAATATTTCTACGTTTTTATATCTATCTATATTATTCATTTCAGATAAGATTCTTTTTGACTTTATCTTGTTTTTCTTGTAATTGAAGAGAGGGGGTAGAGTTCGTATTTATTATGATTTCAAGTTCGCTATAGGCATTTAGTAGTTCTTGATTTAATGTTTTTTTTATTGGAAAACAATAGACTGATTTATTAACACAAACAACAAACCCAATGAATGATAAGATTGATAGGGAATATATGATTCGCTTTTTTAAAGAGCCTAAAGGTCCTCCTT
>VOFC01001818.1_pt1 | contig 22001 bp, 27 predicted proteins | sample 5384161 | NCBI WGS metagenome assembly VOFC01 (sample SAMN12384722, study PRJNA508395) | human gut metagenome | isolation source: healthy gut B | host: Homo sapiens | reverse complement strand
CCGCCTTACCTGTAATAACTCTCATCCAATTTCACTTCCTTCAGAAAATCATTTTATAAACCATATAATAAAAACATTATAGCACATACTGACAAATTATGCACTAATTATTTAGTACGCTTTACCAATTCAATCGAATTTTTTTCGTTCCTTAATGATGATGTTAAGGGCTTTGCCCTTAAAACCCACGAGGACGCTGTCCCTCGACCCTGCGAGCCTTTGAAAAGGCTCGAGCAGAAACAGTTTCCGATGAGGTATTCGCAGAGGAATTAGCCACTTTATTATCAGATTTTGAGCTAAGCAGATAACAAAGCGTAAATAATATACAAATTATTATAAGTAAGAAAAGCATTACTTTAAACTGCTCTTTACTCTCTTTATCAAAAAAATTTCTTTTCCAAGATAGCATCTCTTTTCCAAATTTATTTTATGTCTTAGAAATATTATAGCCGAATTTTTTAAGCATATTTTACTCAAATGAATAAACAACAAAAATAATATTAAAATTGTCGGATTCGATTTAATTACACACAGTATAACATAATCATTAATTTTTGTCGAGTAGCATACCTTAAGCAAGCTTGATTGTAATACTTGAATTTGATATAATAAAGTATATAATAAGATTTTCTTAGGGAGATTGCTATGAAAATAATAAAATCAATTCCGAAAAATGATGGCTTCTATATGCCCGCTGAATTTTCCCCACACTATGGCTGTATAATGATTTGGCCTGAGCGTGGTGATTCGTGGCAGTATGGCGGATATGAGGCAAGAAAGGCTTTCATAAAAAGCTGCTGAAATTATAGCGAAATCAGAAAAATTAACAGTTCTTGCTTCTGAGGCTCAATATAACAATGCTCGTGCTGTGCTTGCGGAAAACATTCGTGTTGTTGAGCTTTCAACAGATGATTCGTGGGCAAGAGATACTGCTCCTACTTTCGTAACTAACGGCAAAACAATCCGTGGAATAGACTGGAATTTCAATGCTTGGGGAGGTCTTGTTGACGGACTTTATTTTCCTTGGGAGCGTGACCGCCAGCTTGCAAGAAAGCTTTGCGACCTCTACGATGTTGATGTATACGATGAGAGAGATTTTATCCTTGAGGGCGGCTCTATTCATTCAAACGGTGCTGGTACTATTCTTACAACCGAAGAATGTCTTTTGAGTGAGGGCAGAAATACCCATATGACAAAAGCTGAAATTGAACAAAAGCTCAAAGATACCCTCGGTGCAGAAAAAATCATTTGGCTACCATATGGAATATATAATGATGAAACCAACGGACACATTGATAATATCTGTGCTTTTACCTCCGAAACAGATGTTGTTCTTGCGTGGACTGATGATGAAAACGACCCACAATATAAGCTTTCTTCAGCTTGTCTTAAAGCTCTCGAAAATTCCACAACCGCAGACGGCAGGAAAATTACTGTCCATAAATTGCCCCTTGCCTAAGCCCGTACTCATCACCGAACACGAATGTGAAGGTCTTGACACTATGGACGGCTTACCGACAAGAACGGCAAACGAGCGACTTGCCGCATCTTATGTAAATTTTTACATTTCAAATGGTGCAATCGTTATGCCATTCTTTAATGATAAGAATGACGAAATCGCACGAAATATTCTTGCGTCACTATTTCCAACAAGAGAAGTTATTGGTGTTTATGCAAGGGATATTCTTATTGGCGGCGGTAATTTTCACTGTCTGACACAGCAAATACCCCTTAGCTAATGCACTAATCTTAGACAATTAAAAGTTTCGGTGGCGTGCCGCCACTGTCAAGACGCGGAATCGGTTTTGCAAGCAAAACCTCGACATTCTAAATCAACTTATGTTGACGCGGTCGGGAAAACTACCGAACGGGCGAACACAGTTCGCCCCTACAATTAAATTTCTTTAAGATACTCAAAAGTTTCGCTCAAGGCGGCGAGCCGCCGCCCCCAAGACGCGGAATCGGTTTTGCAAGCAAAACCCCGACATTCTAAATCAACTTATGTTGACGCGGTCGGGAAAACTACCGAACGGGCGAACACAGTTCGCCCCTACGATTAAATTTCTTTAAGATACTCAAAAGTTTCGCTCGAGCCTTTTCAAAGGCTCGCAGGGTCGAGGGACGGAGTCCCTCGTGGGTTTTAAGGGCAAAGCCCTTAACATTCTTTGCTCTCTAAGCGGTGGACTATGTCCACCGCTTAATTCTTTCGTTAGCAACAAAAATCCCGCAACCAATATAAGTTGCGGGATTCTTTATATCTCTCTGATATTACTTAATATCTCTCTTTTTAAATACTAACATACCTATTGCACAGCTTACAACTATATATGCAAGTGCTACTAATATCGGAATATATATCGTTCCGTTATGATAGCTTTCGGAAACTGCTCCGCCTAATGTTCCTATCCAGTAATAAGCAGCCTGTCCGTATTGATTACTGGTATAAGACATCATCTTTTCTAAATCCGAATCAGAAGTATCGTTCATAATAGTTACTACATTAAACATAGTAATAATTACTGGGACAAGATAATGTGCACAAAGTGTTATTGCAATAGTACCACCATTTGTGCGAATAAGGTAGGCTACCATAGCTATAAGTGATACATAGCCTATAAGTATGAGAATATCCACTCCATATATGGTAAAAAGCTCTGTGAAGTAGCCATCACCAAAACCACCTGCTGGAGTTCCAAGAAAAATCAAACCGAAAATAACACAGCTTACTGCAAAGCAAAGTGTAATTATAAAAGCCTCTACTACACAAACAATAATCTTTGATAAAAATATGTATTCTCTCTTGAAACCTCTTGCAGCAATATTTTTAAGAGTTCCTGCATTATACTCTATTGTGATAAAAAGGCAGACACCGATTATTACAAGTATAAACCAATCACCCGTTGGAGAAATTATAGTTGGCAAGATATTTTTTAATGTAATTATCTGTGTTGACATCATAGCACTGCTAACGGTATCTGTCATTGATTGCATCATATTATTTAATTGTGAATCAAGAAACATTGAGATTGCCGCCATTGCTGCAGCAATTATTGCACATACATAAAAGCTTTTCATCTTAAAAAGCTTATAAAAATCTGATTTTAATAGATTTTGCATTATTTTGTACCACCTTTCTTTATAAAAAACAATTAACCCATTCTTTCAACGAAGTAATTTTCGAGGTCACTGCCAGCTGTTGTCAACGATTCTACAACTACATCATTCATAAACAAAGCCTTTGTAACTGAGCCTGTATCTTCAATAGCCGAACCAATAACAACTGCACCATTATTATTGATAGAAAGTGTTGGAACTGTTCCATATTTATCTGCAAGAAGATTTGATATAATCTGCTTTGCCTTTTCAGGATTATTTGTTTTGATAACAGTAGTTGCTGTACATCTGCTTATAAGCTCCTCGTGGGTAAGTTCCTCTACAAGCTTACCGTTGCTGATAATGCCATAGCAAGTAGAAAGCTTGCTAAGCTCTCCTAAAATATGGCTTGAAATAAGGACAGTTTTTCCAAACTCCTTATTAAGCTTGATGATAAGGTCACGCACCTCGATAATTCCCGATGGGTCAAGACCGTTGATAGGCTCATCAAGTATGAGAAATTCCGGGTCACCTAAGAGAGCGATTGCTATGCCAAGTCTTTGCTTCATACCAAGAGAATAATCCTTTGCTTTCTTCTTGCCAACATCATTAAGTCCAACAAGATTAAGAAGCTCAGGAATTTTCTCCTCATTTACACCAAGCATTTTACAGAATATGGTGAGGTTCTGCTGACCTGTCATATTAGGATATATTGCTGGGCTTTCAATAAGATTGCCTATTCTTGCACGAGCCTTATAGTTATTCATTCCACCGAAAAACTCAAAATTTCCAGATGTTGGGTTTGCAAGACCAAGCACAAGGCGGATAAGAGTTGTCTTGCCCGCACCATTCTTTCCAACAAAGCCATAAACCTCACCTTTTGGGATATTCATATTAACATTATTTACTGCTAATTTTTCGCCATATTTTTTTGTGAGTTCAAAAGTTCTTAATGCGTATTCCATATTTTCCTCCTCGAAATCATCCTGTATTATTAAGATAATACAAGTATAACTGTTCTATCAATTATTGTCAAGAAAAATTTATGATATTTTGCTCAGATATTTGATTTTGCAAATAATTATTATAAAATCACTACATAGAGAATATTTTAACATAACACTTGACATATTAAGAAAGCAATGGTATCATATGGTTAATTAGTTAAAACTAACTCAATATTTTATTGTTCAAGGAGCTTCTTTATGATTTTTTAGAAGTGCCTATTTAATTGATAAGCAGTTAGTTTAAACTAACAAGATAAAGCTTTATATATTTTTTATAACCACACATACACTCGATTTATTTAAAGAAAGGTGATGCAAAATGAGTATTGTTATCGTTGGCGGAAACGAAAGAATGGTTTGCCAGTATGAAGATATATGCAAGAATTACGGTTGCAAAGCGAAAATATTCGTTAAGGAACGAGGTGCTTTAGATAAGAAAATGGGCAATCCTGACCTACTTATTCTTTTCACAAACACCGTTTCTCACAAAATGGTAATCAGTGCCTTAGGCGAGGCAAAGCGCAGTAACATACCTGTTTATCGCTGTCATTCAAGCAGTGCTACCGCTCTCAACAAAATTCTCTCTGAACAAATTGGTGCTTAAAACAAAGGGCTGGGAACTTTCATTGGTTCTCAGCCTTTTTCGTAAATTGAACAAAAATTAAAAGTTTCGCTCAAGGCGGCGAGCCGCCGCTCCCAAGACGCGGAATCGCTCGACAAGTCTCGCTCGACACTTGCAAGAGAAGTTTGTTGACGCGGTTGAAGAAACTACTGCGTAGCTAACGCACTTTTCTTAGGCACTTAAAATTTCGCTCGAGCCTTTTTTAAAGGCTCGCAGTTTCCAAAGGCAGAGCCTTTGGTCGCTCTCCGCAGAGAGCGAAACACCTTTGGGCTTTGCCCAACATTCTTTGCTCCTTAAGCGGTGGACTTCGTCCACCGCTTAATTTTCTCTCATTAGCAACATTAGGCGGCGAGCCGCCGCTCCCAAGACGCGGAATCGCTCGACAAGTCTCGCTCGACATTTGCAAGAGAAGTTTGTTGACGCGGTTGAAGAAACTACCGCTTAGCTAACAGACTTCTCTTAGACACTTAAAAGTTTCGCTCGAGCCTTTGCAAAGGCTCGTAGGTCAAGGGCAACGCCCTTGTCGCTCTCCGCAGAGAGCGAAACACCTTTGGCTTTGCCCAACATTCTTTGCTCCTTAAGCGGTGGACTTTGTCCGCCGCTTAATTTTCTCTCATTAGCAACATTAGGCGGCGAGCCGCCGCTCCCAAGACGCGTAATCGCTCGACAAGTCTCGCTCGACATTTGCAAGAAAAGTTTGTTGACGCGGTTGAAGAAACTACCGCTTAGCTGACAGACTTCTCTTAGGCACTTAAAAATTTCGCTCGAGCCTTTTTTAAAGGCTCTGCCGTAGGTGACTACCTTTGGAAACCGCAAGCTTTTGAAAAAGCTTGAGCAAAACTTTTGAGTGTCTAAGGGTAGTTTATTAGCTACGCGGTAGTTTCTTCGACCGCGTCAACAAACTTCTCTTATAAGTGTCGAGCGAGACTTGTCGAGCGATTCCGCGTCTTTGTCCTGTGCGGTCACGCACCACTTATTCATCTTCATCGCCATTCGCAGACTGCACTATCATCGTCAAGACCGTTATATCATCATCATGCCCATCACTTCTTCTTGCCGTTGCCTCATCTGTAATCAAGTTTGCCAATTCTTGCGAACTTTTATTCCAATTACGAATAATATTCGCTATCCAATCTTCTCCCGTAGCAACTGCACCATCAGAAAGCATAACTACTATATCCCCAGGCAACAACGCCTCTGTACTATAAGAAAATTCAACATTCGGCAAAATTCCGACAGGCAAAGAGGGCGATTCTATCGAGAAAACCTTTCCACCCTTTCGTATAAAGGTCATTGGTGCTCCAGCTTTCATAAGCTCAATCCCGCCTGTAAACATATCAAAGGAAAGCACATCAAGTGTAGCAAGTGATTCATCACCCGATTTAACCATCAATGCAGAATTTACAACCTTTAAAGCACAATCAAAGCCTAAACCCGCTTTAATTAACTTTGCAATGATGCTTGATGCCATACTTCCATCAACAGCCGCTCTGCCGCCTGTTCCCCATACCATCACTTATTACAGCTACCATTCTGCCCATACCATCGCAAAAATACTTGAAATGGTCGCCACAAAGTCTGCCGTTTCCGCAGATATGCTGAGCCGTTGCAATATCAACATCATATACAGGTCTTTCGCTGAAAACTATCCTACATCTGCCATTAACCATAGTAACCGCCGGATTTTCAAATCTTCTTCCGCAAAGCTTAGAAACCTCTCTTGTCAGCACAGACCTTTTCAGCACACTTCTTTCCGTATCGGCAGTTTCAATCTCAACGCTCATTCTGCCAAGCCTGTCTATGCGACAGCTTATATCCATAGGAACATAACCCTCATCTTTCATCATAACGCTTATTCTGTGTGCAGCGTCTGTATCAAATTTTTCGTAGCTTTCGTATTCCTCAGCCATTTCTCCGAGAATTTCGCCTAAACCGCAAAACTGTCCTGCAACAACTGCACGAACCTCATCAACTCTGCGTTGAGCCGCCTCATAGGTGATATAATTATCGTAATTGCGATTGACAGCATTAGCCATTTCGTGTATCTTGCAACAGCGTTTACGGAAATCCTGTCGAAAATCGTCCTCTGTTACTTCGCCATTCTTGCGTAAAACCTCATCAAGACAATCAAAGCTCGCAATCGTTGCGCCGTGTTCCCTCTCCCAGCAATAGGTTTTAAGTCCACAGCGTCTACAAGTTTCAGAAACAGCTTTCTTATAAACTCCGCTCATATCTGGCGAAACTACCTCTGCAAGCTTTTGTGCAACATCTTCAACATCACTCGAAACATCAGAAAGTGCTTTAGATGCAAAATCTAAACGCATAATAACCGACCTTCGCAAGCCCTCACAGCGTGTATCGCTATCCTTCTCCATAAATATCGCACCGAGAAATCTTCCCGTATCCTTTGGCAAGATTATAAATATCAAGCTCGCCGCCAATACTTCATAAAGTCCGAGTATTACAAGTGTTAAATCTCCTGTCTGCATAGAAATTATGCCATTGCATAGTATAAACGCTATGGCTGAAGCCAGTCTGCCTGCTGTTGAGAACATACCTGCCATAAGTCCTCCGAAAGCATACGAACCCGCAAGAAAGCTCATCTCCGAGCTTGAAAGGCTCATTACTATTCCTGCAGAAATTCCTGCGATAGCACCTCCCGAAATACTGCCATATCTCGCACAGAAAAGTATCGCAACTACTGATAAAATTCTTCCAATAGAAAGTGAACCTATTGTTATGCTCGAAAATGACAGTATCATTATGCAAAGTGAAAGTACAAGGCAAGAAATTTCTGGTATAGATAACATTCCAAGACTTTTTTTTGTACCATAGGATATTGTTATAGTCCTCGAAAGGAAATACGCCCCTGATGAACCAAGCACCGCCTCTATCATATAAAGTACCATACTTCTGCCCGAAAATCCGCTTACACTCATCATAGCTATGCCTGTTGCAATTAGTGCCATAAATGTTATTATCGGTGCAAACAGCTTGCTTTTTTCGGATTCTTGCTATGTCATTCAAGGTCCATCTTATCGCTGCAAGGGCAATCATAGCTGTAACATAACGAATAGTATTTCCTGTACCGCTTATAGTACAATAGCCAATAGCCGCTCCAAAAACGCTTGCAAGCATATTTTTGAATGGTGCTGCCGCCATAATAGATATACCAAATGGAGCATATGAGCCAAAAACAGCAGCACGAGAAGCTATAAATCCTGAAATAAAATAAACTATCTGGACAAATGCTCCACGAGAAGCAATATTCCCGAAAGCTTGTCCACAGCCACCTCTTATTCTCATTACTAATTCTCTCACAATATCAATCCTTTTCAATTTAAACAGTCTTTATGATTGATATTGTAACGCACGGGAAATAAAATAATTGTCAAAAATTGGTAATTTCCCAAAATCATTAAAATAAAAGTTTGCTGACACGGTCGAAGAAGCTATCACTTAACTGATAGACTTTTCTTAGACACTTAAAAGTTTCGCTCGAGCCTTTTCTACACCAGCTTTGCTGGTGAAAGCTGCTCGTAGGTCAAGGGCAACGCCCTTGTCGCTCTCCGCAGAGAGCGAAACACCTTTGGGCGAAGCCCAACATTCTTGCTCCTAAATCGGTGGACTTTGTCCACCGATTCATTTTCTTTCATTAGCAACATTAGTCAAAAAGGGCGGACTTTGTCCGCCCTTTGGGGGCAAGAGATGTTAAGGGCTTCGCCCTTAAAACCCACGAGGGACTCCGTCCCTCGACCCTGCAAGCCTTTAAAAAGGCTTGACCTAAACTTTAAGTGTCTTTGGGAAGGGCATCAGCTAATCGGTAGTTCATTGGGAATTTCGTCGACCGCGTCAACTAACTTATTTTGAAAATGTCGAGCGATTCCGCGTCTTGGGTGCGGCGACTCGCCGCCTAAACTTTAAGTGTCTTTGGGAAGGGCATCAGCTAATCGGTAGTTCATTGGGAATTTCGTCGACCGCGTCAACTAACTTATTTTGAAAATGTCGAGCGATTCCGCGTCTTGGGTGCGGCGACTCGCCGCCTAAACTTTGAGTGTCTTGGGGAAGTGCATCAGCTAATCGGTAGTTCATTGGGAATTTCGTCGACCGCGTCAACTAACTTATTTTGAAAATGTCGAGCGAGACTTGTCGAGCGATTCCGCGTCTTGGGTGCGGCGGCTCGCCGCCTAAACTTTAAGTGTTTTAGGATAGCCTGTTAGCTAAGCGTAGATACAAATCTTTATTATTTATATTTAGAATACTTGCTTTTTTTCATAGACTTTTTCTTATAGCGTTCTCGGCGTACCGATTTATCTATCGAATTCGCCCCACTTATATTCGCAAAAATCACAATCAAAGCCGCCATAGCCACAACAGCCACCAAAGCCCACATTATTATACCAATTATAGGGACACCTTCATTTGTTTCTGGAATTTCTATACCTATATTATCTGGTATAGAAAGCTCAGCAGTATTTTCTATTTTATAATCATATAGTGCAAGCACTTTAAGGCTCGGCACTACAACAGCCGCAGCAAAAAGAATTAACGCAATAAAAGTCGAAAGCCTTTTCAAAGTCCTCACCTCATAAATCATTTAAAAATAATTCTACCATAAAAATAAGCTATATAAAAGAGTTATGGAAAAATAAATAACTACATCAGCATATGAAAATCACTAAAAAATATTTTCAACCTCTTACATAAAAATAACAAAATGGCAAATAATATAAAACTTATATCAAAAAAGCTCGAGCCATCGTTAAATTTATTTCATATATATCATAATTCTACATTTTATTCATTTCATTATTTGTAAAAATTATTATAATTTTATTAAACAGTTGAAATTATACAAATTTTACGGTATAATATATTAGCAAAGTGTTGTGGCTGACTATTTACTAAGCTGATTTTTAAAAAAATAAGTCTAATAGACCGCTATAATGAAGTTATGAGGGTGGTATATATCAATACTGGAGCATGGATATTTCTTGGCGTAGTATGTGCCTTATTGATAATTGGAATAGTTATTACATATAAAGTAAAGAGAAAAATAAGAGATTTTTCCCGACAAGCTTTTGGAACAGACAACTTGCTTGAAGGATACAAGCAAACAAAAGAAAGTCTTGCAGAAACTCCTCGGTCACTTCACGCTATGACAAATGCACTTTTGCCAGCAATAAGCCGAGATTTTCCCGAATTTGATTATGCACAATTTCGCCAAAAGGCCGAAAATATGCTTCGTGCATATTTTAATTCGATAGAGGCTAAAAACCTTAGAGAGCTTGAAGCTGTTTCTGCAACAGATAGCATTAAAGATAAGGTTCAGGGAATAATTTCAGACCTCGCATCTATGAACAGAACTCAACACTTTGACGAGGTCACTATCCACAAAACCGAATTATCCAACTATGAAACCAAAAAAGGCTATTGCGTAATCACTCTTGAATCTGCTGTCGGACTTTATGATTTCATTACAGATGAAAACGGTAAAGTCGTAGGTGGAGATAAATCTCTGAAACGGCAGACAGTTTATTCTCAAGAGCTTATCTATATTCAAGACCCTGATAAGATGCAGCAGGCAGGTTTCTACTCTTCAATCAGTCTTTCTTGCCCGAACTGTGGTGCTCCGATTAAAAAACTCGGAACAAAATTCTGCGAATACTGCGGTTCTGGCGTTAAAGAAATAAATATCAGAAGCTGGAGCTTCAACGATATAAAAGAATTAAACACGCAAACTAAAAAATATTATTAAATGGGAGATGTTTTATTATGGGTATTATCAGAGCAGCTATTGACTCAATCGGCGGCGGTCTTGCTGATTCATGGTTGGAGGTTATCGAGCCATCAGAAATGGACATGAGAACTGTTTTTTGCACCTGGTGTATCAGTTCCACAAGGCAGAAATGATAAGCGTAACAGCAATACAAAGGGTACTTCAAATACAGTTTCCAACGGTTCTATCATTCATGTTTACGAACATCAGATGATGATTCTCGTAGACGGCGGTGCTATCGTTGACTACACAGCTGAACCTGGTTACTTCAAGGTTGATAACTCTTCCTTGCCATCACTCTTTAATGGTCAGTTTGGTGCAAGCGTTAAAGAAACCTTTAACCGTATCAAGTTTGGCGGCACAACTCCTGGCGTTCAGAAGGTATTCTACATAAATACCGCCGAAATGGCTGGTATCAACTTCGGCACAAAGACACCTATCAACTATTATGATGGTGTTTATGATATGGATTTGAACGTTCGTGCTTTTGGTAAATTCTCAATCGCACTTACAGAAAACCCACTCGAATTCTATAAGAAGGTTATTCCAACATCTGCTGTCACAAATAACGAGGCTGTCGATATTGGTGACCTTATCAACGAAAACTACATTATGGAGTTCCTCGATGCTCTTCAGCAGGCTCTTACAGAAATTTCTGCTAATAATGTAAGAATTTCTCAGATAAGCACAAGAGCTAACAGAGACCTCCTCAAGAGTACAATTTCTGACCTTCTCTGAATCCTGGAGAAGAGACCGTGGTATCGTTATCGGCGATGTAGGCGTTACAGTTTCCTACGACGACGAAACAAAGAAAAATCCTTACAGAGCGCAACAAGGGTGCTATGCTTAAGGACGCAACTATCAGAGAAGGCTATGTACAGGGTTCTGTTGCAAGAGGCCTTGAGGCAGCTGGCAGCAACGCAAATGGCTCTATGGCTGGCTTTATGGGTATGGGCATTGGTATGAATGCCGGCGGTAACTTTATGGGTGCTGCTTCTAACAACAATATGCAGCAAATGCAGATGCAACAGCAGGCACAACAACAGGCTCAACAGCAGGCCGCTTATCAGCAACAACAGCAACAGGCACAGCCTCAACAGCCTCAGTCCGAGCCTGCTCCAGCACCAGCTCCTGCACCAGCAGCAGATGGTTGGACCTGTTCTTGTGGTAAGACAGGAAACATAGGTAAGTTCTGTGCAGAATGTGGCTCACCAAAGCCAGCTCCTGCTGATAATGGTCCATGGACTTGTCCTGAATGCGGAAATCAAAATAGTGGCAAATTCTGTGCTAACTGCGGAACAACAAAAAACCAGAAAAGCCAAAGAAGATTAAATGTGACAAGTGTGGATATGAGCCTGATATGAGCGGTCCTATTCCAAAGTTCTGCCCTAACTGTGGTGACCCAATCAATGAAGGCGATATGATTTAATGCTTTGCTAAAATTTAATGGAAGGTAGGTAGCTCCGTCTTAATCGGTGGGGCATAAAGCTTATGAGTACAGTTGCATATAAGTGTATAAACTGTGGCGGTCCACTTGAATTTAATCCTGCAAAGCAGATGTTCTCTTGCGAATACTGTAGAAGTGATTTTACAGAAAAAGAACTTAAAGACCATTTCGGCGAGCTTGATGAAAAGCTTAACGATGAAAATAACAAGGTTGACGAAACTCAGACCGAAGATGATGAATTTGGCTTTGGCGGTGTGCTTTTCTCTTGCCCAAACTGCGGTGCAGAGGTTGTCACAGACGAAACCACAGCAGCTACTGAGTGCGTATATTGCCATAGTCCAGTCGTTCTTTCGGGCAGACTTGCAGGCGATATGAAGCCAAATCTTGTTATTCCGTTTGGTTTTACAGAAAAAGACGCAAAAGAAAAATTCTATGCTATGTGTAAGAAAAAAGTGGTTCTTGCCAAAAGATTTTGTTTCGGACGCACACATAGAACAGATGAAGGGTGTCTACTATCCATATTGGCTCGTAGATTCAGATAAGGCAGGCTCTTGTAACGCTACCGGTAAGAAATATAGAACATGGCGTTCAGGCGATTATGAGTATAAAGAAACAAAGACTTATTCTATCTCAAGAATGGGTAATATTGCTTTTCAAAAGTTCCCACAATCAGCTCTAAGTAAAGAAGACCACCATATGATGAAATTCGTTAATCCTTATGATAATGAGGCTTTAACCGATTTCTCTATGTCTTATCTTTCTGGTTTTCAGGCTGAAAAGCGTGATACAGAGAGGGCAGATGTTCAGGAGCAGGTCGATAAGGAGCTTCTCGAATACTCAAAGAAAATATTCAAGGATACAATGTCACAATATGACAGCGTAACCCTCGACAATATTCAAATGAATACAGTTCAGGAAGATTGGAAATACGCACTTTTCCCAGTCTGGCTTATGACCTATAAATATAAGGATAAGCAAAAGATTTTTTGCTATCAATGGTCAGACAGGTAAGACATATGGTGAATTGCCATGCTCACTCGGAAAGCTTGCACTTTTCGGAGCAGGATTATTCGTAGTGCTTAGTGCGATAATTTTCGGATTGGGGTATTGTCTATGAGAAATATAGTAAGAAAATCCTCCGCACTTATAGCGGTGCTTATGGCTACAATGCTTTTTGCAGGAATAAGCTGTTTTGCATATGAGCAAGATAATATTTCAACTGAGCCAGAAACCTCTGTCAGCGAACTTGCAGATAACGAGGCCGTAGAAGCCCAAGAGATTCAGCTTTACGAAGCTCAAACATCAGAAGATAAGTCTCTTGGAAAGAGTCTTGCAATAGGGCTCGGCTCGGGCTTTGTAATTACCCTGATTGTATGTATCTGCATTTATTCCTCATACAAAAAGCACGGTGCAACAGAGCCATATAAGTATGATGAAAACGCAAAACTCACACTTATAGATTCATCTGATGTGCTTGTCGATACACACATTGAAAAACGCAAAATAGAAAAAAGATAATGATTAATACCAAAAGGCTTGAAATCTTAATTAGATTTCAAGCCTTTTTTCATAAAAAAATAACTGCCCCATTTTTATAATAAATAGGGCAGCTGCTTATATTATTCTGCTAATAAATTTGTTATATTATCTATATCCAGATACCAAGTACCATCTATTTTTATGAAACACATTTCAGAAATGGTTGAATTTCCTACCGCATCAGCTGCTTTAACCTCTGTTATAACAGTCGCCTTGGCAGCTCCCTCTATTTTTGCTGTTGAATCATATTTGTTATTATATTTCTCTGTCAGCTCAGAGAGGTCTTTGTCGTCTTTATAAAGCACCTCGCTCTGTACTTCATAAACAATCTTAAAATCTGTTCCATACTTTTTTTTTTGCTACGATTTTCTTGCCACAGCTTATCCTCGCAATCAAGAACCATATCATCATACTTATTATAATTTTTGTTAGTTTCTAAAGTATAATTTATATATTCCTTTGGCAAGATTTCCATATATTCGTTGGCATCTATTTCCTGAATAGCATCAAGCTCTTTTTTCTATAACTGTCGTATAGCTATTATGATTTGAGAATAGGTCTACACACATAATAATTACCACTAATGTTATAAATAGTACGGCAATTACACTTATTACAGCAAGAAGTATCGTATGCCTTTTGCTCGATGTTGACTCATTTTCGCTGACCTCTGCACCACAGAAGCCACAGTATTTACGACCTTTTTCTATGGATTTCCCGCATTTTGTGCAGACCATTTCAATCACCCTAAGTAAGATTATGCTATTATTGTAGTTTATTATTCAGAAGTTGTCAACTTAAAACTATATTATAAAAGAATCCACATTAATCAGCAGAACTTTTTTCTATCTTAGAACTAATTTAAGACACTTAAACGCCCTGCTTATAATTAACTTGATTTCAAAATCAACAAAAAATCTCTGATGCTTAACATTAAAACATCAGAGATTTTATAATTTGCTAAATAGAAATTTTCTTTTCTATAATATCTGCTGCTTCATCAGCTGGCGCATTTATAATGGACTCTATTCTGCCACTATCAGAAATCTTTGCAAATTCCGAATCTATCGGGAATCTTGCAAGAATATCAACACCATAAGCCTTTGCAACCTCATCAAGCTTACTTTCACCGAAAGGATAGAGTCGCTTGCCACAATCAGGACATTCAAGATAACTCATATTCTCAATAACGCCAAAAATAGGAACCTTCATCATCTTAGCCATTTTAACAGCTTTTTCTACAATCATAGAAACAAGCTCTTGTGGAGAAGTAACTATAACAATTCCATCAAGAGGAATTGATTGAAAAACTGTCAGCGGAACATCGCCGGTTCCCGGTGGCATATCGACAAACATATAGTCGATATTATCCCAATGTGTTTCGCCCCAAAATTGCTTAACTGCACCTGCTATCATAGGTCCACGCCAAACAATAGGGTCGCTCTCGTTATCAAGTATAAGATTTGCAGAAATAATTTCTATTCCTGTTTCACTTGTTGCTGGTTCAAGTCCTTTATCGCTACCAATAAGCTTTCCCTTAATACCAAAAAGCCTTTGGAATAGACGGACCTGTAATATCGGCGTCAAGGATAGCCGTTTTATAACCTTTTCTATTGAACATAACCGCAAGAGATGAGGTTACAAGCGACTTTCCAACTCCGCCCTTTCCACTTACTATTCCTATAATGTGCTTAACACTGCTATGCTCATTTAGCTTTTCGAGAAAGCTTTTTTATCACGAGCTTCACAGTTGGCAGAACACGAGCTACAATCGTGTGTACATTCTTCAGACATTTTCTTTTACTCCCTAAGGTAAATATTATTCTTTATCTTCACTACTATTATCATTCTCAGCCTCAGCGTGTATAGCGTCCTCATCGTCATCATCATTAATAACAACTTCGCCACTGCCTTCAGATTCAACAGTAAAATCATCATCATTAATTTCATCATCTATTACATTTGTATCTTGCTGAACAGAATCAGAATTATCTATTTCATACCCGCTAATAAAAGTATACGGTATACCATATCCAAGAACGATAGACGCAAGATAGATAATAGGTGAGCAAGAAACGATTTCTGCTGAGAAAGGAAGCTGACTTATCATAGCTGCAAGAATGATATAGAGTGCAGGCAAATCCATAATTATGAGAGTTGCAGGAGAAAATCTTATAACCTGTTTGCCATCACCAACACGAGTTGCATAGAAAAGGAAAAGTCCAAACAAAACGAAAACAACTATACAGAGCAAAGCACGGAGCCAAGCCTGACCTACCTTATCAATCATACTCATAAAGAAATATGAACAAACTACAAAGGCAGTTATGAGTATAGCGGAGAAAACTAATCCTCCTGTATTTTTCTTGCGAGTAGATTTATTTTTGTTATTTTTCAAAGCAATCATTCCTCCAAAATCAGTATAATATACATTCTATCACAGTTAATCATAATATAATGTCAAAATAGAATTAAAAGCAAAGCTAAAAATAATTATTCAGCGTCACTAATCAACTTAGCAACCAAGCAATACCAACCCTTATCTGTACGGGTTTCAATTATTTTAAGTGTCTTTGGCAAAGCAGAAAGAACATCTTCAAGGCGAGAATCTATAATTCCGCTCATAATATAAACTGTATCCTTGTGCATATGCTTTTCTATATCACCAGAAAGCATAATAATCGCATCAGCTACTATATTCGCTGTAATTATATCGTATGTTCCAGTTACTTCATCAGCCAAATTGCCGTGAATAGCTGTATATCTATCAGAAACACCATTTCTTTCTGCATTTTCTATTGAGGACTTAACAGCAAGCTCATCAATATCTATTCCGATTGCACTCTTAGCGCCAAGCAAAAGTGATGCAACCGCCAAAATTCCGCTACCACAACCAACATCAAGCACAGCTGCTCCATCACTAACATATTTTCGAGAGCCTCAAGGCAAAGGCGGGTTGTTTCGTGAGTACCTGTTCCAAAAGCAATACCTGGTTCGAGATGGAGGACAGTTCTGCCCTTAGGGTCATAGTCCTCACGCCATACAGGGCGGACAAGCAGCTTTTCGCCAATCTCTATCGGATAGAAATACTTCTTCCAATTATCAAGACAAGCCTCAACATCACACTTATCAGTAAGAATCTTAAAATTTATATTCTCCGCACGAAAACGCTCCTCAAGAAAAGCCGTTGCCTCAGCAGGGTTATCTTCAGGGCTTATATATATGTGTATTCTTGCAGTTTCACGATTTTTTGCAAGAAGCTCCTCATCAATAAGGTCTATCTTGGCTATTTCAAGAACTTCCTCCTCAAGTGAGCTATAATCCTCAATATATATTCCATAGGGTACAGTCATAACTGCAATATTTTCTGCACGCTCAGTATCTTTAGCGTCAACCTCGGCTATAATCTCCGTCCAATCCATAATCTACTTCCTTTCTAATCTTAAAATAAAAGGAAAACCCGCAAAAGAGTTTTTCACCTTAAATATCATTATTTAATGTGAGTTCAATAAATCTTAAAAGTTAAAAGTTTCACTCGAGGCGGCGAGCCGCCACTCCCAAGATGCGTTCTACTTCTTTGTTAAATTATTGTTTATCATTCACATCTAAATTTTTAAAGTTAAAAAGGCTCGTAGGTCAAGGGCAACGCCCTTGTCGCCGTCCGCAGACGGCGAAACTCTTTATACTTCTCAAAGCGCAGGAGGGTAGAAAAACATTCCAAATGGAATGTTTTCGTAGGAACCCTCGCAGGGGGTTCCCTGACAGAACACCTGCGCTGTATAAGATATGAATTTGCTTAACAAGGTTTTTAAGTCATTATCAAACTCAAGTCATTTAAATTTACTCGGTCTGTGAATCCTAAGAATTTTCGCCTAAGCCCCAAAGATTAAGATACTGGTTTTTAAATGTTTTTGTAAATATCTTTTCTATAAGCGGTGTATCATCTGTTTTTTCTTCATCACTTGAAGACTCTTCAGTGCCTTCGCTCTCCTCAATCTTCTTAACATTATCATATGAAATCATCATAAATGGAATATCAGAAATCTCTGGGTTATCTTCACCATTAAGAACTCTAAGAATATAATCAACCGCTGTATAAGCTGTCCATTCGTAGCTTTCACTCACTGCTGTTGCAACATTACCATTCTGAACCTGCGTGAAAAGCTCTGTGCCTCCACCCCTTGCAAGAAATGTTACCCTTGACATTGCCTGCGTCATTTCAAGAGCATCAACACTATCTTTGAGCATATTGTCATGAAGAACTATAACGCAGTTGATATTTGTATCTCTCTCTAAGGCTTTTTTACAGCATCGGAAATATTTACTGCTGTGTTTGAAATCTCCATAGCAAGTTCAGTGCAATAACCGTCTGAATACTTTGTCAATTCGTCTGTAACAGCCTTTTTCATCTCATCAGCATAGCTTACATCTGATGGGGTTACAAGAAGTGCATTAACCCTGCCTTCTTTTTCAACAATAGCATAATCTGCCAAAGCCTTGGCCTCAGCGACATAATTAGTTTTAACACTTGAATCCACAAAATGGTCATTTGTACCAACCTGTGTATTATCAATGCTTATAACCTTTATACCGTGTGCCTGAGCATTTTCAATAGCAAGAGAAATTTTATCTTTATTTATATTTCCTATAAGAACTACGGCTGCACACTGGTCAGAAACCGCATTTTCAAGTGCTGAAGTATGGGAATTTGCTGTGCCATCGGTATCATAAGCGAGAATTTCCTTAAACCCAACCTTTTCTGCAACAGACTTTAATTCCTGTGAAATATAAGATGAATAAGTATTACTGCTTGAATCTGAAATAATGGCTATTTTCTTATTTTTAGAAATTTTCTTTGCATCTATTGATTTTGCAGCATTAAAATTCGGTTGTGATTTATATGTTTCAAGCTCGGTGGAAAGTGCTGCAAGCTTTTCCTTGCTTACCACTGCATTATTTGTAGACCTTGATTCTGTTACAGACTCCACCGCAGAACCGTTTCCATTATCCTTACAACCAGAAAGCATTGCAATAGATGACAAAACCATAGCTGAAAGCAATACTGCTAAAATTCGTTTCATTTATAATTTCCTCCCATTTTCCCAACTATCAAAATCTGTCAGTAAAACAGCACATTCTTACGCAAATTTATTATACTTCCACATCTCTTTTATGTCAATAAACATAATTGTAACATTACAATTTATTGACACTTAATACTCTCAACAAAGCTTTTCATTTCTTCATTCACCTCTGGCGGATAAACTATCGCCACAGGCTCTGAAAGTCCCAAAATCCACGCAAAGAATTGCCTGCTAACAGCGACATTTGCCCCGACAACATAGCTATCGTCATAATTTCCACATATATCAAGACTACTTCCAAATTGGTCAACAAAAACATCAACTAATCTGCTTGGAATTTTCATCTTAACATAACATTCCTCGCCACCAAACATTCCAAAGATTTTTGAGGAATAGCTTTCTATATCAAATTCCCTGAAATTCTCGTTCTTAATCCGAGAATTATCCGAAACCGCAGTATTTCTCATTCTGTCAACTCTGAAATGCTTAATAATCTTGTCCTTATGGTCGAAGCCTATAAGATAATAGTTGCCATCACTCCAGCTTACTCCCCAAGGCGAAACTTCATAAAGACTTCCTTGATGCTTAAAGGCCATAGCTGGCTTATTATTTTCATCAATTATCCATTTAAAATATTTAAAGCACACTGCCTTATCAAGATTTATTGCATTATGAATTGTATCTATCGCATAGTAGATAGTTTCATTCATACTTTTAACTCGGTTTTTAACAAAAACCTGTCTTTTAAGCAATTCCGCCTGATAAACGCTTGTCAGGCATTCAAGCTTAGATATAAGCTCCTCTGTTTTTTTTAATGTAAAAAATCTCGAACAGCCAACAGCGTCTATCAATAGTTTAAGCTCAGAAAGCTGAAACTCTCTATTTCCGACATAATATTTAACTGTATCAGATTTTGTACTAAGAATATCCATTCCGCTCTCTTTAAGAGCATTAATATCATCATAGAAAGTTTTTCTGCCAAATTCAAAGCCCTTTTCTGCCAGAGCCTGCTCTATCTCTATTCGTGAAAGAGCGTGTTCTTCATCTGTATATTTAAGCAGATATTCTCTAAGATAAAGCAACCTTTTCTTCTGTTCAGAAGCCATTCTATCAACCCCAAAAATGCTAAGTGTTTTGCCCTTAAAAGGCTAAGCAAAGCCTTTAATTTTCTTACCACTCAATGAAATAGCAATGATGAAACAATAAGCAAAATTATCAAAAAGCCAAAGTTAAATGCCGAAAACATTCCTATATAGGACTTAACCTTAGTCGGATTATGCCTTGTATATTCTCTGAATGTAATCAGACTTGCAAGTGAAGCTATCAAAGTTCCTGTTCCACCAATATTTACACCGACAAGCAATTCCCTATAATTGTCTGTAAACTGCGAAAGCAATATTGCAGACGGAACATTGCTTATAACCTGACAAGAAATTGCACTAAAAAGCAAGGTATTCTGTTCGAGCAACCAAGAAAAAAGATTTCTCACAGCGTCTATTCTTGCCATATTTCCCGCAAAGATAAAAAATGCAACAAAGGTCAGCAATAGTGGGTAATCAACCATTTTAAGTGCTTTTCGGTCGGCAAAAAGTAAAACAATAGGTATTATTATCAAACCTACATAATAGGGTATTCCCTGAACACTATTGCTATTGCCAGCACAAAGAGAATAGCATATAGGATAGTGCGTTTTTGTTAAGGCTTTCGATTTTTTCGGAAATCTCAAGCGGTTTTTTTTTTACAAATAAGCAACAAATAGTTATAAGAATTACCGAAACCGCAAACGGCACAAACATTATCCCTACAAACTCATAATCATTTATATTATACTTTGTATATAGATATAGGTTTTGTGGATTGCCAAAGGGAGTAAGCATTCCTCCGAGATTTGCGGCAATATTCTGCATAATGAATGTAAATGCCATATATCTTTGTTTGCCTGTGCTTTCAAGCACGAAATATCCAAGAGGTAAAAATGTAAGCAATGCCATATCATTCGCAATAAGCATAGAGCCTATAAAGGTTATATAAACAAGCGTAAGTATTGACGCACGAATATTCCTACAAGATTTGACTCTTTTTTGTGCGAGTATATAAAAAGAAATTTATATTTTTCAAAGCACATACAACAGCAAGAACACAAAACAAACAGCTCAAGGTCTTAAAATCAAAATACGAAATATATTGTTCATCAGGAGGTATAATAAAAGAGGTAATCACCGCCGCAAGAACTGCCACCATAAGGACAACATTTTTCTTAGCAAAACCCACCATTTTCGTAAATATCATCATCAAATTCCCCTCTATATTTATACCAGAACAAATATATCATATATAGAAATAAATGTCTATTAGCGCATTTTAAAAATCTGTCGAAATATTGTGCAGATTTTTGCGTAAATTTCTACGGACTTTATATTCAAAATTACTTGTTTTCCATTACTGTTCATTATATAATATATGGTAGGGAATTATCAAAAATCGACAGTATTTTTTGAAAAGATACTTTGCTTATATCAAGATAGGTATGAAGGGAGAAAAAAATGAGCAAAAATCGCATTAACAGACGCAATAAAATAAAAAGAACCTCCTCCTATCGTGGATATAATCATTATCGAAGATATTCTGCTTCAACAGGCTCTCAGGGCACAAGCTTAGGCAAGGCTGTTGCTTTATCCTTTGCCGTTGTAGCTGCAACTTCATTTGTGATATTTTGCTGTTCAGTATATATTCCGAAATTAGTAGATATTTCAAAGAAAAATTTTATTAGTGCAGAATCTTCTGCGGAATCTTCTACTCTAAGTAAGACTGAGAGTTCTAAACCAGAAAGCAAAGCGGAGAGTTCAAAGTTTGAACCCTCAAAGCAAGAAGCCTCCAAAGCTGAAAGCTCAAAATCAGAAACAAGCAAGCAAGAAGACAAGGGCTATCTTGACGGAAATGTATTTATATACAAAAATGTAGGATACGAAAGCTTTAAAGGTACTGACGAAAACGCCTTAAAATACGCAAATAGCCTAAATTCTATCGCTTCAACACTCGATTCAAGCATAAATATTTATTCAATTGTAGTTCCTACACACAGCTCAATCTCTCTTGATAAGCTTCAGAAAGAAAACAACGCTAATGAAAAAGCTAATCTTCAGGTCATCAATGATAATCTTTCTGAAAAAATCAGCTTTATAGATGTAGAAAACGCTCTCAAAGATAAAAAAAAAAAGCAAATATATCTACTATAATACCGATGAAAACTGGACTTCTCTCGGTGCATATTATGCCTATAAAGAGTTTTGCAAAAATGTAGGACTTACTGCCACTGATTTCTCATCGGTAGAAAAAAAAAAAAAACAAATAGAGGGCTTTTTGGGTGGACTTATTTCTTCCACAAAAACTGATAAAAATAAAAAAGGCAACACTGACCTTTTGAAAAATC
>VOFC01001805.1_pt1 | contig 22001 bp, 46 predicted proteins | sample 5384161 | NCBI WGS metagenome assembly VOFC01 (sample SAMN12384722, study PRJNA508395) | human gut metagenome | isolation source: healthy gut B | host: Homo sapiens | reverse complement strand
TAACAATTTCTTTGATGACAGGACCATTTGTATATGCAACAAAATCATCATCAAATAATTTTTTTTCCGTATCTTGCAAGATATACTACTTGTGTTAGAAATAAATATTTATTTATTCTAACATTTCCCTCATATGATTTAATATCATTTTTAACAATTATATTATTATTAAAAAGTTCTCTTTTTGGATCTTTTGATAAATAATACTTTGCTACATCAATGGCTTTCATACAGCATTTCTCCTTTACAAGTATAATATTATATACTAGAGCTTATAATAAATCAACATTTTCACTCAATTATTACTCCATTTTCATCAAATTCATAATGTGGTAATACAAAATCTTCTTTTTTATTACTATTGTCTAATTTATCTAGTTCTATATTTTTACTTTCTATATATTTTGTATCACTATTAACTATTTCATTATCTATATCATTTAATCCATTTGTAAGTTTAGTATATTCTTCTGTTTTATAGCCTTCGAATAATATTTCTTTTATATCTTTTGATTAAATGAACAATAACTACTTTTAATCATTACTCCTTCAGGATATGCACAACCAGAATAATCATATATTTCTAAATCTCTAGCATATTCTACAGAGTAGTAACCTGTTATCATTATTGATTTATTATTATTTTTAAGTTTTACTACACTACCTATTGGTAAATATCTTTTTATTCATGTTAGTCCCTTTCTATTCTATTAATGACTTTGTTCATTCCTTAGGCATTAGTTTACTCTGATTGGATCTAATTATGGGAAATTTAGCCCAAGATTACCCGTACTTCTATGGGTCTTACATTAACTAAACTACCATTAAATACCCATTATTTTACATATTTTTGTTGATAACTTGGCGCCGCTGCCTCACCTCGCACATACCGCGAGAGGCGGCAGTTGGGTCTTCAACCACGCCAATTTCTTACCTTCACATCTATTTTGCACCCCGCCTGACCTAGCACGCGGACGCGCTAGACAGGCATGTCCGATCCTAGTTTACCACAATCGGATCAGCGGCAGAGCCACTTCCGATGCATAGTTCACGGAAGATGTGAGATAGAAGACTGGGCGAACTCCGAACGCAAAATTGCCAACGTCGTAGTTGCCCACGTTGCCAGTGGGATCCACAATGAACGCACCGTCCGAATAGTCCGCAGGACGGGAAATAGTCCATTCATGAAGCCCCATATACATCCAATTGACACTTGTGGCTGCTCTATAATCTGTTGTTGCATCATCACTATTATAACCTACTAATGTCCACTTATCTTGTGGTGCTGCATACATATAGTCACTTACATACATTAATCCAACTTTTGCACTATAATCAGTGGCATTATCAGTTGTATTTGTTGTTACTGGACTTATAATTTCATTTTGATATACTGTTTTGGCTGGTTGTGTTCCTATATTTGGCCATGTATTTCCTCCAACCTTCCATGTTGTTTCTGCTATTTTAGCCGCCCAGTCAGCTCCTATATTTGCAATGAAGTTTTTATTTAGATTTGTTTTATTTAACAAACTTGTACTCCATGTATTTGATCCAGTTCCACTATTTATTGTTGTATTATTTTTATAATTCCATGTATATCCTGCTATATTGGCTAAATTATTTGTATTTCCTTTATATTTTGAAGAATCATAAGAATACTTTTCTTTATAATCTCCATCTGTACCTAATAACGCACTTGTTGCATAATCTGATTTGATTAATTTTACTTTATCTCCAAATACTCCGATTATTCTATATAGATTATTCTCTGAGCATGGTGTTACGTTTGATCCAAAACATACATAGTTATTTACTTCGCTACTTGCTCCAGCAAATCTGTATGAATTATCATTAGCACCATTTGTTAAGCTTTACATCATGGTAATAAATACTATTTTCTCCTTGTGTACCTGTATATAGTGATTTTATTTTTCTGCATCAGTAAAGTTACTTGCATCATCTAAAAGAACTTGTAAGTGTACCTTCCACTAAAGCTTCTTTAGAACCTTTTTCAGTTATTATATAATGAATATTTGAAGCTGCTAAAGTATTTGTACTTAGTGTTGCTAAATAAAGATTAAAACCTACATAACTATCACAATAACTAGTAACTGTAAAAAGTATATGGAGTTGTTTGTAATCCTTTGTTTCTACTCATGGGATAACTATTAGCTAGTTTTATTGATGTAGTTCCTTCTAATTTTATTTTAGCACAGCTTGATAAACTAACTTCAGTTATATTTCCACCTTGATCTATTGGTTTCATAAAAGCAGTTGTAATACTTACAGAAAGTACCACTACTATTAAAACTGCTAGTACGCTTAATATAATAATTCTGGTTTTTTTACTCATAAGAAAAATCTCCTTTATTTTATATATAAATTATATAAAAAAAATTAAATTTGTTCAAGTGTTTAATGATAATAAATTTTAAAAATAAAGAAAAAAGATCTTAAAATTTTAATTAAGATCTTCTTTTAGTTCATCTAACATCATTTGTTTTAATTTATCTATGTCAGGAAAAAAATAAATTAGTTCCTTGAGATTTTAAAGCAAGAAGTGTATTAAAGTTATCAACTATTTCATTTTTTAAATCATCTGGTACTCTTACCGGTGCTTTATTTTTTATATGATAATGTGAAATGTATTTTTCTAAAGTTGGAAAAGCATTTTGTATTAAGATAGCTGTTTCACTTTCTGCAATTGTTCCAATAATAATCGAATTACATTTATGATATTTTCGAATTTTTTCTTTAATTATTTTTTTATACTTATCAACTTTTGTGCTTAATGGTATAAACCATAAAATATCACCATCTTTTATGGTAAAATAAGTTGGTCTCATTTTTCCTCTTTCATGATTTTTCATCAGACCTTCGTCTTTGACAACATCAAAATATTCATCTTTGATGTGATATAAATATCCAGTTTCTACTTTCATAAATATGTTCACCTCACCTGATATTTGCATTATAACATAAGCCACAATAAAACTCAAGCATTTAACTTGAGTTTTTAACATTTTCAATTGGAATCATTTATAACCCGCGCCATCCATAAGCGGCTAACATTTACGATTGGAATCATTTATAACCCGCGCCATCCATAAGCGGCTAACATGTTCGACCGATCATTTATTAGTCGCACCACCCGTAAGCGAGAAACATTGTCGACCGGACTCACTTGATACCCCGCACCATCCGGAAGCGGAAAACATTTTCGCTGGGATAATTTTTAGTCGCGCCACCCAGAAGCAACGCACATTCTCTAATGCAATTTAAATATACCACACTTTAACGCAATTGTCAAATGAAATATTTTATATTTATAGTATATTCTTTTCTTAATAAATTATTTACCTTGTTTTCTTAAAATAGCTGATCTAGCTGCTGCTAAGCGAGCAATTGGAACTCTATATGGAGAGCAAGATACATAATTAAATCCTAGTTTATCACAGAAAGCAACACTAGCTGGATCTCCACCATGTTCACCACAAATACCTAGTGAAAGTTTTGGATTAACACTTCTACCTTTAGTAGCTCCCATTTCCATTAAAAAGCCCTACACCATCAAAGTCTATACGAGCAAATGGATCAAATTCAAATATACCTTTTTCATAATAAGAACTTAAGAACTTACCAGCATCATCTCTAGAAAAACCATATGTCATTTGTGTTAAGTCATTTGTTCCAAAACTAAAGAATTCTGCTTCTTCAGCTATTTTATCTGCAAGAAGTGCAGCACGCGGAATTTCAATCATTGTTCCCACTTCATATTTTAAATCAATACCAGCATTTTTTTAATTAATTCATCAGCAGTTTCACAAACTATATTTTTAACATATTTAAGTTCTTTAACTTCACCAACAAGTGGAATCATAATTTCTGGAGTAACAGAAATACCTTTTTAGATACATTAATAGCTGCTTCAATAACTGCTCTAGTTTGCATTCTAGCAATTTCTGGATAAGTTATAGCTAAACGACATCCTCTATGCCCCATCATTGGATTAAATTCTTTTAATGAATCAATTACTTCATGTAACTCTTCAACTGTTTTACCTAAATCTTCAGCAAGTTCTTTAATTTCACTTTCTGTTTTAGGTAAGAATTCATGTAGAGGCGGATCTAAATATCTAATGACAACACTATATGGAGCCATTGCTTCATATAATCCTTCAAAGTCTTTTCTTTGATATGGTAAAATATTTTCAAGAGCTTCTTCTCTTTCTTCTAGCGTTGTTGCGCAAATCATTTTTCTAAAGTTGAATATTCTATCTTTTTCGAAGAACATGTGTTCTGTACGGCAAAGTCCAATACCTTCAGCTCCAAATTTTCGAGCTTGAATAGCATCTTTTGGTGTATCAGCATTAGTTCTTACTTTTAAATCTCTGGCACTATCAGCCCATGACATAAATGTTTCGAAGTCACCACTAATAGATGCATCTTGCATGTCTAACTTACCAGCATATACTTTACCAGTTGAACCATCAATTGATAGATAGTCTCCTTCTTTATAAATAGAACCATCAGGCATTTTTAATGTTTTTTTCTTCTTCATTTATAACGATTGATGAAGCACCACTAACACAGCAAATGCCCATTCCACGAGCAACTACTGCAGCATGACTTGTCATACCACCACGGATAGTTAAAACACCTTTACTTGAATTCATTCCTTCAATATCTTCTGGTGATGTTTCAAGCCTAACTAAAATACTATCAATACCTTTTTTCTTATTTTCAATTACATCACTAGCTGTAAAGTAAATTTTACCAGTTCCAGCTCCAGGTGATGCTGCCAAACCTTCAGCAACTACTTTACCAGTTTTTTAAAGCACTATCAGTAAATGTTGGATGTAATAGTGCATCAAGTTGTTTAGGATCAACCATTAAAACTGCTTCATCTTTAGTAATCATTCCTTCATTTACTAAATCAACAGCAACTTTAACAGCAGCTTTTGCTGTTCTTTTACCATTACTAGTTTGTAAAATGAATAACTTTACCATTTTCAATAGTAAATTCCATATCTTGCATATCTTTATAATGTTTTTCAAGCCTTTCAGCAATATTTGCAAATTCAGTATATACTTCAGGCATTTCATCTTTTAAAGTTGCAATTGGACTTGGTGTACGAATGCCCGCAACAACATCTTCACCTTGAGCATTAATTAAATATTCTCCGAATAAGGCTTTTTCTCCAGTTGCGGGATTTCTTGTAAATGCAACACCAGTTCCTGAATTATTTCCACTGTTACCATAAACCATTTCTTGAACATTAACTGCAGTTCCCCAACTAGATGGAATATCATTTATTCTTCTATAATAAATAGCTCTTTCATTATTCCAACTTCTAAATACTGCTTTAACAGCTTCAATTAATTGAGTAAATGGTTCTTGTGGAAAATCTTCTCCAGCAAATTCTTTATAAGCTTTTTTAAATAAGTCTGTAAGTTCTACCATATCATTTCATCTAAATCAATGTCATTTTTAACACCTTTTTTAGCTTTAACTTCATCTATAATAGTTTCAAATTTACTTTTAGAATAACCTTTTACTACATCTGCAAACATTTGAATAAATCTTCTATAAGAATCAAATACAAATCTCTTATTACCTATTTTTTCAGCAAATGAAGATGCTATTTCATCATTTAATCCTAAATTAAGTACTGTATCCATCATACCTGGCATACTAGCACGAGCTCCGCTTCGTACACTTACAAGAAGTGGATTAGTTTTATCGCCAAATTTTTTTACCACTTTTTTCTTCTAGTTTAACCAAAGCTTCTTTAATTTGGTCAATTACTTCTTCACTTAATTTCTTTCCATCTTCATAATATTTGTTACAAGCTTCTGTTGTAACTGTAAATCCACTTGGAACAGGTAGTCCAATATTAGTCATTTCTGCTAAATTAGCACCTTTACCACCAAGAAGATTTCTCATATCTTTGTTTCCACAAATAAACATATTTTCCATAATATCCTCCATATATTTATTTTATCATTTATCAACTAGCTACAAAGAAAAAAATATGTCAAATTTACATACTTTTGATAATTATTAAAAATTAAGAAAATGGACCCGATTATGGACCCGATTATGGACCCATTATGGACCCGATTATGGACCCGATTATGGACCCGATTATGGACCCGATTATGGACCCGATTATGGACCCGATTATGGACCCGATTATGGACCCGATTATGGACCCGATTATGGACCCGATTATGGACCCGATTATGGACCCGATTATGGACCCGATTATGGACCCGATTATGGACCCGATTATGGACCCGATTATGGACCCGATTATGGACCCGATTATGGACCCGATTATGGACCCGATTATGGACCCGATTATGGACCCGATTATGGACCCGATTATGGACCCGATTATGGACCCGATTATGGACCCGACCTTTACTTGATAAAGTAAAGGTCGACTTATTTATAAAATAAGCCATTTACCATTTCTATTTGAACCAGTTCTAGTAATCATTTTACTTTCCATTAATTCTTTTATGTTTCTTTTTAACAGTGGTTCTCCCAATACATAATTCACTAGCTATTTCTAAAATAGTTATAGTACTATTTTCTCCAATTAACTTCAATATATATTTTTGTGTTTCGTTTGGTTCAAAAGTTTCAGATACTGGATTAGTTGAAACTTCATTCCCGTTATATTTAAAACTAACCACAATAAAATTATCAGAAAACTCAAATATATCTTTTCCGTACATTCTTAATATTTTTCTTATACCAGTTCCCATATTTTCTACCAAATCTAAATCTTTAAAAATTCTCATAAGCTCTGGATGAACAGGTTTAGAATGTCCTTTATAAAAATCCTCTTTTGTAGCATTATAAGGAAGACCGCCAGTTGATACTATAGATATGTGATCAGAATATATTTCAAATTTAGGTGGATTTTCTGTCACCCATTCATTATGAACAAAAGCATTAATAATTGCTTCTCTAACCAGTTTTTCATCAAATTTATTTGTTTCTTCTCTTTCAGCATAAGTTATATTTGCATATGTATTATTAATAAGTTTAAATTTTTCAATAACCATTTTACATGCTTTTACTAGTGAACAATTGCCATAATCTTCATACTCAATTAGATCCATTTTATCAGTACCTTTAAAAGTACCAACACAAATAGGAATTCTATTATTATCTGCAAGTAAATATGCTAAATAATTATAGTTTCCATCTTTATCTACAAGATCTAAAAGTTCCAAGAAATTATCATTAATAGCAAATCCCATCTCTTCATAATAAAGCTTTAATTGTGAAAATTTCAAATTATTTTTAGGCGATTTCATATTTAAAAAGAGAATTCCTAACTCTTGAAGCATACAGTTTTTCAATTTGTTTTTCATCGATTGGTTCTGCCGCACTTCCTATTCGTTTAAAACATCCCTTCGGAGTCATTCTAAATTTTTTTGATGTAATAAGGTCTCGCGTTACCACCTGCTACTGTTAAATGAATATATTTTTTTTTTTGAGTCATATGACTTAACTTTAATATCAAATAAGCCCAAAGTCATTGGTTCTATATTAGAATCTAATTCTATTTTTTGACGTCTAATTGAATTTTATCTAAATCATCATTTATGCCTACTATTTCGCCATTATCTTTAACTCCGATATAAATGTTACCACCATCGGCATTCAAAAAAAACTTACAACTTCTTTTTCTAATTTATCATTTAATATTGCCTTAAATTCTGTTCTTTCATCTTCGATTAAACCCAACATGTTACCATCCCCCTTATTAATTATCTTTAATCTTTTAAATATTTAAATTATAACATGTGTTTGGAAATATAACGATACATTTATATTAAAAAGCAAAAAAATATATAGAATATTCTTCTATATATCTTTCTTTATAAACATAGCATCTCCGAAAGAGAAAAATCTAAAATCATGAGCTTTAGCATACTCATAAGCATTTAAAATATATTCTTTAGTTGCAAGTGCAGAAACTAGCATTACTAGAGTACTTTTAGGTAAATGGAAATTTGTAATAAGGCCATCAATTGCTTTAAATTCAAAAGCACCTGGATAAATAAATATATCAGTATCACAAGAACAAGCTGTAAATTTATAATATTTATGAGCTACTGTTTCTAAGACTCTGGTTGATGTTGTACCAACTGCATATATATTTCTACCTTCTTCTTTAGCCTTATTTAATTTATCTGCAACGTCTTTAGTCATTATATAATATTCACTATGCATATGATGTTTAGTTATATCTTCTACTTCCACAGGTCTAAATGTGCCAAGACCTACATGAAGTGTTACATAAAGAATTTCTACCCCTTGTTTTTCTAAATTTTCAAGTAATTCTTTAGTAAAATGAAGTCCTGCAGTTGGAGCTGCTGCACTACCAATATTTTTAGCATAAACTGTTTGATATCTTGATTGATCTTCTAGTTTTTCATGAATATATGGCGGAAGTGGCATTGTTCCAAGTTTATCAAGTATTTCCATTAGAATTCCTTCATAAATTAGTTTAACATGTACTATTCCTTCATCTAATTTTTCAATAACTTCTGCTTTTAAAGAACCATCACCGAAAGAAATAATTTGTACCAACATGTAATCTTTTGGCTGGTTTTGCTAAACACTCCCAGATATCTCCATCTATGTCTTTTAAAAGAAGTAGTTCGATAACAGCTTTTGTATCTATCTTTTCTCCGATAATTCTAGCTGGTATAACTTTGGTATCATTTAATACTAAAACATCACCTTTTTTTAAATATGAACCTATATTTTTTAAATACATCCTCTTTTATATTACCATTTTCTTTATTTAGTAATAAAAGTTTAGATGCTGCCCTATCTTTAAGAGGGGTTTGTGCTATAAATTTTTCAGGTAAATCATAGTTGTACTCTTCTATATTCATTTTATTATTTCCTTTAATGTTTCCACTACTTCATCATTAATATCATCAATTGTTCTAATTATATCATCTTTAACACAAGTTATTTTTTGATACCCATATTTTTCAGTTAATTCTAAGTATGCAGTTTCTGCTTGTTTTAAATGAGCTTTATTTGATTCGTGCTGATCTGGTGTTTCCGCTCTATTTTTCTTAAGAACTGCAGCATATTCAAAAGGCATATACAAGAATATTACGGCATCAGGTCTTGAAGCTCCATGATTTCAAATTCTAAAGTATCTAATTTTTGATACATTTTTGTTCTTTCTTCTGAGTCTTTAATTTTCCTCCTTGATGTGCCATATTTGATTCCACATATCTATCAAGTATTACTATATCACCATTTTCTAGGTGTTTATTTATAATACCTATATTATATCTTCGATCCGCAGCATAATAAGCAGATGCAGCTAAAGCATCAACATTTGTTGCCCTTCTGAAACCAACCTTCACAAATATAGGATTTACCTAAATATGGTCCTCCGACAATTCTACCTGTTGGTGTATCATACATTGGAAACGAATAATTATAAATGTTTAATCCCATTTCTTTAAATCTTGCTACTGCTCTTTTTTACTTGTGTTTCTTTACCTGAACAATCTGTACCTTCAACTACTATCAATTTACCTTTTTTCATTTTATCGCTTCTTTCTTTTCGTATATTACAAATTTATATTTTAATTCATTATCACTATTTTCTTTTAAAAATGTTATATTTATACTTACTTTTGTCAAAATCTGGAAAATATGTATCTGCATCACTAGTACTATCTATCTCTGTTAAATATAGTTTGTCAGCATATGGGATAAATAATTTATAGATTGAAGACCCCCAATAATCATTATTTCTTCATTTTGGTTATTAATAAATTCTAATAAATCTTCAAAATTATTAAATACTAAACCACTTTCTATTTCTTTTAGATGCTTTGATAATACAATATATTTTCTTCCTTCAAGTCTTTTAGGTAGTGATGCATAAGTATTTGCTCCCATAACTATATATTTATTCATTGTTAAATTTTTAAAGTTTTGTAGGTCTTCTTTAATATGCCATATTAAGTCATTATTTTTGCCAATTTCATTATTTTTACCTACTGCTGCTATTATACTAATCATTTTATCACCTACTGTGCAAGAGGAAACTTAATAGGCCCCATGTGCTTATAATCTATAACTTTAATATCTTTTAATTCTTTTGAGTTATCAAAGTCTTTAAATTCCTTAATTTCAGGATTTATCCAAAAGATTTGGTGCTTCATAATCCCCATTTTTTTTTCAAATCTTTCAATTTGTTCTTTGATACCATCAACTTGGTTTACATATATATGGGCATCTTTAATACTATAATTTATTGTACCAGGCTTAAATCCAGTTACTTGTGCTACCAAAGAAAGTAAAACAGCATATTGTGTTACATTAAATGGTAGGCCCAAAGGAACATCACAGCTTCTTTGATGAACCCAAATATTTAAATATCCATCTGTTACATCCCATTCTGTTGACCAAACGCAACTTGGTAAAACCGCAGTATTTAAATATTCATCTTGCCAAAGTGATATTACAAGTCTTCTATCCATTGGATTATTTTTTAATGTATCTAGTAATTTATCCATTAAACCTAATTTTCTTACAATAAAACCATAGGCTGTTCCAATTGTATGAGCATATTCTTTACCAAAATTCTTTTCAATATCTTTTTTTGACTACTTTACCATTTTCTACTACATTTTGATTAGCATGCCATACTCCATCTTCAGCAATTTCCCATTCGTCCCAAATGTGTACATTTCTTTCTTGAAGCCATCTTACATCATTGCTTTGAGCTTGATAAATCCACAGCATCTCTAAAATTGCTTGCCTAAAATAAAGCTGTTTTGTTGTAAGACATGGAAATTCTTCTTGTAAATTAAATTCTAGATGATAACTTGGTATTTTAATAGTGTTTATACCTGTTCTATTAACTACTTCAGTTCCATCTTGAAGTATTTTTTTTACATAATTTTATATATTCTTTATCCCATTTTGACATAAATTACCTCATTAATACCAAAGTGGATACTTACTTGTAAGTCCAAGTACTTCTTTTTTCAAGATTTTCAAGTATTTCTTCATTATCACTGTTTTTAAGTGCTGTTGCTATAATATGACCTACTTGTTCAAAATCAGATTCTGTAAATCCTCTGGTTGTCATGGCTGGTGAACCGAGTCTTAAACCACTCGTTACCATTGGTGATTCAGTTTCGCCAGGAATTGTATTTTTTATTCGTAGTAATATGTATTCTATCAAGTAAATTTTGAGCATCTTTACCAGTTAAGCCACATCCACTTTTAACATCTACAAGTATTAAATGGTTATCTGTTCCCCAGATATAATTCTAAATCCTTCATTTGATAAAGTTTCTGCTAGAACTTTAATGTTTTTTTAGCACATTTTCTTGATATGTTTTAAATTCTGGTTGCAACGCTTCATAGAAACACTGTGCTTTTGCTGCTATAACATGCATAAGTGGTCCTCCTTGAATACCTGGGAAGATTGTCTTATCAATTTTTTAGCAATTTCAGGATCGTTTGTTAAAATTAGTCCTCCACGAGGCCCACGTAAAGTTTTATGAGTAGTTGATGTAACTACATGAGCGTAAGGCACTGGTGATGGATGAAGACCTGCTGCAACAAGTCCTGCTATGTGAGCCATATCAACCATTAAATATGCTCCAACTTTATCACAAATTTCTCTAAATCTTTTAAAATCGATGGTTCTTGAATATGCTGATGCTCCAGCTATAACCATCTTTGGTTTTTCTTCTAAAACTCTTCTTTCAAGTTCATCATAATTGATTTCTTCAGTTTCAGGGTCTATGTCATAATCCACTATTTCATAATCTTTACCACTAAAAGACATTTTATGACCATGAGTTAAGTGTCCTCCATTAGATAAACTCATACCCATTACCTTGTCACCATGATTAAGAAGAGCTCTATAAACAGCCATATTAGCACTAGAGCCAGAATGTGGTTGAACATTGGCATATAAAGCTCCAAATAATTCTTTAGCATAGTTTATGGCTTGTGTTTCAAAAATATCAATGTATTCACATCCACCATAATATCTTTTGCCAGGATATCCTTCAGCATATTTATTTGTTAAAATGCTTCCTTGTAATTTCAATATATCATTTGATACATAGTTTTCACTAGCAATTAACTCAATATTATCTTCTTGTCTTTTTCTTTCCTTTCTTAATGCTTCTTCTAAAATTTTGTCCATGTTATCTTTCTCCTTCTTTCATTTCTATTAAATTATCTATTATCATTGCTACAGTCATTGGTCCAACTCCTCCAGGGTTCGGAGTAACGTACGAGACTGTATCATAGACATCTTTTTTCAATATCCCCCACTATTTTGCCATCTATTCTAGTTACACCAACATCTATTAAAACTGAATCCTTTTTTACCATATCTTTTTTAATTAAATTTGGTGATCCTGCTGCTGCTACTAGTATATCTGCTTGCTTTGTATAATTTTCTAAGTTTTTAGTTTTTGAATGACATAATGTAACTGTTGCATTTCTATTTTCAAGGGCAAGTGCTAATGGTTTTCCCACTATATTACCTCTACCAACTATAACGATATTTGCCCCTTCAATAGGTATATTGTAATGTTCTAATAATTTTATAATTCCTTTAACAGTACATGGCAATATACTTTTCCTATTTAAATATAAATTATATACATTTGTTAAAGTAAAACCATCAACATCCTTATTTGAATCAATTAAACTTGAACATTTATCAAAATCTAAATGTTTTTGGAATTGGACTTTTTGAAGTATAATCCCTGTTATGCTTTTTATCACTATTAAGTTCATTTATTAAATCAATTAATTTATCTTCCCTGATATCATTATCTAAATTATAAACTTCAGTTTCAATGCCAACTTCACCACAATATTTTATTTTGTTTTTAATATAAATTTTACTTGCATCATTTTCACCAACTTCGATTATGGCAAGTTTAATTTTAAGATTTTTATTTTTATTTCTTCTTTATATTTAATTAATAATTCATCTCTTAATTTTTTTTCCATCTAATAACATTTATTTACCTCCTTTAAAATAATGACATATTATGGTCAATACCTAAATGTTTATAAGCTTTTTCACAAGCAACACGACCACTTCTAGTCCTTTTTATAAAAAGCCTTCTTGAAGTAAGAATGGTTCTACAACATCCTCAATGGTTGTTATTTCTTCACCAATTGCGGTAGATATTGTTTCGACTCAACTGGGCCACCATTAAATTTTGTAATTAAAGCTTTTAAATACTCGATATCAACATTATCAAGTCCATAAGTATCAACATTTAATCTTTCTAAAGCTTTAAGAGTAATATCTAAATCTATTAAACCATCACCTTCTACTAAAAAGCAAAATCTCTGACTCTTTTTAAATAATCTATTGGCAAGTCTTGGTGTCTTTCGACTTCTTCTTGCCAGTTCCATCGCTGCATCATCAGTTATGTGCATATTTAAAACATTGCTAGTTCTTTTAACTATATCAGATAATTCTTCATCACTATAAAATTCTAGTTTATTTACAATTCCAAATCTGTCACGAAGAGGATTAGATAAATCACCAGCTCTAGTTGTGGCTCCAACCAAAGTAAATGGTGGTAAATCAATTTTTATAGATCTACTTTTTGCCATCGGTACCAATTACAACATTGATGGTAAAATCTTCCATAGCTGAATAAAGTATTTCTTCTACAACAGCTGGTATTCTATGTATTTCATCAATAAATAGTACATCACCTGGTTCAAGAGTAGAAAGAATCGCTGCTAAATCACCACTTTTTTTCAATTGATGGACCAGTTGCTGTTTTTTAATATTGCTTCCAAGCTCATTGGCAATAATATGAGCAAGAGTTGTTTTCCCAAGTCCCGGAGGACCATATAAAAAAGTACATGATCTAAAGGTTCATTACGCATTTTAGCTGCTTCAATAAAAACATGAAGATTTTCTTTTTATTTTCTTTTGCCCAACATATTCATCCAAACTTTCAGGTCTTATATTTTTATCAAAAACATCTTCAATCGTTAAATTACTATCTATTATTCTATCATCCATTATTTATTCCCCATCTTTCAACTATATTTGCTATTTCAAGCCAGTTTTTACTATTTGATGTTTACTTTCTTTTTTCATCAGTCATTCTTAATGTCTTAATTTGTGCAGATTTCATTTCATCTAAGATTTTTTTCTTTATCATCTATAAATAAATCTAAATTATAATCTAATGCAGTATCTACTTTACTATCTTTAAAAAATACTATTTCATCAAATGGAATATTTTCTTTTGCAAAATACATACTAGTTAAATATAATGTTTTCAAATTAACTAAACTATCTGTTTTTTTCCACTCCTCTAGCAGTTATAAATATAATTTTATATCCTAAATTATGCCATTTTTTTTTAAAACTTCTATTACATTTGGTTTTATTTTTTACATTATAAACTATATCTTCCAAATATCTAGTTAAAAAATCTTTAAGTTCATCTTTTTTAAGATTGTGATAATCTTGTTCTTCATTATATTTATTATCTTTTTAACAAGGTAATTAGCTAAAAGTGAAGTTTCGGTTATTGTATTATCAATATCAATTCCAATTCTCATTTTTACCCACCACCTTGCATATTAAAATTATTATATAACATATTTTTAAATTAGCCAATAACAATTTTAAATTTTTAATACAATTTTATTGTAACAAACAAATATTTGGTAGTCAAGTTAAAAATTTTTATATTTTTTTCTAATTATGGATTGTAGAAATTGAAATTATAGTGTATAATAATTAAAGAATAAAGGAATTGTGTGATACAGATGTTTAGAGATTTTGACTACGAAAATAAACCTGTTGTTGATATCGTAAATGAAATGATTATAGATGCTATCAAGAAAAAAAGCATCAGATATTCATTTTGATCCAACCGAAGATTACCTTAATGTCCGCATTAGAATTGATGGGGAACTTTTAGAATATGCTAAAGTTCCTGCGTTTGTTAAAAAAAAATCTCTTAACCAGAATTAAAATTATAAGTGGTATGAACATTACAGAATCACGACTTCCTCAAGATGGTGCTATCAAAAGTATCGGAGATATACAAGATTTAGACCTACGTGTTTCTTCTCTTCCTATTGTTGATGGCGAAAAAATCGTTATCCGTATTTTGAACTATACAATGTCTTCTGGTGGACTTGAAAATCTAGGACTTTCACAAAAGAATTTAGATAAAATTAATAAATTAATAAAAATGCCAAACGGAATTATTATGGTTGCTGGGGCTACTGGTTCTGGTAAATCAACTACTGTTTATAGTATGCTTCAAATTTTAAATACTGTTTCAAGAAACATAATTACTGTTGAAGACCCCGTCGAAATGAAAATTGCAGGTATTAATCAAGTTCAAGTTATGAGCGATATTGGACTTACATTTGGTAATACATTAAGAAGTATTCTTCGTCAAGACCCAGATGTTATAATGATCGGAGAAATTCGTGATGATGAAACTGCTCGTATTGCTGTTCGTGCATCTATTACTGGTCACTTAGTTTTATCAACAATTCATACCAATAACTCTCTTAATACAATTGAAGGATTACTTGATATGGAAGTTGAGCGATATTTACTTGGAAGTGCTTTAACTGGTATTATTTCACAAAGGCTTGTTAAAAAGATTATGTCCAAAGTGTCGTACAAAGTAGACCTACTACAAATTATGAAAAAACATTATTTGAAAAAGTTTTAGGTAAGGAAGTTAATGAGGTTTATGTTCCTCAAGGTTGTAGCGAATGTATAAATGGTTATTCTGGCCGTATTGCTCTTCATGAAGTTTTGGAAATAACTCAGGAAATACGTGATGCCATTACAAATAATATCCGTAAAAATGAACTTCGAAATCTAGTTTATAAAAAATCTGATGTAACATCTCTTTTAGAAGATGGACTTGAAAAAGTGGTCGCTGGACTTACAAGTGTTGATGAAATACTTAGAGTAATTGATGTAGCTGATGATATTGGTGAAGAAGATACTGATATTAAAGATGCTTTTATAGGAAAAACTACAAATAATATAACAACAGGAGAAATCGAGACTTTATAGTTTCAATTTTTTCATTAAAAAAACAATCAAATTATGATTGTTTTTTTAATTATCTGCTATTATACCACTATATTTGGCATAAACTACATCATTTTCTACATAAACATATACTTTTTCTCTATTTGCATAATAACCACTTACAAAGTTTTTTTTTCTTCATCTGATGGAACCGTAACTTGTGCTTTATCTATTGTTTTATTTATAATAACTTTATAATTTTTTACTTCATTATATTCAATAGTTTCTTTTGTATTTAAATAATTTCTATCTATAAGCGTTTGGACTTTAATGGTTAAACATGGTGCTATTTTTTTACTATTTATTTCACAACTATGAGCATTTGATCTAAGTTTTTATATACTCTTTTTATCATTTCCAAAACTTTCCCCGGCAGCTTCAATTAATTCGATATTAGTATTCCATAAACTTTGATTTATTCCTCTTTTAGCTGCGGCTATACCAATGCTTCCCATCAAAGTAATAATGGATATTATAACTACTGCTGCAAGTAATTCAACTAATGTAAACCCATTTTTATTCATAATTCACCTACTTAAGTAACAATCTTAAAGCCTCTTTAACTTGTTCTTCCAAAGACTTACTGTGATCAACATTATTAATAACTTTTTTAATTTCAGCAGTTTTATAACCTAAAGCATTTAAAGTATCCATTAAATCTTCAGTACTATCATCTTCTACTTCAGTTACATCTATATCAATCTTACCTTTTAAATCAAGTACTATTTGACGAGCAAGTTTTTCACCAATCTTTGGAAATTTAGTTAAATATAAGATATTTTCTCTATTAATAGCATCAACTATTCCACTTATAGAACCAGTTGCAAGTATAGGAAGAGCAAGTTTTGGACCTAAACCTTTATCACTAATAAGTTTTAAGAAAAGTTCAAATTCATCCTTTTCTTTAAAACCATATAGACTATATTCATCTTCACCAATCTTATTATATACATAAACTTTATATTCTTTATTTTCTTCATAACAAAATGGATTAGGAACATATATTAAAAAACCTATTCCACTTGCTTCTACAACTATGTTATTTGTGCCTATTTCAGTAACAAATCCTTTTATATAACTATACATATTATCACCATTAATATAATATCAAAATTATGCAAAATTATCAAGTAACGTTCATAAACTTAAGTATGAACCTTTATATAAATAATGTTTTGTTTAAAAAAGTAAATAAAATTAAATCTTCTCAAGAATATATTTTGTATAAAAATAAACATTCTTATTTTAACTTTTCAAAAAATAAAGATATACTTATAATTGATGATAAAAATTCAATAATCTTTAAATATAGAAATATGCCTTTTCTTAAATATATTAATTATAAACATTTTGATGAAAAAACTAGTATTATTGTATTACCACTTAACACTAGTTTAAATTTGAAAATTGGTGATGTTTTAGTCTTTGAAAGTGAACATATAATCTAATATTTGGACTTCATCTCCAGGTTTAGCACCTAACTTTTCTAGTTCATCTTCGATACCCATACCTTTAAATTTACGAGCAAATCTAAGTACTCCTTCATCTTCATTAAATTTAGTCATAAGAAGAAGTGTTTCTATTTCCTTACCAGAAACTATCCAGATATTACCATCTCTTTTAATATTATATGGTTTATTGTCTTCATATTTATATACTTTAAATTGTTCTTTTGGATACAAATCTTCTTTAGGTGTTTCATCAAGTATTTCCATAAGTCTTTCCATCATTTCATCTATGCCACTTAAATCATAAGAACTTACTGGGATAACTTCTAAATCAGGATATGCTTTTTTAAATTTTTCTAAGTTTTCTTTTCCATTTTCTAAATCCATTTTACTTGCTATAACAACTTCTTTTTTTTTTTTTTTAGATTTCACTATATTTTATAACTTCATTTCTTATTATTTTATAGTCTTCGATTGGATTTCTTTCTTCGGATGCTCCCATATCAACAACGTGAGCTATTATTCTTGTACGCATAGCATGTTTTAAAAAATTCTGTACCAAGTCCTACTCCATTCGATGCTCCTTTAATTAAACCAGGTAAATCAGCCATTACAAAACTTTTATGCCATTTTTAAGTTTTACAACACCTAAATTTGGATTAAGCGTTGTAAAATGATAGGCAGCAATCTTAGGTTTAGATGAGCTAATAACAGATAAAAGAGTTGATTTTCCTACGCTTGGCATACCTACTAGACCAACGTCTGCTAAAACTTTAAGTTCAAGTCTAACTTCTATTTCTTCCCCAGGTTCTCCTTTTTCACTAAATTTAGGAGCTGGCACATCATGAGTTGCAAAAGATTTATTTCCTTTACCACCACGGCCACCATGAGCAACAACAAATTCTTCACCATCATTTATTAAATCAGCCATTACTTCATTAGTTGCTTTATTAATAATGGTAGTTCCTTCAGGGACATTAATGATGATATCTTCGGCATTTTTTCCGTATTTATTAGAACCTTTGCCATTTTCACCCTTTGGGGCTTTAATTATTTTTTTATAACTTAAATCTACCAAAGTCTTTAAGCTTTTATCTACCTTGAAAATTATGCTAGCACCACGACCACCATTTCCACCATCAGGACCACCCATAGGCACAAATTTTTCTCTTCTAAATGAAGTACAACCATCTCCACCAGGACCTGCCATTAATTTTATATTAAGTTCATCAACAAACATAGTTATTTCACCTCGTTTATAATTTTATCATATTTTCTTGACATATTCCACTAAAAGTTGTATATTATACTTATCGAGTGTGGTCGCACTGACTTTCCAGTGCGGTCACACTCTTTTTAATACCAAAAACTCGTTATTATCTAATATTATTATTTTATCTAAAAAGTTATATCACTTCTACCATATAAAATATTTGCTAATTCAAGTGCTTCTTTCATATTTATGTTTGATTTGGTAATATCAAAAATATAATTGCTACTTTGTTCTTTATTTTTGTAAATAGCATGATAGAAAACCTGAGTACTATTACCAATAATGGTTTTTAAATCCCATCTTTCACTTTTAAATATATAATCTGAAGTTTTAATTCCTTCTGGACAATTTACTCTTGGATTAATATAAACATTTTCATTAAATGTTTTAGAGAGCCACACAGCAATTTCATATTCTTTTTTCCGAGAAATCAAATATCACATTTTTCCCATCTGGATAATATCGTTTTTTTTTTCATACGAATAATATTTTGCAAGTGAAACTTTTACACTTGACTTATCGCCTTTAAAATCATTCGTTATATTATTATAATTTAACATTAAAACTCTTTCTAAGTACCATATAATTAAGGCACTTTTTTGTGCCTCCATGATACTGTAAAGCGTTTTAAAAATTCTGTACAAACAAACTATAGCATAATATAGTTATATTTTCAATATAAAAAGCAACTTTTTAAATAACAAATTACATTATAAACCATTTTACTTTTTAGCGCATACATGTTATAATTTTTAAAGAAAGAAGGACATATCATGGAATATAATAAAATTAAAAATGCAGATAAAATAATTGAAAATAGTAAATACTTTGTTAAGGATCCATATAGATATAAAAATAAATGGCATGATTTATTTGGCAATAAAAAACCCAATTAGTTTAGAACTTGGCATGGGTCGTGGGAATTTATCATCAACATGGCAAAGAAGTATCCTAATATTAATTTTATTGGTTTAGAACTTTATCCATCACAAATGGTTATGGCTACAGAAAAACTTCAAAAGAAAAAATTACTAATTTAAAATTAATTAATGATGATGCTAGAAATATTGATAAAATATTTGGCAAGGAAATATCAACAATATATTTAACATTCTCAGAGCCTTGGCCAAAAGGAATTGATGAAAAAAATAGATTTACTCATATAAGTTATTTAAGACTATATGATAGAATATTTAAAAAAAATAAGCACATAATCTTAAAGACAGATAATAAAGGACTATTTGCATATTCACTTGAAACACTATCACAATATTGGTACACCTTTAATAAAGTTAGTTTAGATTTACATCATGATGAAAGAAATATTAGTAATATCATGACTGATTTTGAAAAACAATATGAAAAAGAAGGTAGACCAATCTACTATGTAGATGCCTCATTTGATGAATAAAACACCAGAAAATCTGGTGTTTTTACTTTTATTCTACTACTTTAAATATGGTTGGTATTCCTCTTGTTCTGTGTCTTAAGGCTGAATCTATTGGATCATTTAGCATATCAAATGTTGCATCTTTTCCAGTGCCATGTTTTTCTACCATAACACTTGATGTTCCACCATCTAAGTTTGCCGCATTAATTGCACCATATCTATCCATGATATCAACTAAATCTTTCATGGAAGCTCCTTTAGTACGAGTAGCATTGGAATCTACAACTAGCATTAAAACAATGCCATCTTTTCTTTGACCAATAGCAGTTCTAGCTGCGTATCCCCAACCGCCATTTCCTTTAGTAAATGACTTTTGTCCATTAACTATTAAAAAAATGGCCCCATGGATACAGCATCTCTAATTCCCATTCCTAAAGCTTTTTTTCTCCTCCAACATTTTGAAGAAGAATCAAAGTGTTATCACTATTAAAACCTACTACGCCAGATGCACCACCCATATTATGATCGGTTATAATTTTTTTTGTTAGATATTGTTAGACCTACAGGATTTGCACCATTGCTATTATAGTTTGGATCCATAAATCCACCACCATTAATAGTTAAAACTGAATTTTGTTCTTTTGCCATATCATAGATATATTGTCCACTTCTACCAAGCCATTTAGAATATCCAACACTAATTTTGCTTGGATCATAAACTACTCTAAATAAGCATCACAGCCATTAACCTTAAATTTTATTATTTTATATAAATCATCCTTATTTCTTTCTAATATCTGTTTTTCATATTCATTTTTATAAGTTAAAGTTTCTTTGTGATCAACAAGGGTTGGATCTGTTTCTTTTCCACCATCATCAATATAATTGTTTCCTAAAATCTTATTTATTTCTTCGGTACTATAGAACCATTTACAATAATACTGATGGTTCATTGTTGCCATAGCTGTTGTAATAAGCCATTCTTTAAATCCAGTAAATGGACCATATAAAATAAACAAAAAATGTTGAACAACCAAACATATATGTAACTATTAAAACTGAAACAACTATCATTTTAGCTTTACTAAAGGCTTTTTCTATGCTTATTTTTTATTAAGCTAACTATACCAATAATTAAGCTTAAAACGCTAATTATTAAGACAATTAATGATATTAATTTGAATATGTTTTTTAACTAAATAATTAGAATTACATCCAATTACATAAAATACTAAACTTGTAAATAATATAAATGTACTTATCCAAATTAATAATAAACTTTTTTCTTATTCATTTTTATCACCTAAATACTCCTTCACTTCTTCTATTGTTTTAGAAAAATCTTCAAAATTTACATTAAACCATTTAACATCCATCTTATTATTAAACCATGTATATTGTCTTTTAGCATAATGCCTACTATTTTTCTTTATTAAATCAATTGCCTCTTCTATAGTAATATTTCCACTTAAATAGTCGATTATCTCTTTATAACCTATTGCTCTTTTAAGTATCATACTATTTGGATATTTTTTATAAAGTGTTTTAACTTCTTCAATCAATCCATTATTTATCATTACATCTACTCTATTATCTATAATTTCATATAATTTGTTTCTTTCTGTGGTAAGACCTATAAATATACAATCTTCATAAAGCAAAATTGGTTCTATTTTTTGGTCATTACTTCTTTTTAAAAAATCTTTCAAGCCTTACTCTGTTATTTCTGTCTATACAACAATT
>VOFC01001744.1_pt1 | contig 22001 bp, 31 predicted proteins | sample 5384161 | NCBI WGS metagenome assembly VOFC01 (sample SAMN12384722, study PRJNA508395) | human gut metagenome | isolation source: healthy gut B | host: Homo sapiens | reverse complement strand
TTATTTTCATGTGATTTTCCTCCTATCAACACCCAAAAAAGGGCATAAAAATACCTAGTGATAAATACTCCTATCACTGGGTAAATAACTCCAATAGCCCCAAAACACTTATATGTTTTCGGGCATATAAAATTACATGATAAAAGTATTCTTAAACTGGGTACAAAAAACTAAGCCCCATATTAAAAGTGAAACGAGACTGCTACTTTTTGTTCCCACTATCAAATTGACAGTTTATTTAAGAATACCTTGCCGCATATTTATTAACTCCTTGTATAAAACTGAATCTAATTATATTCCTTAACCCTTTATTTGTCAAGCTGACAAACTAAAGCAGAAAAAGCGGCAGGATTTCACCCTGCCACTAATCATCTGTTTATGCAAAAATAATTTCCTTTTCCACAATCTCCCTCGCACAAGCCCTTATGTTATTGAGGCATCCTGTCCATTCTAAGGCGTTTTCTGCCTTTAGCTGTTCCGTTATGCCCTGTGCCTGTTTCATACCCTCTATGAGCCTTTCAAAGCGTTCCTGTGCCTGTCTGTTGATGTCGGCAAGGTAGGCGTTTAGCCTGCCGCTTGTAAGAAGATTGGTGTATGTAACTTTACGGTACTGTTTTAGATAATCTAAATGCCGTTGCCCCCAGATGCCTATTGCCTGTTCTTCTTCGGCGGGTACAGTTAAGCACGGTATCAAATAATCCCCTTGCCTTTCGTATTTGCCGCCCAGTTCCTCAAAAAATTGTCTTTGCCATTGTCTGTTACCTCCACATTCTGTCTTTTTACTTCTCTGTAGTAGTTTTTGTGGTAAAGTTCTCCGTACTGCATTCGGTTTTTAAGTTGTTCCTTTCGGGCATTGCGAAGAATCTCTGCCAGTGTATCTCCAAAATCAACAATCCTTACCTTTTTTCGTTTGGTTGGTCCGATGATATTCTTGTGCCTTGAACCATCATATCGGATACTTCGTCTGATCGTAAGACACTGTTCTTCAAGATTTACATCCTGCCATGCCAGACCACAGGCTTCACCGATACGAAGTCCTGCATAATAAGCTATCTGGATTGGAAGTATTGCCGGTGGATTGTAATCCTGTAGAAATTCAATCAGTCTTTCATAATCCTCTCGTGGAATTGGCTGTATATCGCCATCCATGTCATCATCAGAAAACAGGTCAACCTCATCTGTCTGGTATTTCAGCTTAATATACTGCATCGGATTGAAAGTGATATATTGCTTTGGTGATACTGCAAACCGGAATGACTGCTGTAATACTGCCGAGAAAGAACGAATGTAATCTTTGCTGTAACCTTTTCTTTCTGAACCATCTGGATAAGTGCCACCAAAGGAAAGCAGATCGAAGAAGGCTTGTAAATGCTCAGATGTTACATTTTTCAACTTTCTCTCTGAAATTGGATGCTTCTTGATGCTGGTAATAGCACCGAGGTAATTCTGGACTGTCCCATTACTGAGAGTACCGGTCTTTAATTCTTCCTCTGCCCATATATCAAGTAATTCTCCAACTGTAATATTTTCCGACTTTGCAATGAATTTCTTGCTTTCGTAATCGTCCATTGCCTGACGGAGCAGTTTTTCCGTTTCACTTTTTGCTTTCTGTTCCAGCGTATTCTTTCTGAACCAGATTGCCGCTTGCATCTTCTACATAGAAGCGGTAGTACCATTTCTTTCCTTTTTTTTCTTACAGATCCTTTTGCCATAATCGTGTGTCTCCTTTCGAGACAATCGGAACTGATGAAATGCTTCTTGCGTGTAGGCATCTTATGGACAAGTCCATTTCGCCGCTCGTCAAATCTGTAAACAGCCTACTCTCGTGCTCATTGTATCATAACTCCGGTTGTCGTTCTATACCGAATCGGAATCCTCATACAAAACTTCTGATAAAAGATTTTCAAGCCTTTGTTCTGCCATTTCCGGTTTCTTGGAATAGAGCCTTACAATATCTGCCATATCATTAAAAGCATTAACGGTATGGGTGATCTCCCGGAGAAACATAATCTCGTTATATTCATCATTCGATTCAAATCCCATTGCCTTTGCAATATCCGATTCATTCGTGCTGCCCTTGTAATTCTTGCAGGCAAACTGGAATGATTCCAGAAACAGGTTATATTGCTTTAACATCAACAGCAGTAAATCTTTTGAAAAAAAGCATCTTCCTTTTTACTAAGGTCGAGAGGTAGCTGTTTGAGAATATCGCCCATTGCATCACGAATCTGTAATTCTTTCTTATCCGTAATATCGGTTTCGTATTCATCGGTTTCACCTCTGAGCCATTCAATAGATACATGAAGTGCTTCCGAAAGACCTTCCAGCACCATCTTTTTGGTATTGTCAATCGAACCATTCTCATAACGCAGGATTGTGGAAGCGGTAACTCCCATCTTCTCTGCAACATAAGGCTGTGTCAGATTTAATTCCAGACGACGCTGTTTTGCCCTGCTACCTATCAGCTTGCGTAGTTCTTTATCTTTCATGCTGATTGCCTCCTTTTTCGGTATGTATGAATTATAGCATGTACCTCACATAATTGCAATATGCAATATAATAATTATTTTTAAAATTTCATAACGCTTGACAACGCAATATAAAACCGCTATACTAACAGCACAACAAAAATTGCATAATGCAATTTAACAGGAGGTGACAAGATGACGGAAAGAAAGATTGCATTATCCATCGAGGAAGCAGCCGACTATACAGGAATTGGCAGAAACACTTTGAGAAAGCTGGTTGAATGGAAGAAGCTTCCGGTATTAAAAGTCGGAAGAAAAGTCCTTATTAAAACTGACATTCTGGAAAAGTTCATGGAAGCCAACGAGGGGCGAGATCTGAGGGATAAAGGAAATGTAAAAGCTGTCACAAGAAATGTGGCAACTTAAAAAGGCGGCTTCCTAAGAAACCGCCAAAGGTTCTATCAGACCGAAGCCATGATATACCTACACGCAAGAGGATTATACCATGTGCTTCTCCTGATATGCAACCGGGAACTGTTGTTTATCGGAAAAAAAAGATGAAGACGATATGGCGAAATCAACAAAGACTTATGAAGAAAGAATACGTGCATTAGAGAAAAAGGAACAGGAAAGCATTGAAGCTACAAAAAAGCTCATTGCACAGCGGAAGGAACTGGAAAAGCGAAAGAAAGCAGAGGAAAGTAAAAAACGAACCCATAGGCTCTGTCAGATTGGTGGCGCAGTGGAATCGGTTCTTGGCTGTCCGATTGAGGAGGAAGATTTACCAAAGTTGATAGAAAAAGGCAGGAAACAAACGGAAAGTTTTTCTCAAAGGCGATGCAGAAAGAGCCACTTACAGATATGGAGGAAGTGTAATGGCGGAGGGAGTGGTTTTTCCATTCCCTTCATTGCCTTTGAATGAAGGGCGCACTTATGGACAACCAGAGGTCGTCCTTATAAGTTTGCCACAAGTGGCAACCGGTCTGCGCTTACGCTTGCCGGGCTCGTTCCGTCGGCGGGGCTTTCAGCCAGACCTGTTCATGCCACAGGGGGCACTCTTGCGCAGAGGGCGTTCCGACAGCTTCACTTCTGCCAAACCAGAAGAAGATGCTGTCGGAAATCAATGCCGGATACGGCAGAAAGGGGGAATCGTATCATGGCGATATTTCACTTTACAGTAAAGATTGTCGGGCGCAGTAAAGGAAAATCTGTCATATCCGCATCGGCATATCTTAATGGAGATGTGATGAAGAATGAGGAAACAGGCAGAATCAGTTACTATACTTCCAAAAGGAAGTCGTCTACACCAGTCTGATGATGTGCGAAAATGCACCTCCTGAATGGCTGCATGTACCGGAAGAAAATATAAAAAGGTTTCAACAGTCTATCCGTTATAAAAAGAGCGGATGATAAAGATGCCGCACTGGAAAAGTTTAAAATCACATTTCAGAAACAGCGTCTATGGAATGAGGTATTGAAGATAGAAAAAATGCAGATGCACAGCTTGGACGCTCGTTTGAATTTTCCTTACCGAAAGAATGGAGCAGACAGGAACAGATTGATTATACAACCGAATATATTCAAAAAACTTTCGTGGACAAGGGAATGTGTGTCGACTGGAGCATACACGATAAGAACGATGGAAACCCACATGTCCATTTACTTGTAACCATGCGACCATTCAATCCGGATCATTCATGGGGCAGCAAAGAAGTCAAGGACTGGGATTTTGCCAGAGATACTGCCGGAAATATCGTGGTTGATGAATCCCACCCGGACTGGTGGCAGATAAGAAAAATCCTGACCGGCATGGAATCCGCATTCCGGTACTTGATGAAAACGGAGTACAGAAAGTCGGGGCAAGAAACCGAAAACAATGGAAACGGGTTCTGACCGATGCTACCGGCTGGAATAATCCAAAGAATTGTGAGTTATGGCGAAGCGAATGGGCTGGGATGTGTAACCGGCATTTATCCATAGACAATCAGATTGACCACCGCTCTTATGAAAGACAGGGCAAATTAAAAATCCCTACGATTCATGAGGGTGCGGATGCAAGAAAGATTGAGGAAAAATATCTCACCGGACAGATATGGAATGGTTCATGGAAGGTAGAGGAAAACCAGATGATTAAAAAACAAAATGCACTACTGCAAAAGGTAATCACAACCTTTGGTAAGGTATCCGGTGCATTGTCGATGTGGAAGGAGTGGTTGAATGACATTAGAAGAAAGCAAAGAAGTAATTCCCATGATGGAAGCAATGATTACACAGATAGAGGAACAGCAGAATATCATGGCAGAGATGCTTCAGGAAATACAGGAAAAGGACGAGAAGCTGATGTGCTTTCAGGAGCAGGAAGAACGATTGCAGCAATTAGAGAGCGAATTATCAGAACTGCTTCAAATCTTGCCGGATACAGAAGAACTGTTGATACTTCTGGAAGAAAAGACAGACCAGATACAGAAGCTTACAGACGAAAATCAGCAATGGCAGGAATTGGCACAGAAATTAAACAGCGAGAACCGGCTATTGCAGAAACAGAACAGCGAATTACTGAACTTGAACAGCAATTAGAGAAAGGAAGGTCGATTGATGAACGAATTAAGAAACTCAAAGAGCGACGATCAACTGGAAGAACTGCTAATGCTGACAGAGCAGATGCAGGAAGAACTCGACCAGAAAGATCGGACTATCAGGAAATTGAAAATGCAGATCGACGAATCGCTGACCTTGAACGAGAAGTTAAACAGCGAGAACAAAGCAGGGAACATTCAAGCCTTAAAGAACGACTTGAGGAAAACAAAAGAATTATTGCAGAGAGAGAAAGAGAAAACGCACGCTGCCGAAATCATGACAGAGGAATGTCAAGATAAGCTAAGGCAGGCAGAACAGGAACGGGACTATGCACTCTCTCATCAGAAAAAAGTAGAGATACCGGTTGAAAAGCCAGTATTCTATCAAAAGTGCGGGAACTGTAAACCTGACAGCTTATCTGAAAGCCAAGGAAAAGTATGATACGCAGAGGGAAAAAACTTGCCGGCAGATATAAAACAAAAACAGCCATATATGAAGCATTGATGTTTCTGCTGATATGGTATTCCACATCAACTACTCTTTTTCAGATGATACGGTCAAAAATATTTATTTCTGATTGCGTGGTATTCTTTGATACAATCGCCACTTTTATACAGAACATTGCAGGATTGACTATACTGGCAGGGAAGAATGTGGCACAGGTTAGCAATGGAATATCCAATCCTGTCGTTGTCGGAATTATATACTGGATGATAAGAATACTGATTTCCGGTGGATGTCTGGTGGGTGTGGGAATACTTTTGGCATTCATCGAAATAAAGATTGCAGGGCTATATAAGAAATACTGTTGTCGAGGAGATCGGCTGCAAAAAGTTTAACCAGGTGAAGAACAGGAAGGCTCGGAAATAGTTGACACCGAACTCAAAATATTCTTCGCTTCCACTTCCGAACAGACCGAGGATCTGTCTCGGGAAAAGCTGGAACAGCAAAAAGGACATAATGGATACAACCGCACCGACTGACGCTGCGAGAAGGAAAGCGTCCTTCACCCGTTTGTACTGCTTTGCACCGTAATTAAAACTTTCAATTGGCTGGCTGCCCTGGGACAGTCCGATAATAATAGAAAAATAAAGCTGGTTTACCTTCATGACAATTCCGGCACAGGCAATCGGGATGGATTCGCCGTAAACGGACTGTGCGCCGTAGTGTTTTAACAGGTTGTTCATGACAATCTGCACGATCATCATGGCAATCTGGTTAATGCCTGAGGACATGCCGAGGGAACAGATCTGTGCGAGAACTTTCCCGGAAGGAATAAAATGCTGTTTTTCTAATGTTACAGTGCGGTAATGCATGAGGTACCGGATTGCAATCACAGCAGAGATGATCTGCCCGATGACAGTCGCCCACGCAGCGCCGTACATTCCCCATTGAAAACCGAATACGAACAGTGCATCTAAGACGATATTAATGACAGCGCCTGAAACCGTGACAAACATTGCCATTTTTGGGCTGCCGTCCGCACGAATCAGGTGACCGCTTCCGATGGTTAAGATCAGAAATGGAAAACCGACCGCTGTGACGCGGACATATTGCTCTGCCAGTGGGAGTACATCTGCCGGGGAACCAAAGAGCACTAACAGCGGATTTAAAAACAGTTCGGTGATAAGCAGTAAAAGAAATCCGAGTGAGAGCAGCATAGTGATGGAGTTGCCGATATAATAAGGAGCTTCCTCTTTTCGTCCAGCGCCCATATGAAGGTTAAAGCTTGCTGCTCCGCCGATCCCAAAAAGCAGTGCCAGCGAAGTGCAGAGCATAGAGAGTGGAAAGGCGATATTGGTTGCAGCATTTCCGAGCGTGCCGACTGCATTTCCGATAAAAAGCTGGTCAGCGATATTGTAAACGGCGCTGACAAGCATTGCGATAATGCTTGGAACAGCAAAACGTGCCACCAGCGTGGAAATTCTATCGGTACCAAGTGGATTTGTCATTTGTTTTTCTCTGTGTCATGTTGATAAACTCCTTTTTTTATAAAATTCAGGTGTCAAAATGTCTGTATTTTCATTTATAATATCAAATTGTACATCAAAAATTGTGAATCATTTGAAACCAGAAAAATTGTAAGCCTGCTAACATTTTCTGTCAAGAATTGTATTCTGCAAATATTGTTCTCATTGTATCAAATCTCCTTATCATTCAATCAATCATTTCTTACAAAATCAGAAGCGTTTCAATCAGTTCACCATGTCATTTTCATTTTGTGTTATACTGTTTTATATAATTTTCTTGCCCTTGTTTTTGCCCTTATCAGAGTTCGTAAACACTGGTGGGACGATATAACGCAAGGGAAACAATAAGGGAAAGCTCACCTGCGCCAAACTTTGTGTTTTCAAAGGATTGAGAGATATTTGATAATAAAATATAACAGTTATTAAATCCCTTGGAATATATGAAATCTCAATTCAAGTTTTTCAATTTGCCCTTTGAGAGAGGAGAAATCCTTTTCTCAAAGGGCTTTTTCTATTTCGTGTGTCCAGCGAAGCTGGACCACACTTGCCGGTGTAAGTCCGGTCACGGTAATCGCCAGTGAGCCGTGTAGCTAAACTCGGTGCGCTGTAGTAATACAGGGTGCTAAGCGAGTGGATAAAGTAACCTCGACAAGAGGAGCGAGCAGTCATGCAGGCCGTAACATTAAGTGAATTCTGCCGTATCGCTAAAAAGGTCTCTGATAGGAGAGCAAAGAGAAGTTGAGCCCTGGGTATATGGGCGAAAACCATGGAACGTGTGAAGAAACTGGAAAGCAGCACGGAAGAATCTCTCGGTATAGAGGAAGCGGTATGTATGAAAAGTGTGGTTCGGAACTGGAGAGACCCTACCCATCACCGAAAGGTAAAAAGAAAGCGTATAAGCTTGGCGAAATCGTATTTCTGATGGGAGGGAGTCGGAGAGGAACATAGTACCGATAATGGCTGTGCAAGAAAACGCAGTTTATGGGAAGGTTCCTTACTTCATTCAAGTTTGTAGAGAGGGTAAGAGTGAGAGAATGTCATGCAGACTAATAACTCCAAAGAAAAAGTTCGACAACTTCAAAACAAACTATATCTGACAGCCAAGAAATGTGACAGCCGAAGATTTCATGCACTGTACGATAAGGTGTATCGGGATGATGTACTTTTCGAGGCATGGAAACGGGTAAAAAGCTAACAAAGGTTCCAGTGGTGTAGAGGGAATCAGAATCGAAGATATTGAAGCTGATAAGACAATGGTTAGTATCAGGAGTATTATACGGAAATGTACTGACAATCTCTGAACCGGGAACAAGCCAAGGTTCAGTTATATCTCCGTTATTGGCAAACATCTCAAAAGGCAGAACTGTTAGAATGAGGTGAGCAGATGGATACAGCACAGCGAATAAGGTTAATTCGGATGATTGAAAAAATAGAGAAGAACCCAGAATTCAGTAGTAAAATCGGTGTGAGAAATACATCTGAGTTTATATCAAGTAAACAATCAAAAAAATGAATGATTCAAATCATAACAGGAGTCAGAAGGAGTAGAATATGTTATCGTTACTATTTGCTATATGCATGATCTGGTTTATTGGAAAATTTTTTATATTTGGTGTAAAAAGCATCCTGGGGAATCTTAAAGCTGCTCTGTACAGTTGTATTTTTCCCGGTGATTTTGATAGGAATGGTTGTTGGCGGACTGATTTATATTGCACTTCCGCTATTGATCGTAGGTGGAATCATTGCACTTATATCATCTAACTCATAAAAATACGAGGAGGGAAGATATTATGGGATATGATATAGAAAAAGAGAAACGAGAAGTGATTGAAGCAGGACAACGTGCGTTAAGTAGTCTTCGGACAGCAGAAGAAAACCTGAACAGTGCAAAGAACTGGGGATTATTGGATATGTTTGGTGGTGGATTTTTCTCCACGATGCTTAAACATTCTAAAATAGACCAGGCAAGACAAAACATGGAACAGGCAAAGTATGATCTTCGTAATTTCAGCAGAAAATTAAATGATGTGAACGTGGCTTGTAATCTAAAGATTAATACTGGAGATTTCTTATCCTTCGCAGACTATTTTTTTGATGGATTTGTTGCGGACTGGATGGTACAGGATCGAATCAATAATGCCAGATGTCAGGTGGAAGAAGCTATCCGTAGAACGGAATATATCATAAGCCAGTTGCAGCGTATGTAAAGGAAAGAGGCAGTGGACCATAAATAGGTTCGCTGCCTTGTTTTTTCATATTTATTTCTGTTTCTTTTTTTCTTCTCTGAGCAATTCGATGTTTAGTCCCTGCTCTCCGGCTGTTTTATCAACCCAGAGATTCAGAGAATCTATTGCCAGAGAAATCTCATCCAGTTTGTTACTGATAAAAGCAAAATCCTTGATCTCATCATCGCTGATCTTACCGTCACGGGCAATCTGGATCAGACGTGTGGTAAGAGGATTAATCTCATTCAGACTGGCAATGGTTTCCAGGATTATATTGGACAAGTCAGAAACTTCGACTTCCGGGACATAACGGTGACCGATTTCGCATTTATGAGAGCAGTAATAATTGCAGAGATCTGGTCGCCCGTAAGCGTCTGCCATCTGGATAATATCATAAGGTGTAGGTTCCTGCATTTCATATTCAAATTTTTCAATTTTAGAATCAGAAACAGCAGTCATTTTTTCGCTGGCTTCTAATCTGGTAAGACCGGCTTCTTCCCGGCAAATCTGATAAATTGTTTTATTTTATCTTGTAGATTGTTTCCCCATGAGAATAACCTCCCCGTATATCGCCGAACATGAGAATTATCAGGTGTTAAGTCCACATGCTGTGCGTATTTTCAAAGAAAAAATAGGAAAGTGATTATTATCGGAACAGCTGTTGCAGGGACAATGGTAGCAGGAAATTTTGTTCATCAAAAAATTAAAAACAGAGAACCGAAGGTAATGAAGAGATATCATGCAGCTTTGAGATCCTATATTGAAGATATTCGAAATGGTGAACTAAGTATGAAATCTATCAATCGCCTAATGGATGCTTTAGAAGAGCTGAAACAAGATAAAAGATATGAAATGTTGAAGATTGAATTGACTACCGAAGAATTGGATGTACTGGTAAATCGTATTTATGAATACACTGTTAAATTAGCCAGTGATAATGCAGTAGAATTAACTGATGATGAGAAAAAAATCTTCTGACAATTCAATTCTGAATTTACAGAGATATTTAAAGACGCAAAAACGTATATTTAAAAGTGTTGCATAAACCCAAAGATAGCAGGGGTTTTTATACCCCACCTATTGATATACACTGTAACCGTCAAAGAAGATTAAATCCTAAAATTCAAAGAAATGGAGGAGTTGGCAATGAAAGGTTTTAACACTGGTGATGGTTACATGGGATTGGTAGATGGTAAATATATCTTGTTTGCTAGTGAATCCGATTACTATGAATACATGAACGATTAAAGGAGGAGCTGCTATGAAACCCATCCATGTAAAACTCTTTTTCGCAGGATGCTTCGACCGGATTCATCTACAATCTTTTTCCCGGTTTTTTCATTGTGTTCAAACAGAAGATAATTGATAGCAGCTGAGTAATTTGTATTTCTGCTTTTAATGTGCTTTACGATTGCCATTCATACCACCTGCCAGTTTTAGTACCTCTTTGGTGCCATAGTCCTCCTTCCTTTTTGATAAGACATCCTGGATATGCGATTACACTTTTTAACCGGCTGTCCCTTCCAGTTATAGTTATATAAAGTGCTGCCACTATCTTTGATAGAGAGCCTACAGATATCTTTGATGTCTGTACGAGGGTATGGGGACATCAAGAGACTTACCTGAGGTATGCCGTAGCCATAAAATGGCGATACGGTAATACCTGGGTGGATCTTGCTCTAATCTACAAACCCTCTTACATATATAAAAGATAGAGGGGGAAAATACAGGGCGTGAGAGAAAAGAATTTTAGAAAAATCAAAATAACTCAAAAACTTGACTTTTAACATTGTCAAAGTTAAAATGAAAAAAAATGAGTTAAAAGGAGAACGAGAAATATGTTTACAAGCGTATTCGGGATTTCTATAAAAAATGAAGCATGGAATCATCAGGATTCTTTGCCTGTTTATATTGCAGGGAGTTATGATTTTCATACAGCATATATTGGAAACAGACGCTGTATAATGCTTGCTCCAACAGAAGAACTTGCCACACTTCCGGCATTGAAAAAACAAATTGTAAAAATACAGCAGATTGATAATGTGCCAGTCGTATTTGAACTTACAACGGTATCAAATTATCGAAGAAAAAGCCTTATAGAAAATAATATACCGTTTATTACTGATAAGCAGGTCTTTCTTCCTTTCATTGGTACAATGCTTTCTGATGAAAAAAGTACCCCAAAAGCTGACGGGTAAGTTTGTTTGCTCAACACAGCAGTTGTTTTTGTTTTATCTGTATAGTAAGAAAAAACGATTGTATATTTCAGAAGCCGGAAAAGTGCTTCCATTTACAGCAATGACCTTGACCAGAGCAGTAAAGCAGTTGGAAACGACGGATTTGTTTCTGGTAGCAAAAGACGGTGTCAACAAGTTTATTGAGTCAAAATATAAGCGAGATGAATTATTTGAAAAAGCAAAAGTATATTTGACGACTCCTGTCCGCAAAGCAGGATATATAGATAAGACGCAAGTTACGGAAAATATGGTCTTTGCAGGGGAAACGGCACTTTCTGAAAAAACAATGTTAAATCCAAGCCGAGTTGCTACCTATGCAATCAGTGAGAGGGATTATGATAAAACTTTGCTGACCGATGAATTGATAGACCCGGATAAGCAGGTAAGACTTGAATTATGGGCATACAACCCGAAACAATTTTCAGAGGGTAACAGTGCTGACGATATTTCCATTGTTTTGTCTTTTGCAGATACAAACGATGAGAGAATTGAAGAAGCAGTAGATGAATTACAGGAAAGAAGGTTGAAGGAGTAATGGTCAGCGGATTTACAAAATTTAAGGAAAGATTTCAGGGCTTTGAAAATCAATATGTCATCATCGGTGGGACAGCGTGTGATTTGATTATGGAAAACGAAGAATTACCGTTTCGTGCTACAAAAGATGTAGATATTGTACTGATTGTTGAATCCATAACAACGGAGTTTGGCAGGCAGTTTTGGGAGTATGTCAAAGAAGCAGGATATGAGCATTTGAATAAAAGTACCGGAAATGCACAGTTTTATCGTTTCACATCTCCGAAAAGCAAAGAATATCCATATATGATAGAAATATTTTCCAAAAATCCAGATTTTATTATATTGGAAGATGATGCAGTTCTCACACCGCTTCCGATAGACGATGAAATCTCCAGCTTGTCGGCAATCCTTCTAAATGAAGCGTATTATGAATTGCTAAAAACTGGACAAATGATGGTTGAAGGCATTCCGGTATTAAGTCCGACTTGCCTGATACCATTTAAGGCGAAAGCGTGGCTGGATTTAAAAGAACGCAAGTTGAATGGAGAGCAGGTTGACAGCAAAAATATAAAGAAACATAAAAACGATGTGTTCCGATTAGCACAGTTAATCACAGTCAATACAAGGCAAGTTCTCAGTTCGGAAATAGCAGAGGATATGAAAAAGTTCTTATCTGAAATAGCTGATGAAACAGTGGATTTAAAATCATTAGGCATTAGAGGGACGGATAAACAAAAAATTATAGATATGTTGTACCTGTGCTACAATTTGAACGATAATACATAATTTTTCTCTAAAGCCAAAAAAATTGCATATCAGTCACAGCCTCTTTGTTTACAGAAAAATAGTTTTGTAATCGCATGCGCCAAATAGCAGAAAGCTAAGCTGGAATCAACACACATGCACAATACCCCGGAGCTGGTTGAAAACAGTAGATGGTCAGAGTCTTGTCGATTTCCGGACTATAATCATGCAGGATATGTTTATTGCCGTTTAATGCTACATCCGCATAAGTGACAAGCCATTTTTTATCCCCATTTTCAAAGACTTCATAAAAAGAACGATTCAACATTTCTGAAACGGGAACGCCCTCAACAACAGTCATTTCATCATTACAGTAACGAAATACAAAGTCTACACCATGTCCCTCTGCATCAAATACAAGCTCAATAATACAAAAAAAAGCAAGTGGCATATCATTGAGAAAGCTACAGTTATCAAATAATTGAAGTGAGCTGTCTTCTGAAACATCCGAAAGGTTCTGCGTATTTAAACCAAGTTCCTTACGGATCTGTTTGTGCTGACTCAGATTACGTTTTCTCCCCTGAAAGACAGCACCATCAGTCATTGTATAAAGTCCTTCGTCGGATATATGAACAATTTGATTTTTTCGAAGAACAATGCCTTTTGAGATGTTTAGAAAATCTTCTTCCGGCAAGTAGAGCATAAGTTCTTTTATCGGGATTGTAGTCGTAATGCTTTCTCCCGAGGAAAGCGTAATGATTGTGTGAGGATTCTGTCTGGTAAGGTAAAAAATATCTGAACTTTTGATATTCTTTCGTTCGAAATATAGTGGAACATTATAACGCATATGAGACCTTCCTTTATTGTGATAATTCTATATTACTATAGTTGTTTTGAAAATACAATAGAAACAATTAAAATGCAATAATTAATGCAAATAAAATGCACTTTAACTGAGTCTTACCACGATTTATCTAAGAAACATTAAATAAAAGCGCGGATTTGAGCAAAAAAGATTGCTGATTAACCGTGCGAGTGGTATTATAAAAGGTACAAATAATGATACAAAACGAATCATCAGGCAGAGACAGGAATAAGGAAGGAGTGGGAAGCGGATGAAAAGAAGAATTTCGAAAAGGATTATTTCAATTGTAGTGAGCCTTTGCGTAGCATTTTCGATTATGCCTTTACCGGTAAGTGCAGAAGCAGAGACTGCTGCACCGGCAGTTAAACAAAATAATCTATGGGTGAGTACCGGAAAAACATTTGTCAATCGTATTTACACAGTAGGGTTGACTGCTTGTGGATCAGCACTTGTCAGAATTGCCGGAGCGACAGAGAGTGAAGGATTTCAGAAAGTAGCTTCATTTGTTAATAAATGGATTTGTGGAGGCAATAACACTGGACAGACACTGGCAGAAATTCAGGCTCTTTGTAATGAGATACTTAATGAAGTTAAGATCGTTGATCAACATCTTAAAGAGTATGATGCAGAAATAGAGAATACACTTCAGAAAATACAGTACACAGAAGCGAAAAATGAGCTGAATCAGCAATGGTCTAAAGATATAGATGTATATGAAACTGCCGGAAATGTAGGAAATACATTGAGCGCCTACGAAGATTATATGAAAGCCGCGCAACTGTATATGGATGGTAAGACGGATATAAATGCTGTCGAAAAGAGTAAGCAAAAGCTTTATGACAATTTTATTGAGGTTTATAAAGCGGCTGGAAATAGCTTTGAAAATCCAACCGATGAGAAAAAAAGGACGCTATATTTTGTAATGACACGATAGATGGTGTATTCAAAAGATCGATTTGGAGTATGATCAATGCGTTGAATAAGCCAAGTGATGAGAAAAATTATGCGGATGCTGCGGCACAATTTGCATATAGGGCTTATGGATTTTCTGGTGATCAATATAATTACATAGTTTCAAGTATTGATAAACAATTTATGGAAATCATTAAGATGGAGATGATGTATCAGGAATTTATTGCACAGCGTGGTGATTATTTTGAAGAGAAATATCCAGATGATGAAAGTAAATGGGAGAGCTATGCTGCATGGACGAATGATTTAAATAAGTTGAATGAAGATGTTGCCAAAGCTATGGATACTATGCTTGACAGAGAAGTATTAGTTTCGGATTCAACGGTTGGTTCGATTCGGATGAAATTGGATGAATTTGTAAAGCCAGAAGACATGGTATCTGTACGTATGAAAAATGAAAATTACCATGAGAAATTAACAGGCGAGTTCTATGAGAATGAGCAACCGATTATCGATGCGTTTAACGAAGGTTATCTTTACCTTATTGAGGAGTATGGTTGGAAATCCAATGCTGATGTAATTACGCCGTTTGTTAATTTTCACAGAATTGCTGTGCCGACACCTAAAACGGAGGAGAATCCATCGGGAATAGATATTTATTATATTTTTGATACATCACAGCCACACGATGCGGAAGAGGATTGGGCTTGGAATTCAGACGATTCTGTTCCTGAAAAATTTGCGGTTTTATCAATTTGAAGAGAAAATAGATCTTACTTTGGCGAGAGATCAACATATTCCATCTTGTGATTTTATTAATTTAACAAAAGAAAATTATAGCGATGGGCAGAATCAATTTAGTTGCGCGAAAAATACGGCGGAATTTCAGAGCTTATTCGCTACAGGACTATTCAGTGCATTATCAAGTATACCTGGTGATTATCTGAGTGAATACCTGCTTACAAAAAAAAAGATACAAAAACATATATTGCTTTATCGGATTATGATTTTGATTATCATGATGCATGGGCGACAAGCTATACGATTTTCCATGTGGTTGATACAACAGGACAGTATCCGGGAAGCAGTCTTGAAAGTTCTACTTTAAGTGCAGAAAAAATTCAACCGGATAAATCAGCGGGGGCATATTCGGCATATACCGTTATATTAAAGAACCGCCCGCAAGAAGATGGTTATTATAAGACGAAAGTTGATGTTGCTACGAATGGAGTCGGAGATACAGAGTTAGAAATGGTTCAGGAAGATGGGACAACATGTCAGGACAGGAAAAGAGGTAACACTTCGGTTTAAGGCGGAAGGTACAACTGTTCTGGAATCCCTTACATTGCAGAGACATAACAATACAGAAAATCCATCAGAAGTAACTTCGGAAGAAACGTTGTTGACAAAAGACCAGATCGCGACATTGACTCCGGATGAAGAAGGATATTATACATATACATGCGGTGCACCATATTCAAACGCAACATTTGTTTTAAATGGAGCAGTAGGACATAAGGTATATGTGAAAGGTACGAATCAGTCATTTGAAGATGCAATCCTATTGGATTCCTATGTAGACTACTTTGAAGAAGGAGAAAATGTTGAATTTTATGTATCAGATAATGTAAAGAGTGTCGGATATTATGAGGGAAATACTTATAAAGAGCTTGCATTAACAGAAAATTATGAGGGTGACAGAAAAGGAAGTTTCGTAATGCCGGCGAAGGATATTACATTATACTATAATGCAGTCTGCAAGGAACATTCCTATGACAATGGTTTTTGTACGAAATGTGGTGGATATCAGCCGGACTATAATGAATCTACAGGCAGTTATGAGATTGGGAATGGTGGACAGATGTTTTGGTTTGCCGCTCTTGTAAATGGGGACGGTGAACATACACAGATTCAGGAAGCAAAGCCAGATGCACATGGAGTGCTGGTGTCTGACATTTCACTTAAGAATCCGGCGGATGAAAACTATGAATGGAAACCAATCGGAGAATTCAAAGGAATTTTCGACGGACAGAATCATACGATTTCTGATTTCAGTATGACGAAAGTAAATGATCAGTCAATAGGCTTTTTCCGAACCTTATGAGTGACCCGAACGAGACAGACGAGGCAAAGAAAGCGACGCTTAAGAACTTTACACTGAATGGAAAAATCGTTACAACAGCAGAGGCAGCAAGTGCAGCAGGTGGTGTTGTAGGAACAACTTCCGGCGGTGTGATCAGGCGGGTGAATTCAAATGTAAATATTGGAAGTGGATTGATATACTATATCGGCGGAATTGTCGGAGAGATCAATGCAGCAACTTCTATAGAGGAGAGTACATATTCAGGTAAGATCGTACTGGATTATAGTTTCTACGGAGTCGGTGGAATTGTAGGTTTTGTAACTGATGATGATACATATGCAGGCGGCACAAAAATCAAGGATTGTGCAAATTACGGATTGATCACATATTATAAAGTGGAAAATCACGGAGGACGTGGTTACAGCGGTGGAATCACCGGACAGGTTGCATTGGGTGAAGAGGATTTCATTCTTTCTGATTGTTACAATTATGGCAGTGTGCTTGCTGAAGAGTGGAAGGAGATCTATGGTGCAATTTCCGGATACTGTGCGGCGAAGAAAGATGGAATCAAGAATAATTATTATCTCGATACACTTCCGGTAAAAGGTTTCCTGGGAGAAGCTGAGATTGCGAATGATGAAGAACTGGCAAAGGCAAAGACAGCAGAACAGTTCAAGAGTGGTGAAGAGGCATATCTTTTAAATAACGAGGTGACAGACGGCTCTCAAGTATGGTATCAGAATATTGATAACGGAGAAACTCCGGATGCTTATCCGGTTCTGGATGATACACATGGCACAGTCTATCGTTGGGAAGATGGAACCTATTCGAATTATGAGAAAGAACCTGTAGAAGAAACTTACGAGATTCGTACATTTGAAGAATTTAAGAAAATTCCGGAAATTGTTAAGAAGAACAATCGTGCAAACTTCAAGCTGATGAACACAATTTTCGGAGACGGTAAAACAATGACAGAATCAATCGGTTCAGCAGACAATCCGTATAATGGTACATTTGACGGACAAGGATATTATGTCTACCGATTCGATATCAAATCAGCAGATGGAAATGCAGCACTTTTTGATACGATCGGTGCAAATGGAAGTGTAAAGAATTTCGCAGCTTTTTATCAAAATATTGAAGGAGAGAAAGCAGCAGGTCTTGCAATTGTCAATTATGGATTGATTGATGAGTGTATCAGTGGATCAAATCTCAGCGGTCCATTTACTGATCAACTTACGAAAGAGCCTAAAAAATTTGACGGAGACAACGACATTTGTTAAGGGCACATCAATGGCAGGAGGCGTTGTAGTTGAGAATAAAGGTGTGATTCGAAATACTGCGAACTATGCAAAGGCAACAGCAAGTGCATCAGATGGAATTGCTGGAGGAATTGCAGTAGTAAACAGCGGAACGATTGAGAACTGTATGAGTATAGGTTCTCTGTCAACAAAGGAAAATGGAATTGCCGGAGGAATCGTTGGAAAGCTGGATAAGAATGGCTCCATTCAAATTACATATAGTGCACAGACTGCGATAGAAGGTGGGACAACCGGAGCAGTATTTGGCACAAAAGAAGAAAACAGCAGGAGCTGTGAATAACACATATTACCTGGATACCTTATCAGGAAATGAAGAACAGGGAACAGTGAAAACAGCGGCTGAAATGAAGAGCAATGCTTTTAAAGAGGAATTAAATACTCTGGTAGCAGGCAATGAAGAATTGTGTAGTTGGACATGGAATTCAACAAAGAATCAGGGGTATCCAAGAATCTTATCTTCGCTTATTACGGAAGTTGAATTAGTGAACGCATCAAAAGGAGTTACCGTAAAATGAGATACGAAACTTCAGTTGAACGAGCTAGAGAAGAAGAATGACATTTATCAGGCATTTAAGAAATATGCGGAAAAGGCAGATAAGCAGGTTCTTTATTTAGCAGAACCGACGTTGGTATATGGAGATGGACAGCCAGCACCATACGAAGGAAATCTGAATGTAAAACTGGATTTGTCAAAGTATCGAGGAAAAGGATATAAGGTTCTTGTTTATCGAAATAATCAGATCGAAGAGCTTGAAATTGATAAACAGATGATCGCCTCAAAAGATGTAGAAGAGATGGTTCCGTTTGCTGTACTGGCTGAAAAGAGTGAGTTGTGGCAGGTATTGTAGCAGGTGGAGTTATTTACTGGAGAAAAAAAAGAAAAAAAATAAGATGAAAAAAGACAAAGATTATAATCGGATTCTGATTGCGGCTGTGATAGCAGCCGCAGGAATTACCTGGTATGTTATGAATCAAAAGAATCAGAAAACCGGAAATTCGTCTGCAGAAGTAGTAGCCTGGGATGTGGATATCGAGGAGGAAGAACCTTCCGAGGAAAAAGGAATCCTGATTCCGGATATACAAGTATGGTAATGAAGGCGAATACAAAGGAGCAGACAGTAAGCATTGGTAATCCGGCAGATAATGATTGCATTTTTGTAATTGTATTGAAACTGGAAGACGGAACAAAACTGTTCGAATCACAAGAGTTAAAACCGGGAGAAGGTCTGGAGAATATTACGCTTGACCAGGAGCTGGAAGCCGGAGAGTATCAGGCAGTTATAGAATATAAGTGTTATTCATTAGAAGATAAAAGTCCGTTAAACGGCGGAAGCGCAGAGTTTAAATTATATGTAAAAAAATAAAACGTGGAGGTAGAATGATGAAAAAAAAAATTAGTAGCAGGATTTATGGCAGCAACGATGATGGTATCTGTTATGTCAACAGGCGTTTTTGCAAAAAAGATCTTGACCCGTCCAGTGAGACTCAAAGAACAGGAGATACAACAGTGACTGCAACAGTGGAGGAAAATTTAAATAAAGCAGATTATATTATAAGCATTCCGGAGACCGTTGATTTTGGAAAAATACAGCAGCCTGAGACAGAAGGAAATGCATATTCTTACAAAGATATCACTGTATCTTGTATAAAAGCAGATAATCTCAGGGCAGGAAATGGAATCGCTGTTTTAGTAAAAGATGCGACAGCAGCTGAAAGTTCTGATCCGTTTCTCCTGACACATAATACACATTCAGATTGTGCTCTGACTTATGAGATTATGAATAACAACGATGAGAGTATTCAAAATGGGACATGGTATGCAAATGGATTTTTTATTTAATCTATTTACGGGAGCAGATCAAGAGCAACTGACAAATTAAGACTGAACCGTAATCAGTTATATAATAAAGATCTTTCTGTCTGGGGGGTGGACAGTACACCGGTACACTTAATTTCTATACAAAGATTGTAGATGTACATGCACAATAAAAAGAGTGGAATAATACAAGAAAAAGCTTGCTTAGACTCTTTTTTATGTCGCTCGTTCTTGTATGTATTTGTACTTTATCAGTTCCAAAGAAATCTCTGGCTCAGGAGACAACAGATTCTGCAACTTATGCAGGAAGTACCAGCGTAAAAGCATATGTGACAGGAAATTCCGTGAATGAGCAGGAGAACCATCCCGAAGATGAGGAGAAACATTTACAAGAAAATTTGTGTTATCATAGAAAAAACAAAAGAAATGCAGAAATGAAAGGCAGCAAAAATGAAGGAGAATAAAACAATTAAAATTAGGATGTATTCTTGGAGTCCTGAAGGACTTGGCGGTATCATTTTATTGTTTAGTGGCGTACAGAGATTCTGACAGACATCATGGCAACTTATCTGGTTGGAGCCAGCGTCCTGATTTATGGTATCTTCCGGTAGCCGGAGGAAGAAGTTTAAGGATTCTAAGGGAAAAGCAATTTTTTGTAATTGTTTTGTGGTGTGTTATCCATTATTGTAAGTATTATAGCCTTTTACTCATCCGGCATTGACTATGTTCTCAGTTGATATATGATCGCATTTTGCTTGTTTTAATGCAGGGAATCAATACGACACCTGCAATTGGGAAAAGAGAGTGAGAATCAAAGAAAAAATAGTAATGACTGCTATAGAGAACTCCAGTAAAATTAAGTTCTGCAACAGAAATACAAATCACAGGGATGTCAAGTAAAAGAGCGTTCATTTGTATGAAAATATGCTTGACGCAATATATTGTCTGAATTTATAATAAAAAGTATAAATCATACGAAAAAATGAAAAAGGAATATTTGGACAAGATTGCAGAATATGGACAGTTGATTGTTGTTTTCAGGACCGTCGGGTGGGGAATAAGACAGTTTTGATATTTGCAGGATCATGAACAGGCGTGTTAGTAATCTGTGACAACAAGAAGACAGAGAAAGCATGAAATAGACAGGAAAAGACTATTGGTTTGTGTCTGTATTTTGAGCGAATGGTCTGTATGGGTGAGATGTTGAATATACATATGTGAATGGTAATGCTTTACGGAACAACGAAGAAAAAAGGGAGGAAGCGCGTAAGAGGGAAAATGTAAATTCTGGACGTGGATACAATCGGAGCAATGAAGATTCGTGCACTTTGTCCGGATGCTACACTGATTTACATTTTGCCGCCATCTTGGGATGAATTAAAGAGCCGGCTGTCTAGTTAATTGGAATTTATACCGAAGAAGAAGTGAATGCTTTTAATGGAAATAGCAGAAGAAGAGATTTCATGTGCCAATAGTTATGATTACATTTTTGGTCAATGATACGATTTCAAAGTACTTTGAGTCATTTTGCACAGATTATTCATAGTAATCAAGCTATAGCTTTCGCAACTGTATGAACACATTTCTTTTGATGGTTACATAGACGGAGCAAGTGAAGCCTCATGTTCAGTCATACAAAAGAGGCGTTACTGTGTCACACTGATTATTGGAAACATTCTTCTTTGAAAGATGGCACATATTTGTAGAAAGAAGATTGCGGATGAAACGAGGAGAGTCGTTTCGATCTACCTTGCTTTTTAAAAGAAAACTTACGAAGCACATGCTCACGGACAGTGAGTTCTGTTGTACGATACGTATATAGGGAGCAGCTTTACATTATAAAAAGTATTATGATAGCTGAATATCAACTGATCAAATTTGCGGTGTAGGAGATTTCTTACACCGCATCTGATGTTTTAGAAAGGCCAGAGGGATGAATATGCCAATAGGGAGTTATTATCAATGCCCTGTCGGCTGCAGCCGGCGGTGTGATCGTAAGTATTATTCGGGCACAAGCGCCTGCAAAAATCAATTCGAACTTGTCAAGATATTTGGTGTCTGCTCAATGGGAATGGGAGTTAGTTCCATTGACTTGCGAAAAATATGCCTGCTGTTATTTTTGCAGTGATAATTGGAACTGCCTTTGGTCTGGCAGTCCAATCTGGGCGGAATTATTAATGGCGGGCGACCTGCATGGAGAAACCAGTGGGAAAACTCTTTCCCAATAAGAGAACAAATCCATGTCCGTAGAAGAGTATATAATCAA
>VOFC01001669.1_pt1 | contig 22001 bp, 27 predicted proteins | sample 5384161 | NCBI WGS metagenome assembly VOFC01 (sample SAMN12384722, study PRJNA508395) | human gut metagenome | isolation source: healthy gut B | host: Homo sapiens | reverse complement strand
CTTACCTCAAGTTCAATCTTTGTCATATGGCCGAGCTTTGTTTTGAGCTTGGCAACAGCATTTGCAATGCCGCCGCCTGCATCAATGTGATTGTCCTTAAGCATAGCGGCGTCCGAAAGGTTGTAACGATGATTTCTGCCGCCGCCTACTGTAACAGCGTACTTCTGCAAAGCACGAAGTCCCGGAAGAGTTTTTCTTGTATCTGCAATAGATGCGTTGGTACCCTTTACTATTTCAACCGCATTGTGCGTTGCGGTAGCAATACCGCTCATATGCTGAATAAGGTTAAGCGCTGTACGCTCGCCTTTTAAGATTGTACGGGTTTTGCCGTGAATTTCCGCAATAATATCGCCCTTCTTGAGCACATCGCCGTCTTTTTTATAAACCTTAGCCTCAAAACCTGTCGGCTGTAAAATTTCAAAAACACGAAGTGCAATCTCAATACCGCAGAGTACACCGTCGCTCTTTGCAAGGAATTTAGCGGTATCTTCCTGTTCCTCGTCAATGAGATAGTCGGTTGTGGTATCAAGGTAGTTAATATCCTCAAGCAAAGCTGTCTTTATAATGTTATCTGCATAAATACTGTTGATTAGCATTATTTTATGCCCTCCTTAAATTCTTCAAGAATAATACTTGCAACAATTGCAATACTTCTTGCCTCTACATAGTCAGATGTAACAGCAAAATCGTCCGATACAAGTTCGGAAAGAATCTGCTCAACCTTGTTGTAGCTTTCCTCCGCTTTCTCGGGCTTTGGAAGTACAAAATATGTATCCTGTAAAATCTCTCTTATCTGTGAACGGTAGCCGTGCGGCAACGCCTTGCCCTCAATCGGCTTTTTAAGGGGTTGTCTGCCGAGCGGTTTGCGCTCTTTTCTGAGTCTTTCCGTCATTACATTTGCGGCAGTTCTTGAGAACACAAGCGCCTCAAGCAATGAGTTACTTGCAAGACGGTTAGCGCCGTGCACACCTGTATGCGAACATTCGCCGGCCGCAAAAAGGCCCTCAATAGAAGTTTCCGAGTTGGTATCAACATCAATACCGCCCATAAGGTAGTGCTGACATGGGAATACGGGAATCTTGTCGACCGTAATGTCAACGCCCTCTTCAAGACAGCGCTCGTAAATCATAGGGAATCTGTTTTTAACAAATTCAGCAGGCTTGTGTGTAATGTCAAGATAGAACTTCTCGCTGTGTGTTTTTATAGACTCTCTGATAATGGCATTAGACACAACATCTCTCGGAGCAAGCTCGCCTCTGCTGTCATAATCCGAGGCAAATCGTCTGCCCTCGCAGTTAAGCAGAACAGCACCCTCGCCACGAACAGCCTCACTTATCAAAAATCTTTCTCTGTCCTTTTCAGCCGCAAAAGCAGTCGGGTGGAACTGAACTCTTGAAAGGTGCTTGATTTTTGCACCCATCATATATGCAAACGCAATGCCGTCACCTGTGGCAATAGCCGAGTTTGTGGTGTATTTATAAACTCTGCCTATACCGCCTGTTGCAAGCAGGCAGAAGTTACAGCCGTAGGTCTTGCTTTCGCCGTCCTTAACAACACTTACATAAAAGCCGTTAAGCACCTTATCAATCGCATACACAAGGCAGTTGTCAAGGATTGTAATATTTTTGCGTGTCTTAACTACCTCAATAAGTGCGTCAACAATCGCCTTACCCGTTGAATCCTTATGATGTCTGCTGTGACCAGCTTGTAATTGTCCATAACCTTTTCCAAGGTCTTGTAATCATCATCGGAAATTTTATACACGGTTGAATTGTCCTTGTCAACACAGATTTTGTCAGCACCACCGACACGGATATTGTGGGTAACAATTCCGTCTTTGCGTGTTTCAATAAGGATTCCACCGTCAAACTCACCGCTTGTACCGCCTGTTTCGGCTGATTGCAGAATATTCTTGACTGTCTTGAAATCAACCTCGCCAAGCACGGCGGTTGATTCGTCCGACATTACGACGGTTATTTCATCAACATCTGAAAAATTAACCTTGTCTGTAATTTTCGTATCACCGCAACCGCAAAGCATTACCGCAACGGATAACATCATCACAAAAAAGCCAAACAAACCGCTCTGAATTTTTTCATATAATCTCCCCCACAACTAACTATTGATTATGAGAAAAGTATAAATAATAATTTTGGTAAAGTCAACGCCTAAATACGCCGACTTACACTTTGTTCAAGCCTATTGCGTCACTTCTTTTGAAAATGAAAAAGGCTTTTTTATCAACCGGGAATTTTTGCGACGGATAAATTGTTGTATTGCCGGATGCGATAAAACTGATGAGGACTGCAAGCACAAAATACGGGGCGGCAGACGCACCGAAAACTTCGATACCGAGAACGATTGCTGTAATAGGTGTGTTGATTGCTGCGGCAAAAACACATACAAAACCGATTGCCGCAAAGAAGGTGGGATCAAATCCGCAGACGCATCCGAACCAACTGCCGAATGACGCACCCATATCAAACATAGGAGTAACCTCTCCTCCCTGAAATCCTGCACCGAGGGTGAGTACGGTCAAAAGATATTTTGCCGGCATATCGTACCATTTTGCATCGCCCTTAAAAGGCGGTGCCCTGCATCCATGTGCTTAAGCCCTCAAAATCGTTAAGTCCCAAAGCGAAAATTAAAAAGGCTGACGATTGCCGCACCTACTGCTGCTGCAAGAAGGTAGTTCTTGAAAATTTTTGAGTATGCAAGTTTTACATACTTTATTCCGAGTGCAAACAGCTTGCCGATTAAGCCGAGGCAAACTGCCGCAATTAAAAACACAAAAAAGAAATCTTGCGTCAAAATCTGGGATTGACGAGATTGCATATCTTTCATGTTTAAAGCCGAGAAGCTGTGTAACAAAATTTGCAAGATATGAACACGCAAAGCACGGAATTACCGCACCTGCCGACAATCTTCCGACACAGCAGACTTCCATTCCGAAAAAATGCACCTGCAAACGGTGTGCCGAAAACCGAACCGAATGCAGAGCTGATTCCGCTGAGAACGATTGTACTTCGGTCATTATTTTTAAAGCCGAGATAATCGGCAACATTACTTGTCAGCGAACCGCCAATCTGAACGGCAGTTCCCTCTCTGCCGACAGAACCGCCGAAAAAGATGGATTATGCAGGTAAATATAAATGTCAGCGATGCAAGTCGCTTTGGCACTTTTTCACCGTCATTTGCACTCAATAATAATGTTGTTGCCCATTGACGACTTTCCGCCGATACGCTTATATACAAAAGCGGTCACAATACCTGCTACGGGCAAAAAGATATAGCACAGCGGAAAGAAGCTCCTGAAATCTGCCGCATAATCAAGACATTTCAGAAATGCAAACGATATGAGTCCCATCACAACGGAACAGCACAGAGATGTTGCAAGCACCTTAAAATCAACAAATTTGTTCTTCATAAATTTCCTCCTCAAAATTTCCGCACAAAGAACATCGCATAAAAAAAGCCAATGCCCCTGTTCAAAAAACAGAAGTCATCAGCAAAAGCGGTTTCGACAAAAGCCGTGGGAGAACCTCATTCCCATTCATATTGACATATATAGTATATACCGAGCAGGTTAATTTTTCAAGTGATTTCGACAATTTTTGTAATTTTCCAAAAATCACCTTGCAATCATTTTGTTTAAGTAGTATGATACTCTATACCAAGCGGAAGAATATTTATTATTAAAAGAATCGGAGGCTGATGATATGTGTACAGCGGCAACATATAAAACAAAAGACTTTTACTTTGGCAGAACGCTTGATTACGAATTTTCATACGGTGACGAAATTACAATTACTCCACGAAATTTTTCCGTTTAGGTTCCGCCATACAAACGAATGCAACAGCCACTTTGCGATGATTGGCATGGCGCACATTGCAGATGGTTATCCGCTCTATTACGATGCAATGAATGAAAAGGGCTTGTGTATGGCAGGGCTAAATTTTGTGGGCAATGCCGTATATTTTGAACCGAAAAACGGCAAGGAAAATATTGCACAATTTGAGTTCATTCCGTATATACTTTCACATTGCGACAGCGTTTTTCAGGCAAGAAAAAAGCTTGAAAACCTTAACATAACAAATACACAGTTCAGCGACAAGCTCCCCTGTGCTCAATTGCATTGGATTATTTCCGACAGAAACGAATCGCTTACAGTTGAATCGACAAATGACGGACTCAAGGTCTATGACAACCCTGTAGGTGTGCTGACAAACAATCCTCCGTTTGACATTCAGATGTTCATGCTCAACAACTATATGTCACTCTCATCAAAGCAACCCGAAAACAACTTCGGCAAAAGTGCCGAGCTTACCACATACAGCCGTGGAATGGGTGCAATCGGACTGCCGGGCGACCTTTCATCCGCATCCCGTTTTGCAAAGGTTGCGTTCACAAAGCTGAACTCCGTTTCGGGTGACAGCGAGAGCGAAAGCGTGAGCCAGTTTTTCCACATTCTCGGTTCTGTTGACCAGCAGAAAGGTTGTTGTGAGGTTTCAGACGGAAAGTATGAAATCACACTTTACACCTCCTGTTGCAATGCCGACAAGGGAATCTACTACTACACCACCTACAACAATCACCAAATTTGTGCGGTTGATATGCACAAAATCGACCTTGACATGGCCGAACTTACCGCATACACCCCCATTACGGAAGGTAAGGTTTTATTTCAAAATTAAATACAAAAATTTCAGCCGTACACTTTTGAAATGTACGGCTGTTGTTTTATTTATTGTCTTTCTTCTGTTTTTTATGCTTATGCTTTTTGAGATGAACCTCGGGAACAGCGACAGTATCATAAACAACCGTGCTGTCTGTGTTATCCTCGGCAACATCATTCTGCTTTACTTTGCCCGTGTGAATCTCGGGAAAAGCAAGGTTTTCGGAATCAAATGTAAATTTCCTGTCCTTCATAATACCTGCCTCCGATTCTAAATGCAATTTATAAAGAATGTTATCGTCAGACTGTTCAGGAAGTCGGCAAACAAACTGCCGACAATCGGAACAATAAGATAAGCCTTAACGGACGGTGCGTATTTTTCGCAGATTGCCTGCATATTTGCCATTGCATTTGGCGTTGCGCCCATACCAAAACCACAAGTACCTGCCGCAAGAACAGCTGCATCGTAATCTCTGCCCATAATGTTGAACACAACAAAATATGTGAAAATGAACATAAGAACAACCTGACCTGCAAGAAGTATAATAAGCGGAAGCGCAAGGTCGGCAAGCTGCCAAAGCTTGAGTGTAATCATGGCAATACCAAAGGAAAAGTGAGAGACATATACCGCCGAGGTCATTAATCTCGCCCATATGAATAGTGATTTTACCCGTGTATTCACCGATGTTTCTCATAATTGCAGCAACAATCATTGCACCGATATAAATCGGGAATGTCATGCCCGTAAGTGAAAGCAAATCTGAAACAACCGTACCGAGTCCGACAGCTATAATCAGCTGAAATACTGCCGGAGCATACATTGAAAAAATGTCGTTCGTGCTTTTCTTCTTCTTCAACAAGAAGGCTGTCATCCTCTGTTTTGATTGTGGCAATAAGGTTGTGCTTTTTAATAAGTCTGTTTCCGACAGGTCCGCCCATGAGTGAGCCTGCGATAAGACCGAATGTTGCAGCGGCAGTACAAACAGTTGTCGCACCCTGAACGCCGAAATCCTCAAGTACAGGACCAAAAGCGCCCGCCGTACCGTGACCGCCTACCATAGGAATTGAACCCGTTGTCATACCCGTGAGCGAGTCAAGTCCGATCAAATTTGCAAGTCCGATTGCAGAGAAATTCTGCATTACAATGAGCATAATTACAAGAAACAAAAATACGATAAGGGATTTGCCTCCGCTTTTCAGTACCTTGAGATTCGCCTGAAATCCGACTGAGGTAAAGAAAAACACCATGCAAACTTCCTTTTTAGTGTATCATCAAAATCAATTACCGCAACACCTGTCATATAGAGAACCAGCGTAAGAATTGCAAAAAGCAAACCGCCGATTACAGGTGCAGGTATACAAAATTTCTGCAAAAACGATATACGCTTTTTCAGAAATGCACCGGCCATCAGAACAATCACGGCAACTGCGATTGTCTGATACATATCAAGAGTTATATTCAATCAGCACCAATCCTTTCGCAGTTATCCTGCTGTTTTTACTGTTATTCCTCTTTCGGAATAATATTCTGCCGCACCCTTGTGAAAAGGAATTTTAACACCTTCAACGGCTTTTTCAAGCGTTATGTCAACATCCGCCGAAACAGTCAGCTGAAGTTCCTGCGCATTGTCAAAGACAAGCTGTGTAAGCTTCTTCACCTGTTCGACTGAAAGTCTGTCGTTCACAATCAGAACAGCCTTTACCGCAACTGTGCCGACTTCATCACTCTGCCCGTGGTAAGTGTTTTTCGGAATTTTGCAGTCAACATAGCTGTAGGTGTTTTTAAGCTTTTTAACAGCTGCGTCATCAATTCCTATAAGCTTGATGTCACATTGCTTTGAAAGTTCCTCAACAACTGTTGCATTAAGTCCGAGTGTAAAGAATGCCGCATCAATTTCGCCGTTCTGTAACTGTTTTGCGGCATCGGCATAATTAAGATTTTTTTTCCTTAACCATTTTTGAGTTAAGCCCGTATGCCGAAAGAATTTGCTTTGCGTTAAGCTCCGAACCCGATTCTTCTTCACCTATGCTCACGGTTTTGCCGAGCAAATCATCAACACTGTTAATATCAGAATCTTTTCTTACAACGATATGACAAGCCTCTGTAAACATACCTGCAACAGCGCTGTAGCCCTCAAGACTGCCGGATTTTTCAAAATTATTTTCGCCGTTAAATGCGTCGTGTGCAATGTCGGACTGTACAATTGCGGCGTCAAGATAATTCTGTGAAAGCAAGCGAACATTTGCCGCAGAACCGGCTGTTGTCTTTGTTTCAATTTTCAGAGTGCCGTCAGCATCGGCAAACGACTTTATCGAATTTGCCGCTTCGTTATAAATTCCGCCGGTACCTGCCGCACCGAATCGGATCGTTTCACCGCCTGATGAACAGCTACACAAAAGAACAGTCATCAAGGCAATCAAAAGTGCGAGTAGTTTTTTCATTTTTCCGCCTTCTTTGCTTTTGGATTTTGCTCAAAAAAAGAGAAATTGCAAAAGCACAAAAGCTCACAATTCCCCTTTATTCCGTTCAAATTATACCATAACGGAATTGCCGTTGTCAAACGAAAAGGCACTCCCGAAAAGGAGTGCCTCATTACATCAGAATGTATTACTTGTTGAAAATTGACATAATATCATAGAAGGTATCGTCGTCATCATCAGTCTTGTCCTTTGTTGTTGACTTTGGCTCTTCCTTAGCCACAACAGGAGCTGACGCTGATGAAACTGCATCCGTAAGATTCTTCTTAGCAATCTGACCGTCTGCGTTAAAGCCGGTTGCAATAACAGTCACGCTGATAGCATCTTCCATTTTGTCGTCAATAACAGCACCCCAAATGATGTTTGCATCATCTGAAACCTTATCCTTAATCATTGTTGATGCAGCATCGATATCATCAAGACTAACATCGGCAGATGCTGTGATGTTGATAATAAGACCCTTTGCGCCGTCAATTGAAGTTTCAAGAAGCGGACTTGAAATAGCCATATCTGCGGCAACGGTAGCCTTGTCCTTGCCTGTTGCACTGCCCATACCCATGTGAGCGTAGCCTGCGTCCTTCATTACGGAAGTAACATCGGCAAAGTCGAGGTTTACAAGACCCGGGAGAAGGATAAGATCAGAAATACTCTGAACACCCTGTCTGAGAACATCATCGGCAATAGCAAATGCGTTTTGGAGAGTGATGCTTTGTATCCGAAACATACTTGAGTCTTTCGTTAGGAACGATGATAAGTGAGTCAACACAGGCAGAAAGCTCTGCAATACCCTGCTCAGCCTGAGTCATTCTTCTCTTGCCTTCAAAAGCAAACGGCTTTGTAACAACGCCGACTGTAAGAATGCCCATATCCTTTGCGATTTTGGCAACTACGGGAGCAGCGCCTGTACCTGTACCGCCGCCCATGCCGGCAGTAACAAATACCATATCCGTATCCTTGAGAAGTGCTGCGATTTCATCTCTGCTCTCCTCGGCTGCCTCCTGTCCGATCTGTGGCATAGAGCCTGCGCCCTTACCTCTTGTAAGCTTTTCGCCGATCTGAATCTTCTGCGAAGCCTTTGAAAGTCTTAAAACATGTTCATCTGTATTTATTGCGATAAATTCAACATTCTTAACCTCGGTCGCAACCATGCGATTAACAGCGTTTCCGCCGCCTCCGCCGACACCGATCACTTTAATTTTAGGCATATACTCGTTTTCCAATTCCAGTTCAAAAGCCATTTTTTCGTCCTCCTTATATATTGACAACTTTCAGTCAGAAATCATTATTCTTCATAGTACACAATTATACTATCTTATACTATCATACTTTTTTCAAAATAGCAATGCTTTTCAGCCGTTTTTCTGCAAAATTATACGGAAAATTCTGCTGAAAAATTACTCGCCCGTATAGGCGCCGTCCGCATTGCCGTAATCATATCCGCCGTCACCGTTGTCATAGGTACCGTTATCATAGTTATTATAGCTGTTATTGTCGTAATAACCCGTGTCACCGCCCGAATATGTTCCGTCATCCCATGTGTAGTTTCCTGTGTAGCCGTCACCTGTATCGGCTGAAGAATCAGCCGCCTGCGTTGTTGCCTGTGTGGTTGCCTGTGTTGCGGCTGTGGGCTGGGTTGCGGCAGGTTTGTAGTGAGAAATTTTTGATGTACTGCAAGCCGAAACATCAAGCGCTCCTGCAACAAGTCCCGTGTTGTTCGGGTCAAGCTTTTCGTTGATGATTGTCATTGCAGTTCTGATTTTATAGTCGATATCATCGGGAAGTCCGATGTTAATGTCAATTCGTCCGTCATAAACGAGCTTTATGTTTGCCGTGTCGGTAACATCAAAGCCTGTGATATTCTTAACCTTGTTGTTGATAAGGCTCTGCGAAACATCTTCGAGAATATCGGGAACATTTGCGTCGCTAAATGACACGTACTGTCCAACCTCTTTGGTCTTGATGTCGCCGCAGGTGAGTTCGGGAAGCTTGTCCTTATTTTCGGAAATTTCCTCAAGGATTCTGCCCTTTGAGCTTACAAGCAGATAACCGTTACCGTTTGGAATAACATATGACGGTGTTGCGTCAACAACAGTAATTGTTATTGTGTCCGGAATGTTAAAGCTTACGCTTGCGCTTTCGATATACGAAAGATTCTTGACAATCTTGTCCGATGTATTGTACATTGCACCCATAAAGATGTTCTCCTGATATTCAACACCGCTGAATGCAATTATCTGTTTTTCGTCATAATACTTGTCCCCCACAACCTCAATTTTTTCGGTTTTAAAAAGGACTGTAAGGCTTAGTATAACACCGATTATAAGCACTGCCGCAAAAATCGAACTGTACAATGCGATTCTCCTGTGCTTAATCTGAGTGCTTGTCAGAGATTTTTTTTCTGCGAATTACTTCACGCTCCTGAGCACGGATTTCCTTTGCACGCTTTTCCTGTTTTTGCTTTTCTCCGAATTCGTCAACATAATAGCCGTCTTCATAATCCTTTGGTTTAAGGTTCTTGATTTTAGCCTTGCCTTTTCTCCTGAATTTTTCTTCACGGCTCATATTTTCGGCTTGTCTTTGTGATTCCTGCTCTTCTTTTTTGCTTGAGAAAAGCCTCCTCAATTTTACTTTTTGGAGCTTTTTTCTGCTGTTCCTTTTTCGGATTGGGGGATTTTTTTAGCTCTCTTATCCTGCTTTGCTTTTTCCTTATGATACTTTTCTGCCTGCTTTGCGGCATTTTTACGCTGTTTTTTCAAGACTCTTTCGCTCTTTTGATGTAAGCGGTCTTCTGCCTTTACCGTCGCTCAAAGCAAATCCTCCCTTCGTTTATGTTATCTGCCGAGGGCAGAAATCCGCCCTGCGACAGTTAAAAATCTGATTACCCTAAATTTTCTTGATATCTGCCCCGATTGATGTAAGAGTAAACTCAATACACTCGTAGCCTCTTTCAATATACTCCACGCCGCCGATTTCGGTTTTGCCCTCTGCACAAAGGCCTGCAACAACAAGTGCCGCACCTCCACGCAAATCGGGAGCTTCAACTGACGCACCGTAAAGAATTTCCACACCCTCGACAACGGCTACCTTGCCCTCTGTCTTAACGGCTGCACCCATTCTGACAAGCTCGGGGATGTGTCTGTATCTGTTTTCAAATATATTTTCAACAAAAACCGTTGTTCCGTCTGCAACACACGCTGTTGCAAGCAAGGGCGCCTGTGCGTCCGTGGGAAAGCCCGGAAACGGCATCGTTCTGATTGTTTTCATTGATTTAAGTCTTTCGGGAGCGTTTATCTCAAGATTTCCGTCCGAAATTCTTATCTTGCACCCTGCATTTTTGAAGATTGGAATAAGTGCCGCAAGGTGGGACGAAATTATTCCGTTAAGTATAATTTTTGAACCCGTTACGGCGGCACAGCTCATCAGCGTTGCGGCAACAATTCTGTCCGGAATGATTGTGTGGACAGAGCCGCAGAGAGAGCTTACACCCTCAATGACGACAACACCCTCGCCTGCTCCGGAAATATCGGCACCGCAGGAATTGAGATAATCCGCAAGGTCGCAGATTTCAGGCTCACGGGCGGCATTGATGATTGTTGTTGTGCCTTTCGCAAGACAGGCGGCAATCATAATATCTTCCGTTGCACCCACACTCGGGAACGAAAGCGTTATCTTTGTTCCGCAAAGTCCGTTTGGAACGCAACATTCAAGATAGCCGTGCTTTTCACGAATATCCGCCCCCATCTCCCGAAGTGAATTGAGATGCAAATCAATCGGTCTTGAACCGATTTCACATCCGCCGGGGAACGAAATTCTCGCCCTTCCCGTTCGTGCAAGGATTGCACCGAGAAAAACAATTGAACTCCTTGTTTTACGCATCAATTCAACGGGAACATCAAAGCGGTTGATATCGTCACATTTTACGAGAAGTGTTTTATCACAGCGTGTGGCGGCACAGCCGAGATACCGAAGAATGTTGACAGATGCGTCAACATCGGAAAGCGAAGGACAATTGTGGATTACATTTTCACCTTTTGTAAGAATCGAGGCGGCAATAATCGGCAAAGCGCTGTTTTTGCCCCCTGAACTTCAACCTCTCCGTCAAGCTTTTTGCGTCCTGTAACAAGCAGTTTTGACACAATAACACCCTCTCAAAAAGAATACCCTTCTATTCTATGAGAAAGCGTTATAAATGTTACCGTTACACAAGTCCGAGAACTTTTTTGACTACCGAATAAATTCTTTCGTTGGCGTCGGTAATTGCCATTTTGCGTGAATTTTCACTGTACTTCTCAAGCTTTTCGGGATTGAGAAGCATTTTGTCAGTTTTACGCATAAGAGCCGCACCCGTGAGATCTTTTTCCTCAATAATGTCAGCCGCACCTGCATTCACAAGTGCCATTGCATTGTGGTACTGGTGATTTTCGGCAACATTAGGTGACGGGATAAGGATTGCGGGTTTGCCCATAGCCTGAATTTCGCTGAGAGTAATTGCGCCTGCACGGCAGATTACAAGGTCTGCCGCCGCCATGCAAGTCGGCATATTATCAATATACGGTCTTATATCAAGATTTGAACAATCGGCAATGTCAGTACCCTTTTCCTCAACGAGCTGCGGAAACCAGTCACCGTAACTGCCGTATGCGTGAATGTGCTGATATCTGCCGTCAATACCGCTTCTTGCAACAAGGTCTGCAACAGCTTCATTTATTTTTCTTGCTCCGAGGCTTCCGCCGAACGAAAGCACTACGGGACGGTTGTCAAGCCCGAGTTCTTTTCTTGACTCTTCTTTTTTTTTGCCGTGAGGATTTCCTGTCTTACAGGATTTCCGGTAATGACAAAATCAGCATTTTTGTCAAAATACTTTTTTGCGTCCGGAACGGCAAGCATTACCTTTTGACGCTCTTTGCAAGCATTTTATTTGTAATGCCCGGATATGCATTCTGCTCGTGAATAATGCACGGAATACCCATTTTTGCGGCTGTTCTGATAACGGGACCCGAAACATATCCGCCTGTTCCGATACAGATATCAGGCTTGAACTCTGCAATTATTTTCTTTGCCTCTCTTGAAGAAGTGAATGTTCTTGAAACTGTCTTAACATTTTCAAGCATACTCTTTGGGAGAAAAGCTTCTCTTAAATCCGCTGATTGTGATTGACTTAATTTCAAAACCGGCCTGCGGAACAAGTCTTTGCTCCATTCCGCCACGGTTGCCGATAAACAAAAATTCGGCATCATTTCTTTTATTCTTTATATATCCGGCTATTGCAAGTGCAGGATTTATGTGTCCTGCCGTGCCGCCGCCTGCAAGCAATACTTTCATAATTTTCTTACCTTTCTTTTGAAAATTCTGCAAAACTCATGCAGGAGAAAACTATTTTTAAATTATTGTCTTTCGATATTTGCCGTTCTGGAAATTGAAAGCACAAGTCCCATCTGGGCAAGCAGCATAATAAGCGAACTGCCGCCGTAGCTGAAAAACGGAAGGCTGATACCCGTGTTAGGCAGCCAGTCTGTGATAACGAGAATATTCAGCACAACCTGAATGCCGATCTGTGAAGTAAGACCGATACCGAGAAGTTTGCCAAACTTATCCTTTGCACGAAGTGAAAGTGTGATGCCTCTCCACACAAGAAGTGAAAAAAATAAGGAGAATCATAAGTGCGCCCACAAGACCGAGCTCCTCAACAACAACGGCAAAGATAAAGTCGTTCTGCGGCTCAGGAATATAGAGGTACTTCATTCTTGACTGACCGAGACCAAGTCCCCAAAGTCCGCCCGAACCGATTGCATAGAGTGAATTTCTGGTTTGATATGTGGTCACCACATATCATCTGTTGTATATTCAAGTGCCTGACCCCAACCGTCAAGACGACTCATAGCATAGGACAGGCTGTTTGTGACGGCAAGTATAAGCACTACTCCGACAATAAGTCCAAGACCGATTCCGAGATACTTTGTCTGCATTCCGCCGATATAAAGCATTACAACCGAAAGAATGCCGATGATTACGATACCCGAATAGTGCGGTTCGAGAAAAAGCAGAAGTGCCGTTGAACCGAAAACAATTACACCCGGCAGAACGCTGTAACGGGCAAACTGCATTTTATTATAGTATTTACTGCACCAATGTGAGAAAAAAAGGATAATTGCAAACTTTGCAATCTCAGAAGGCTGAATGTTGAAAATTCCAAGAGGAATCCATCTTTTTACGCCTTCGGAACCCGGCAGTACAAGAACCACAAGCAGGCACAAATACGAAATTGCAAGAACAATCGGTGCGATTTTGTGAAGTTTATTATAGTTAAAGAACGAAAGGAAAAACATTATGCCCACACCGATAACGGCAAAAATGAGCTGTCTTACAAGGTAATAATAGCTGTCGCCCTGATTGTAATAAGCATAGGCATAGCTTGCAGAAAACATCATAATCATACCGATAGTGAGAAGTACAAGAATGATTATGCAAAACGGAAGGTCAAGTCCCATGCCAACGGAAAACAGCTTTCCTTTTTTTCATCTTTCTCTGACGAGTAGGACGGACAAAAACTTTTCTTCCCTGATCTTCTGCTCCGAGTAAACCTCTTCATCATATATTCTGTTTACATCAGCTTTAAGCATCATTCTTTTTGTGGAGCCAAAGACCGTTCCTCCCTTAAAATTTATTTTAAACAAGTATTTCTGCGTTTATTTATGCACCAAAATATGCAAGTGCAAAAGCGATTGCACCGAAAAACTGCGGTTACTGCACTGAACACACCAACAATCTTAACCTCACTCCAACCGCACATTTCAAAGTGGTGATGGATAGGGCTCATCTTGAAAAGACGCTTGCCGTGTGTGATTTTGAAGTAGCTGACCTGAAGAATAACGGAAAGCTCCTCAGCAATATAGATAATTCCGATCGGAATAAGAAGAATAGGCATATCAATTGCAAAAGCAAGAGCACATACAAGACCGCCGAGGAAAAGTGAACCCGTGTCGCCCATAAACACCTTTGCAGGGTGAAAGTTCCAAACGAGGAATCCGAGACAGGCACCAGCAGATGCGGCGCTCATGGCTGTTATACCGAGATAGCTCTTTACGCAGGCGATAAGCATAAATGCAACACACGCAAAGAATGTTACCGAACCGTCAAGACCGTCAATACCGTCTGTAAGGTTTACCGAGTTTACGATACCCACGATTGCAACGGCGGCAATAATATAATAGAAAAATCCGAGGTCAACCTTGCCGACAAAAGGAATGGTTGTTGTTGTACCGTAGCCTGCAATTGCCAGAACTGCAAGAAAAGCGGCGGCAACAAGGAACTGGAGAATCAGCTTTTGCGACGCTGTAAGACCGAGGTTACGCTTTTTTACAACCTTGATGTAATCATCAATAAAGCCGATAAAACCGTTTGCAACCGCAAGACCGAGTCCGCAGAAAATGAACATACATTCTCTTGGAATGTCTGCAAAGAATGAATTCACCAAATCAGCACCTGTAAAGGCATATATAACTGTGCTGATAATTGTGACAACCACAATTGCAACGATGAACATTATACCGCCCATTGTGGGAGTTCCCTGCTTGCCCTTGTGCCACTTAGGACCTTCCTCAAGAATTGTTTGACCAAAATGGAGCTTGCGAAGGTATGGAATCAAAAACTTGCCTGTAACGGCTGAGATTATAAAAAGCAAGCAAAGCCGCACAAAATGTCCATATTCCGTAAATCATAGTTATCTTTCCTTTCAGACTAATAAATATTTTTGTTATTCGTTGAGTGTTGAAGAGGAATCCGCAAAAGATACCGTTATTACCGTACCGGGGCTGACCGAAGTTCCCGCCTCAACGTTCTGTGATGAGCTTGTTCCGGAGGATGTTGTTGCACCCGAGAAGCTGACATTCAATCCGTAGGCACTTGCAACATCGTTCACCTCATCGGGAGAAAGACCGATAAGACTCGGAACACTTACTGTTTCCGACTGACTGTCGCTGTCTGTGTAGAGGACAATACTGCCGCCCTTCTGAAGTCCTGACGATACGGTCGGAATCTGTGAAATTACAGTTGAACCGTTACCCTTTACGGTTGCCGTAAAGCCGTCAGCCTCAACAGCTGTTTTAGCCTCGTCAACGCTGACTCCTGTGTAGTCGCCCGCAGATGCGTCAACATAACCGAGTTCCTCGTCTGTGTATGATGTCTTAACATCAAGATAAGGAAGAACCTCGCTCATAATATTTATAAATACAGGTGATGAAACCTGTGAACCGTAGTAGGCGTCACCGTCGGGAGTATCAAAGAATACAAGCATTGCAATCTGCGGATCGTCTGCCGGAGCATAACCGCAGAATGATGATATATAGTCCTCAGAAAATGAGCTTTCAACCTTTGTTACACCCCTTTTTTTCAGTTGTACCTGTTTTACCGGCTACCTTGTAGCCTGAAATATAACCTGCGGCAGCACCCTGTCTTTCTGTGTTATATTCAAGGTATTCATTCATCTTCTTGGATGTATCGTCTGAAATAACCTGTCTTTTGATTTTTTTATCAACAGTCTTAATTACATTGCCCTTTGAATCTGTGATTTTTGAAACCACATGAGGCTGAACAACATAACCGCCGTTTGAAACAGCCGCACAGGCTGTAATCATTTGAATAGGAGTGATTGTGAAGTTCTGACCGAATGATGCAACCGCAAGGTCAACACCGCCCATTTTGCCTTCTTTCCAGAAGCTGTCCTCTGCCTCACCCGGGAGGTCGATTCCTGTTTTATCGCTGAAACCGAATCCCTGATAATATTGACGGAACTTGCCTGCACCGAGCATCTGACCGATCTGAATAAATGCAGGGTTACATGAGTTTGAAATTGCCTCAACAAAGTTCTGTGTTCCGTGACCTGATATATTTGAACAATGAATTGTTTCGCCCTCAACTTCAATTGAACCTGTACAGGTAAAAGATGTTTTATCATTTACAAGGTTTTCCTCAAGAGCCGCTGATGCAATACACATTTTAAATACAGAACCGGGCATATATGTGTCGGCAACAGCCTTGTTTCTCCACATATTGCTGAGAGCCGCACTTTCTGCCTCCGCCTGTTTGCTTTTGGCAGTAGACTTGATTTTCTTCTTATCCTTTGCCGAAAGCTCATAAGGATTGTTGAGATCGTAGCCGTCTGTTGTTACCATTGCAAGGATTGCGCCTGTGTTTACATCCATTGCAATGCAGACGCCCTTGTTAAGAACATTGTTGTCCTCAACACCCTTTTGCATATATTTTTCACAAATTGACTGAATTGTTTCATCAATTGTGAGATACACATTGTTGCCGTCCTCAGATTCAACATTCTGTTCGTATCGGAACGGCATATCCGTACCTCTTGCATTCTGTGCCGTGATAATTCGACCGGGAGTACCCGACAAATAGCTGTCATATTCGTACTCGATACCCTCAAGTCCCTGATCGTCACTGCCCGTAAAACCGATTACAGAAGATGCAAGGCTGTTTTTCGGGTAATATCTCTTGTAATCATCAAGCAGCTGAATAACACCAGAACAGCTGTAATCCTTTTTCAGAGTGTCAATAAGCTCAAGAACCTTTTCACGCTCATCTGACTCGATTCTTCTTTTGACAACAACATAATGGCTCTGCTGTTTTGTATCGTCAAGCACATCGTTGTATTCAAGGTCAAAAATTTCCGAAAGACCTTTTGCGGCAGCCTGACGCTGTTTGTCATTCTTAAAGTTGACAGGCGACATTACCACCTGCCAAACCGATGCGCTTTCGGCAAGAACATTGCCGTTTGCGTCATAAATTGTTCCTCGTTTTGCGGAAACAGTTGTGTCGGCAAGCTGAAGGTCAACAGCCGACTCCTGAAGTTCACTGCTCTGAATGGTGGTGAGGTATGTAAGTCTTAAAACAGCCGCACCGAAGCCAAGCACAAGTATGAGTAAAATCAATATTGCGGTACGCTGTCTCAGTCTTTGTGCAGGGTCCCTTTTCGGCACGCTTTTTGAGTTGTTTTTGATCCTGGTGATTGCAATGTAAAGCTCCTTTCACCGCAAAATAGTGTCCGTTACGCTCCGTGTCAATCCGCATATATACCGAAAAAAGAGTCAAGACGCAGTCTTAACTCTCCATTCTTTCATAACATATCTATTAAATTAATCTAAATGTTATGACCAAAGATTCTGTACCGAACTCCAGAACTGTGTAAAGAGATTGTCGCTTTCCTGACTTGCAGAAACCTCTGCTTTATCTCCGCCTGCAAGGGTAACAAATTCTTTCTGTGTGTTCGTAGCCTTGGTCATACCGAGTTTATCCTCGGCATACTTTTCAATATCCGATGTTGAAAGTTTTGATTCAAGCTTCATCTGTGTCTGTGTGTAAACGCTCTGTGCATTTGCAAGAGTTTCTTTAGCCGTAATAACTTCCTGATTAAGCTCGGTAAGTCTTACCTGTCCGACAATTATGATGCCGATTATGATTGTCGCTGCAGCACCGCTCACTGTTCCGAGAGCGATTTTAAACTTGTTATGTCTGCGGCGTCTGTTCTTCTGAAGTTCCTCTTTCGGAAGACTTACAACATTGTTTTTCTTCTTTTTCTTTCCTGCTTTTTATGTACTTCTTCTTTTCTTTCAGGAGCGGCTGAACCCGGAACATAGTCGCTGCTGTCATCAAAAAGACTCAAATCATAAGCTGCATTTCTGTTTTCATAAGCCATTAAACGCACCCGATGCCTTTCTATATCAATTTCATAAAACACACATTTTTGCTTTATTTTCGATAAAACAAAAAAGTTTCAAATCTTTAACAAATTTATAAAATACACAACAACACAAATCAATCCGATTTTATCGGACATATATTTCAAAGCCATACATTTTGTTATTAACAAACACGAAAGCACAATTGCTTGTGTCTGTAATAATCTTTACAACTTTGTTATATTTTACTACAAACAGGCAGTTTTGTCTATAGTCACAGAGAATTTTTTTTAAATTTTTTCGCATATTCTCAACTTTGCACTTCTTGCTCTCGGGTTATTCCTCAATTCTGTTTCATTTGCACAAACCGGCTTTCTTACAACAAGCTTAGCCTTTGGCTTGTTTCCGCAAACACATACGGGAAAAATCCTTTGGACAGGTACAGCCCTGACACCAAGATGCCATTTTCTGTTTTACGATCCTGTCCTCAAGCGAATGGAAGGTAATAACTGCAAGCCTTCCGCCGCTTCCGAGAAGTTCAAATGCACCGTCAAGACCTCTTTCAAGAACTCCGAGTTCATCGTTTACCGCAATTCTCAAAGCCTGAAAGCTTTTTCTCGCAGGATGTCCGTCACGGCGGACACGCTGTGGAACATTTTCTTTTATAATTTCCGCAAGCTCAAGGGTAGTCTCAATCGGCTTTTCGGCTCTTGCCTTTACGATTCCGTTTACAATTGCACCGGCAAATTTTTCTTCGCCGTAAACGCTGAGGATTCGTCTTAACTCACCTGCGGGGAGAGTGTTGACAAGCTCTGCGGCTGTTGTTCCGCTTTGGCTCATTCTCATATCGAGAGGTGCGTCCTCATGGAAGGAAAAACCCCTTTCGGCTGTATCAAGCTGATGAGATGAAACACCGATGTCAAGCAGAACACCGTTGACTCTGCCCACTCCTCTTGAATGAAGAAGGCTCACCATATCGGCAAAATTACCCTTGATAATTATTGAATTTTCGTTTTTCTTAAAACGCTCTGTCAGCGTCAGTATTGCATCGGGATCCTGATCAATCGAAATGAGCTTGCCCGTAGTCAGTCGACTGAGGATTTCACTGCTGTGACCGCCTCCGCCCGCTGTGCCGTCAACATAAATGCCGTTTTCCTTAACAGCAAGAGCGTCAACAGCCTGCTCAAGAAGGACAGGAATATGAGAAAATTCCATAACAACCTCCTTAAAGCTTTAACTCCTTGAGAGCAAGTGCAAGATTTTCATTCTGAGAAGCAACATAGTCCTCATAATTTTTCTTGCTCCAGATTTCGAGTCTGTTTGTCATACCGATAACTACCGCATCGCCTTCTGAGGATTGTCTTTTTGCGCTCTTCGGCATTGCGAATAATGTTTTCTGCCTCTTTCTTAGCCTCTGTAAGAATTGCTTTTCTGTCGGCAACTACATTCTTTGCCTGGCTGATTTCTGACGGCATTGCGTCCTGAATCTGCTCAATAATGTTGTACATCTCATCGCTGTCAACCATTACCTTGCCGCCTGAAAAAGGTACAGACTTAGCCGAGCCGAGTATATCCTGAAGCTCTAAAATTAAATCATCAATTTTCATAATTTATTATCTCCTTTATTTAAGGTTTACTTTTCTTTTTTATAAAGTCTTTCAACAATTCTGTCATGAATCATCTCGGGAACAAAATTGCTTATATCACCGCCGAGAGAAGCTACCGTACGCACCATACTTGAACTTAAATACATTGACTCCGACTCCGCTGTCAGAAATATTGTTTCAAGCTGCGGATTAAGCCTTTTATTGGTGAGCGCCTGCTGAAATTCATATTCAAAGTCAGACACAGCTCTTAATCCTTTTACTATTGCGTCAACCTTGCGCTCTTTGCAATATTGAGCAAGCAAGCCGCTGTAGCTTACTATTTCAACATTCTCGATACCTGCGGTTGATTCCTTTAAAAACTGTATTCTCTCCTCCGCAGAAAAGCTCGGAGTCTTTTTTTCGTTGGTAAACACACCGACTATAACCTTGTCAAACATATTTGCGGCACGCTTGATAATGTCGATATGTCCCAGCGTAACCGGATCAAAACTGCCCGGACAAATAACTGTTTTTTCCATTACAAAAAATCCTTATGTCTGAATGTGCTTATTTTTATTTTACCATAGCGATATTCTCTGTCAAGTACAAAATCGCCGTAATTTGCAGAAATTTGTTCGTCAATGGGATTTTCTGCAATAATTATGCCTGTTTCACGCATATTCTCCGCCACAATAGGAAGTGCGTCCTGCAAAATTCCTTTTTTGTACGGCGGGTCTAAAAACGCTATGTCAAACTCGGTTGAGTTCATAGAAAGAAAGCTGCGGTAATCCATTGCAAACAGCTTTGCCTCTTTGTCAAATTTAACCGCAGAAACATTTTTTCGCACTACATCAAGCGATTTTTTTGATGCGTCAACAAAATACGCCGAGCTTGCGCCTCTGCTTATTGCCTCAATACCCATCTGTCCCGAGCCTGCAAAAAGGTCGAGAAATGTATGTCCCATAATTTCAAACTGTATAATTGAAAATACGGCCTCTTTTATTCTTTCGGTGGTAGGTCTTACATCTTCTCCCTCAAGGGTTTCAAGTCGCCTGCCTTTTGCCGTTCCTGTTATTACCCTCATAATATCTTCCTTTTTTTCGTATAAAGCATAAAAGCACTTATTACGAATGTATTTTCTTCAATATTACATAATTATAACATATTATTACAAAAATTACAACATTTTTATTAATTCAATTTTCTGTCGTTTTTTCATTTGAATGAAAGTATCTGTACACTGCTATTGCCGCATTTTTTGTCATTTGCGGACATCCCTCAAGCTCTTCAAGGTCTGCCTTTGAAATATTGTCAATCGTCCTGAAATACTTAAGCATTGCCCTTGCTCTCTTCTCCCCTATGCCGTCAATATCGGTAAGCGAGCTTTTAAAAGTATTTTTACTTCGCCTGCTGTGGTGATAGCCGATTGCAAAGCGGTGCACTTCGTCCTGCATTTTGCTAAGGAAAGTAAACAGTGCCCTGCGTGAGCTGACAGAAATTTCTCCGCCGTCACCCGTAACCGCCCTTGTACGGTGTTTGTCATCTTTAACCAAGCCGAAAAGCGGCACATCAATATTCATTTCCCGCAAAACTTTTTTTACTACCGCAACCTGACCTTTACCGCCGTCAAGCAAAATCAGGTCGGGCAGTTTTCCGAAGCCCTCGTCTGCCTTTTCAGCTTTATAGTATTCGTCAAATCGTCTGCCGATAACCTCCGCCATAGATGCGTAGTCGTCCTGTCCCTCAAAACCCTTTATCTTAAATTTTTTATAGGCGCACTTGTACGGCTTGCCGTTTTTATAAACAATCATACCCGCAACATTTTCCGTACCGGCAAGGTTTGAAATATCGTAGCTTTCAATGTATTGCGGTATTTTTTCAAGTCCGAGCAATTCCTTAAGCTCTTCAAGCACACTGTATTCCTTGACTGTCGCACCCTTGCGCTGTGCAAGTTCTTCGGCGGCGTTTGAACGGCACATTGCCATAAGCTGTGCCTGCTCACCCCTTTGCGGAACTGTAACATACACCTTACTGCCACGCTTTTCGCTCAGCCAATCCTGCATTGCTGTCAAACCGTCAAAATCTTTGTCAATGGCAATATTTTTCGGTATATCGTCACGAATAGTATAGTAGCGCAAGATAAATTCCTCGGTTTCACTGTCACTGTCGCCCGAATCAAAAACAAAACTTTCTCTGTCAAAAAGCCTGCCGCCCTCAAAGCGAAATACCTGATAGCAGGTCTTTTTTCCGTCCGAAAAACTGCCGATAACATCTTCGTCGAGAACCTTGTTTGCAACAACCTTTTGCTTGTCCCCCATTTTTTTAATTGAGCTGATTTTATCACGGATTCTTATTCAGCAAAACCTGACTCAACGAGAGCAACAAGACCGTCAACAGCCTCTGTTTCGTCTGAACCGTCAGCAATAACCTTGATGGTTGTACCGCCGATAATACCAAGTGACAATACGCCGAGAAGGCTCTTTGCATTAACTCGTCTTTCTTCCTTTTCTACCCATACAGTTGACTTGTATTCGTTAGCCTTCTGAATGAAAAATGTAGCTGGGCGAGCATGT
>VOFC01001526.1_pt1 | contig 22001 bp, 45 predicted proteins | sample 5384161 | NCBI WGS metagenome assembly VOFC01 (sample SAMN12384722, study PRJNA508395) | human gut metagenome | isolation source: healthy gut B | host: Homo sapiens | reverse complement strand
AAGGATTTAAAAATGCGATAGCAGGAGCAACAAGAGCAATAGTTGTATCAACCGCAGAAATATCATCAATAAGAGATGCAGACAGAATAATAGGACTTTTTAGAATCATCTGAAATAAAAAATCCAGAATTAATAATAAACAGAATAAGACCAAATATGGTAAGAAAAGGCGAAATGATGGATGTTGATGATATAGTAGATTTATTATCAATAGACCTAATAGGGGTAGTTCCAGATGATGAATACATAATTACACAAACGAATAAAGGAGAACCAGTTATCCAAAATAAAAAAGCTCCATCAGGAAAAAGCATATTTAGAGATAGCAAAAAGAATATTAGGAGAAGACATAGAAGTTACAATACCTGGAAGAGAAAAAGGATTTTGGGCAAAAATAAAAAAAGAATCTTTGGAAAAAAATAAACTAATCTAAAGACAAAAATAAAAATGTATTAAGTTACATAATAATGGAAACTGAGGGAATCAAATGTTTGAAAACATTAAAAACATTTTTAAAAGAAGTAAAAAAGAGAATTATTAAAGTCAAGTTCAAAAGACACTGCAAAAGAAAGGTTACATTTAGTACTAATGCAAGATAGAGCAAATGTTTCAGCAGACTTTTTAGATTTAATGAGACAAGAAATAATAGAGGTAATAAAAAAATATATAGATATAGATGAAGAAGCGATGGATGTAAGATTAGCTACAGAAACAAATGAAGATGGAACCCAGGGAGCACCAGCTTTATATGCAAATATTCCTATAATTAATATAAAAGATGAAACAAGACAGATGAGTAAAACCAATCAAGAAAATCATTTAGAACCTAATGGAATAAAGATAGAATCAAAGAAAACAGTAAATGAAGAAAAAAAAATGCCTGAAACAGAAAATAAAAAAATGATGAAAATAATGAAGCATACGCTGAAGAAAAAACAGAAGAAGTAATACAAGAATCAAAAAGAAGAAACAAAAGAAAACAAAGATGAAAATGAAAATAAAGAAGAAAAGCCAGAAAAATCTACTGAAAAAGTAAAACAAAATGAAACAGTAAAAAGGAAACAACAGAAAAAAGAGATAAAGAAGAAATAAAAGAAGAGAAAAAAGAAAATGAAGAGTAGAATTTTTAAAAATATGGAGTGGATGATATTAATATCAGCACTTTTACTAAGTATAGTAGGTTTTGTAGCTTTATATTCTGCAACACAATCAAGTGGTTTTGATGAATTAAAAAAACAAGTAATGTGGTTTGGGGTAAGTATTGTAATAATGCTTGTAATAATGCTTGTAGATTATGATGTATGGGCAAAATTATCACCGGTATTTTATGGAATATCAATAATATTGCTAATAGCGGTGCTGTTTACAAAAAGCCAGAAATGGGGCAAGCAGTTGGTTTAAAATAGGAGCATTTACATTACAGCCAGGAGAACTTGCAAAAAGTTGCCGTTATTTTATTTACATCATCTACAATTGTAAAAGTACAGGAAAGAGGAAAATTTGAAATAAATGTATTTTGGAAACTGTGTGTAACACTTTTGACAGTCATTTTTCCAGTATTTTTAATAATATTACAACCAGATTATGGAACGGCAGCAGCTTATTTAGTGTCACTAGTTTTAATGTTATATGTATCAGGAATAGACAAAAAATATATAATAGTAGCATTAATACTAGTTGTTGTAGCTCTTCCGCTGGCATATTTCTTTGTATTACCAAATCATGCAAAAACAAGAATAGACATATTCTTAAATCCAGAATCAGACCCAAAAGGAGCAGGATACAATGTATTACAGTCAAAAATAGCTATAGGTTCAGGAGAACTTACAGGAATGGGATTATTAAATGGAAACCAAACACAATTAGGGTATCTATCACCTAAAACGACAGACTTTATCTATTCAGTAGTAGGAGAAGAGATGGGATTTATAATTTCAGCAGCTGTAATACTAGTCTATGTAACATTAATTACAAAATCCTTGTATGTTGCAAAAACTGCAAGTGATGATTTAGGTTCATATATAGCAGCAGGAATAAGTGGAATATTTTTATTTCACATGGCAGAAAATATAGGAATGACACTAGGACTACTTCCAATAACAGGAGTTCCATTATTATTTATAAGTTATGGTGGAAGTTCAATGATAACAAGCTATATATGTATTGGATTACTTCTAAATATTAGTGGAAATAAAAAAAGACAATATTTATAAAATAAAATTAGGAGCAGTTAAATGTATTTGCACAAATTAAAAATAGGAAATGTAGAATTAAAAATAATATTTTATTAGCTCCAATGGCAGGTATAACAGACCTGCCATTTAGACTAATATGTGAAAAATTTGAGCCTGGGCTTGTATGCACAGAAATGGTAAGTTCAAAAGCAATATTTTATGGAGAGGAAAAAAAAAAAAGTTAATGAATCTCGAAGGCGAAAAAAGACCAGTAAGTATTCAAATATTTGGCTCAGATTTAGAGGCTTTTTGAGTATGCTACAAAATATGTATCAAATTTAGCAGATATAATTGATATAAATATGGGATGTCCTGCACCAAAAGTTGTAAAAATGGTGATGGAAGTAAGCTTCTATTAGATCTAGAAAAAAGCAAAAGACATAATGGAAACAGTTGTAAAAAAACTCAAAAGTACCTGTAACACTAAAATTTAGAAAAGGATGGGACAGCGAACATATTGTAGCAACTGAAATTGCCAAAATAGCCCAGCAAGCTGGAATCTCAGCAATTGCAATACATGGAAGAACAAGAGCAGAATATTATTCTGGAAAGGCAGATTTAGAAATAATAAAAAAGTAAAAGAATCTGTAAATATACCAGTTATAGGAAATGGCGATGTAGTAGATGAAGAATCCGCAAAAAAAATGTTTGAGAAAACTGGTGTAGATGGAATAATGATAGGAAGAGCATCTATGGGAAATCCTTGGATATTTAAAAAAATAAAATATTATTTAGAAACAGGCGAAAAATTACCGGAAATAACATCTGATGAAAAATTAAAAATAATAAAAGAACATTTGAATTTTTTAGTAAAAAGAAAAAAGGCGAAGATGTTGCAATAAAAGAATTTAGAAAACATTTGGCAGCTTATAGTAAGAATTTGCCTAATTCCAGTAATTTTAGAGTTAGGGTAAATGGAATTGATGATAAAAAGGAGTTAGAAAATGCAATAGATGAATACTTTGCTCCATTTGTGTAGAGTTATTCTTGGAGCAGGAGATATCTAAGGGGGATGTTTATGAAAAATAAAAATGCCAGAAAAGGAATGCAAATAATAATTGCATTAACAGTAATTATATTTTTAGTTTTAACAATATATCAAATAACAATTGAATATATAAAATTAAAAAGAAGAAAGCAATGAGGAAAATGCTTATATTAAAGATGATATAAGTTCAAAAAGTAATGAAGTAATACAACCTATTGATACTACTTCTCAAATGACTATTTCTGAATGTCTAATTAGAGATGGAGTTAAAATATCACTAAAAAGTGCACAAATATCTTTATTTATAATGTTAATTTTAACTATGATTTGGTTTATAGTTTGTAAAATAAGAAAAGAAATTTTAATAAAAGAAAGTCTTAGTATTATGGGTTTGGAATTGGGATTTTTTATAGTAATTAGTTATATATTATTTGTGGCAGGCTTTCCGATTGAGTAGAAGTTTAATACGAAAATATATTTAAAAGGAGGATAATATGTACAGAACAAAGAATTTAGGAGAACTAAGAATTGAAAATGTAGGAGAAACAGTAGAACTAGCTGGTTGGATACAAAAAAATAAGAGATTTAGGTGGAATGGTATTTATAGACCTAAGAGATGAAGATGGAATAACACAAATAGTAATAAATGATGAAAGTCTACAAGCGCAAGCAAAAGAACTTGTAAAAGAAAGCTGTATTCATATAGAAGGAAAAGTTGTGGAAAGAACAAGCAAAAATCCTAAAATGCCAACAGGTGATATTGAGGTAATTGCTAACAAAATAGAAGTTTTAGGAAAATGTAAAAGCGATTACCATTTGAAATAAATTCAGAAGTTGAAGCAAGAGAAGACTTAAGACTTGAATATAGATTTTTAGATTTAAGAAATGAAAAATTACATAAAAATATTTTGCTTCGTTCAAAAATTTTAAAAAGCATTTAGAGATAAAATGGATGAATTAGGATTTTCGAAATTCAAACACCAATATTAGCAAACTCATCACCAGAAGGTGCAAGAGACTATTTAGTACCAAGTAGACTAAATCCAGGAGAATTTTATGCACTTCCACAAGCACCACAACAATTTAAGCAATTACTTATGGTATCTGGATTTAACAAATATTATCAAATAGCACCATGTTTTCGTGATGAGGACCCAAGAGCAGATAGAGCACCAGGCGAATTTTATCAATTAGATTTTGAAATGGCATTTAGTACTCAAGAAGATGTATTTAAAGTAATTGAAGATGTTGTACCATCTGTATTTAAGAAATTTACAGACTGGAAAGTAGATGAAGGTGAATTTATAAAATACCATATAAAGAAGCTATGGAAAAATATGGAATTGATAAACCAGATTTAAGAAATCCACTAATAATTCAAGATGTAACATCTCTTTTTGAAAATACAGAATTTAACGCATTTAAAGACAAGACTATAAAAGTTATAATAGTGCCAGAAGGAGCAAATCAAGGAAGAAAATTCTTTGACAAAATGGGAGAATTTGCAGTTGAAGAATGTGGAGCTAAAGGTTTAGCTTGGACAAAATTAAATGCTGAAAGTGAACTAGAAGGTGGAATTGCAAAATTTATAACACCTGAAATTGTAGAAAATTTAAAAAGAAAACTATGGTTTAAAAGAAAATGCAAGCATGTTCTTTATTGCAGATGAATTTAAAACGGCTCAGAAAATAGCAGGACTTGTTAGAATAGAACTTGGTAAACGTTTAGATTTAATAGAAAAAAATGTTTACAAATTCTGCTTTATAGTAGATTTCCCAATGTATGAATTATCTGATGAAGGAACAATCGACCTCTGCCATAATCCATTTTCAATGCCACAAGGTGGAATGGAAGCATTAGAAAATATGAATCCACTAGACATTTTAGCATATCAATATGACCTAGTATGTAATGGATACGAAATGGCATCTGGAGCGGTTAGAAATCATAATCCAGAAATAATGGTAAAAGCCTTTGAGATAGCAGGTTATACAGAGGAAGATGTAAAAACAAAATTTGGAGCTTTATATAATGCATTCCAATATGGAACTCCACCACATGCTGGTGCTGCACCTGGAATTGATAGAATGGTTATGCTTATTGAAGATTCAAGTAATATTAGAGAAGTTATTGCATTCCCTAAAAATAAGAGGGCTAGAGATTTACTTATGAGGGCTCCTTCAAAAGTATCTGATGGTCAACTTAAAGATGTTCATATTAAATTAGATTTAGAAGAAAAATAAAATGAGAAAGAAGCAAGTTATTGATTTGCTTCTTTTTTGACATAAATCTATTACGAAAAAGTGTATGAGGAGCAAAAGGATTTAATAAAGTTAAAAATGTTTTAAATTCAGCTTTGTTAATTCTCTTTAATTTATAAAATTCGTTAACCATTGTCATAAAAGTAGAAATACAAGTATTAAATTTCATTTCTTCAATATCTTGTGAAACTTTTTTAATAGCTTTATTCATCATTTTTTCAGTTTCTTTTGAAATTTATCTCCATCTACTAAAAATTCTTGCATATTCCATACTCTGTCTAGGAACTTGATCCACGAATACTGTCCATAGACCAGCTTGCAGCTGTTTGGTCAAATGGGCCCATAAACATTTCATATACTCTAAAGGTATCTGCGCCAAACTCGTTTACGATATCATCAGGGTTAATAACGTTTCCTTTAGATTTAGACATTTTTCTCTCCATTTGAACCTAAAATCATACCATGTGAAGTTCTTTTTTGTGCATATGGTTCTTTGTTTGGAACAACACCAATATCATATAAAAATTTATGCCAGAATCTTGAATATAATAAGTGAAGAGTAGTATGTTCCATTCCACCATTATACCAATCTACTGGTGACCCCAATATTCAGAGCTTCTTTGGATGCAAGAGCCTTACTGTTATGTGGATCCATGTATCTTAGGAAATACCATGATGAGCCAGCCCATTGAGGCATTGTATCTGTTTCTCTTTTTTGCAGGTTTACCACAGTGTGGACATGTTGTGTTAATCCATTCTGTATGTCTTGCAAGAGGTGATTCTCCTTTCTCCTGGTTTAAAAGTCATCTATTTCTGGTAGTGTTAAAGGTAAATCTTTTTCATCAACTGGAACCCAACCACAATCATTCACAATATACCATTGGAATTGGTTCACCCCAATATCTTTGACGTGAGAATACCCAATCACGAAGTTTATAATTTATTTTTCTTGCAACCGATTTTATTATCTTCAAGATATTTTATAACTTTATTTTTTAGCTTCTTTAATCCTAAACCCATTTAAAAATCCTGAATTTATAAGTATTCCTGTTGCAACATCAGTAAATGCTTCTTTTGAAACATCTCCACCTTCAAGAACAGGTATCAATATTAAGACCAAATTTTGTAGCAAATTCATAATCTCTTGTATCATGTGCAGGAACAGCCATAATAGCACCAGTTCCATAAGATGATAATACATAATCTGCAACCCAAATAGGAATTTCTTTGTTTGTTAATGGATTTATTGCTTTAATTCCTTTGATTTCAACCAGTTTTATCTTTATTCATTTCACCAACGTTCAAAATCAGATTTTAAAGCAGCTTTTTTTGATATTCTTTTATTTCATCTAAATTTGTTATTTTAGAAGCAAATTCTTCAATTAATTTGTGTTCTGGTGCAACTACCATATATGTCGCTCCAAATAGTGTATCTGGTCTTGTTGTGTAAACAGTAAGCTCTTCGTCAGAATCTGCTATTTTAAATTTAACCTCAGCTCCTTCTGATCTTCCTATCCAGTTACGTTGTTGAGCTTTGATTTTATCTAAGAAGTCAACTTCGTCTAAATCATCTATTAGCCTTTGGGCATATTTTGTGATTTTTAACATCCATTGTGATTTTTCTTTTTTTGTACTACTGGACTTCCACAACGTTCACATACACCATTCACTACTTCTTCGTTTGCTAATCCTACTTTACATCCTGTACAGAAGTTTATTGGCATTGTTGCTTTATATGCTAATCCTTTTTTATATAATTGAATAAATATCGTGTCCATTTATAATATTCTGGGTCTGTTGTGTCAATAACTCTTGACCAATCAAATGAAAAACCAACAGATTTTAATTGTTCTGTAAAATGTGCAATATTTTTGTCAGCAGCAGTTGTTATTTTTGGATGTACATTTGTTTTTATTGCATAATTTTCTGCTGGTAGTCCAAATGCATCAAATCCTATTGGATATAATACATTATATCGCGAAACAGATAAAGAAAAATATCAATCAGCATTAAACACAATGGATGTTGTATTAGGACGTGGTGGAGACCAAGCAGCAATTAGGCAAAATGGAAAATATCAATTCTTTGGTGGAAGAGTAGAAGAAGTGGAAAAAAAAGAACTAAAGTAAAAGCTAGAATTGTTGCACACGCCTTAGAAGAATTAATACAGGAAAATGACCAAGTAATGATAATGGGACACGTAAATGCAGATATAGATGCACTAGGTTCTGCAATAGGAATGTATAGATTAGCAACAAACCTAGGAAAGCCATCATATATAGTTGCAAATACAAACACAATGGCACTTGGAAATATACAAAAAAGCTTAGACGAAGATGAAGAATACAAAGATGTTATAATAAACAAAGAAGTAGCAGAAGAAAAAAATAACACCAAAAACATTATTAATAGTGGTAGATACTCACAAAACAAGCTATGTTGAAGCACCTGAATTGTTAGAAAAAACAAATCAAATAGCTATAATAGACCATCATAGAAGAAGTCCAGATTTTATTACAAAAAGCATACTTACATTCCACGAGGTATATGCGTCTTCTGCAGCAGAGCTTGTAACAGAGCTATTACAATATACACAAGTTACAACTAAATTAAAGAAAATAGAAGCAGAAGTACTATATGCAGGAATTATGATGGACACAAAAAACTTTACTTTTAAAACAGGAGTACGTACATTTGAGGCAGCGGCATATTTAAGAAAATGTGGAGTTGATATAATTCGTGTTAAAAAATGGTTCCAAAGCGATTTAGAAACTTATAAGAAAATTACAGAAATTATTAAAACAACAGAAATTGTAAATGATACAATAGGAATTGCAACATATAATGAAAATGACAAAGAAGCAAATATAATTTGTGCAAAATCAGCTGACCAACTTTTAGCAATAGGAAATATTACAGCATCATTTGTTTTAGGAAATGATGGAGAAAAAATTACTATTAGTGGACGTTCTATTGGTGACATTAATGTCCAAGTTATTCTTGAGAAAATGGGTGGCGGAGGTCATATTACCTTGGCAGGTGCTCAAGTTGAGGGTAAAAGTATGGATGAGGTTAAGGAAGAACTTAAAGAGAGAATTGGCGAGTATTTTGAGGAGAATGAAAATTAAGGCGATTATGGTAAAACATGGTTGCCTTTTTTGAATTTTTTTGTGATATGTATAGAAATTTTTATAAAAGTATGATAATATATAACGAGTATCGAGCAAAAATAAGGAGGTAAACAAAATGAAAGTAATACTAAAAAGAAAACATAAAATCAATAGGAAAAAAAGATGAAATAATAAACGTATCAGATGGATATGCAAGAAACTATTTATTTGCCAAAAACCTAGCAGTAGAAGCAACAAATAGTAACCTAGCAAAACTAAAATCAAAAAAAAGAGTCAGAACAATATAAAAAAGACGTAGAAAAAGAAGAAGCTGAAAAACAAGCTGACAAAATGTCAAAAATAAGATTAAAATTCAAAGTAAAAGCAGGAGAAAACGGTAAGGTATTCGGAGGAGTATCAAACAAAGAAATTGCAGAAAAACTTGAAAAAAGAATACAACATCAAAGTTGACAAAAAGAAAAGAGAATTAAAAGATGCAATAAAATTACTTGGTACTACAAATGTTCAAATAAAATTATATGAGGGTGTAGTAGGAACAGTTAAGGTAGATGTTATTGGAGAATAATTTTTTGTATTTGGACCGTTTCTTTTGGCGAAATTTCTGATTAGGGGACGGTTCTTTTTCAGAAAAAGAACCGTCCCCAATCAGAAAAATGTCGCTAATACGAAAAAAAAGGAAGCTGCTGAAAGATGGAACTAGGAAAAATACCACCACACGACATAGAAGCAGAGCAAGCAGTAATAGGAAGTATGCTAACAGATAGTGATGCTGTAATGGCAGCAGTGGAAAAATTAAGGGAAGATAGCTTTTATAGAGAAGACAACAAATTAATATTTGAGGCAATAGTAAATTTATATAATAGGTCAGAGCCAGTTGACTTAGTAACAGTAAAAGATGAATTATCATCAATGGGAAATTTTGAAAAAGTTGGTGGATTTGAATATTTGGCAATATTGCCAGACAAAGTTCCAACAACTGCAAATGTTCAAAAATATATAGACATTGTTGAGGAAAAGGCAACTTTAAGAAAACTAATAAGAACAGCAAATGAGATAATCGAACTTGGATATAATCCAACAGAAGATGTCGAAGATATAATGGCAGGCGCTGAAAAGAAAATTTTTGATATAATACAAAATAAAAATCAAAAAAAAGCTATACACCAATAAAAGATGTATTAATAGAAAGTTTTACAAAACTAGAAGAACTATATAATCAAAAATCAAAAATAACAGGTGTTCCGACAGGCTTTGTGGATTTAGATGACAAAACTGCAGGATTACATGGTTCAGATTTAATACTAATAGCAGCACGTCCTGCTATGGGAAAAACAGCATTTGCCCTAAATATTGCAGCAAATGCAGCTATAAGGTCAAATACACCTGTTGCCATATTTAACTTAGAGATGTCAAAAGACCAATTAGTAAACAGAATTTTATGTATTGAGGCAATGGTTGACAGTAACAAAATAATGACAGGTAAACTAGAAGAAGACGATTGGAGCAAACTTGCGAGTGTAGTAGGTCCAATTTCAGATTCGGGAATATATATAGATGATACACCAGGTATCTCAATAATGGAAATAAGAACCAAATGTAGAAAACTTAAAATGGAAAAAAAATATTGGCTTAATTGTAATAGATTACATTCAGCTTATACAAGGAAGCAATAACAGAAAAAACGGAAGCCGTGAGCAGGACATTGCAGAAATTAGTAGATCTTTAAAAATACTTGCAAAAGAATTGAATGTGCCAGTAATTGCGCTTTCACAGCTATCAAGAGCGGTTGAACAAAGACCAGATCATCGACCAATGCTTTCAGACCTTCGTGAATCTGGAGCAATAGAGCAAGATGCCGATATAGTAATGTTTCTATATAGAGATGATTACTACAACCCAGATAGTGAGGAAAAATAGATATATCAGAAGTAATAATTGCAAAACACAGAGCTGGTTCAACAGGAACAGTAAAACTATTATGGATGGGAAATTATACAAAATTTGTAAATCTTGCAAGAGGATATGATGATTAATATGTTAAAAGAACAAGTTTTAAATACAATAAAAAAATATGATTTAATAAATGAAAATGATAAAATAATATGTGGAGTATCAGGTGGACCAGATTCAATTTGTATGTTAGATATTTTAAAAGACTTAAAAGAAGAGCTTAAATTTGAATTAATAGTATGCCACGTAAATCATTTAATAAGAGAAGAAGCAATTTCTGACGAAGAATATGTTGTAAATTACTGCAAAGTAAATAATATTAAGTACTATGTTAAAAGAATAGATGTAAAAAAATATGCAGATAATAATAAACAAGGCACTGAGGAAGCAGGAAGAAACGTAAGGTATGAATTTTTTGAGGAAATTTTACAAAAAGAAGGTGCAAATAAAATTGCAATTGCACATAATAAAAATGATAAAATAGAAACAATAATAATGAATATGCTTAGGGGAAGCGGAATTTCAGGATTAAAGGGAATTGAACCTAAAAGAGAAAACAAATATATAAGACCTTTAATAGAAACAGAGAGAACGAGCATAGAAGAATATTGTGAAGAAAAAAAAAAATTTAAGACCAAGAATTGATAAAACAAATTTTATAAATGATTGTACAAGAAATAAAATTAGAAACGTAGTTATTCCGTATATAAAAAAACGAATTTAATCCAAATATCATAAACACAATGGATAGACTATCTTCTATTATAGAAGAAGAAAATAGATACTTAGAAAAATAACAATAGATGTGTTTGAAAAGTTAAAAATAAAAAAGAAAAAAAGGACATTTAGTATTAAAATTAAAAGAATTTAATAAACAGGATACTAATAAAGAAAAAGATTAATATTATATGCTATAAACAAAACAATAGGAAATGTACAAAATATAGAAAAAGTAAATATAAATGATATAATAAAACTATGCGAAAAAAATATAGGAAACAAATACTTAATGCCAAACAAAAATATAAAGATTTTAGTCAATAAAAATCAAATTTTTTTTCGAGGGCAAATTATAGAAAGCCGTAGAATGATAAAAAATAGCACAAAAAAATAATATAAAAAACTATTGCAAAATCAGAATTGTTATGGTATAGTTCAAGCGATAAGGAGGAATTGAATAGTGAAAAATGGAATAAAATCTTTAGCTATATGGCTAATAATAGGTGTAATTCTAATAGTAGTTATTTCTTCAATAATGGAAAATAGCAATAACAAAATGACCTATTCAGAATTAATTGAAAACATAGAAGAGGGAAATGTGTCAAGTGTACAATTATCAGCAGGAGGACAAAGTGCAAAAGTTACACTAAATGATAATAATAAAACAGTAAAACAAGTAAACATACCAAGTTTAGACAGCTTTGTAACTTATGCAGAGCAATATATCAAAAATGGAAATCTAGCATTAGATGAGGAATCTGAATCAATTTGGATAACGATATTAAGTTTAATTACTCCATTCGGATTGCTTATAATATTCCTAGTATTCTGGTTCTTTATGATGAACCCAGGAAACAACCAAGGTGGAAACAAAACAATGACATTTGGAAAAAGCAGAGCTAGAATGATAAACACTGCAGAGAAAAACAAAAATCACATTTGATGATGTAGCAGGTGTTGACGAGGAAAAAAGAAGAACTAGAAGAAATAGTAGAATTCTTAAAAAATCCTAAAAAATACACAGATATGGGAGCAAGAATTCCAAAAGGAGTACTTTTGGTTGGTCAACCGGGAACAGGTAAAACATTACTTGCAAAAGCAGTTGCAGGAGAAGCAGGAGTACCATTTTTTTTATAATAAGTGGTTCAGACTTTGTTGAAATGTTTGTTGGTGTTGGAGCATCAAGAGTTAGGTATTTATTTGAACAAGCCAAAAAGAAATGCACCATGTATAATATTCATAGACGAAATAGATGCAGTAGGACGTCAAAGAGGAGCAGGACTTGGTGGAGGACATGACGAAAGAGAACAAACATTAAACCAATTACTTGTTGAAATGGATGGATTCTCAGCAAACGAAGGAGTTATAGTTTTAGCTGCAACAAACAGACCAGATGTATTAGATAAAGCATTATTAAGAGCGGGAAGATTTGATAGACAAATAGTAGTAGGAGCTCCAGATGTAAAAAGCAAGAGAGCAAATACTAGAAGTTCATAGCAAAAAAAAAAAGATTAGCAGATGATGTTGATTTAAGAATTATAGCAAAAAATACATCAGGATTTTCAGGTGCAGATTTGGAAAATGTATTAAATGAAGCAGCACTTTTTAGCAGCAAGAAGAAATAAAACAGAAATAGGAATGCAAGAAATAGAAGATGCTATGGTTAAGGTAACAATGGGACCTGAAAAGAAAACAAAAGTAAGAAGTGACCATGAAAAGAAATTGGTTGCATACCACGAAGCTGGTCACGCAGTAGTAAGTAAATTCTTACCAACACAAGATCCTGTTCACGAAATATCAATAGTACCAAGAGGAATGGCAGGTGGATACACAATGTATCAACCAACAGAAGATAAATCATTTATGTCTAAAACAGAAATGATTGAACAAATTATATCACTATTAGGTGGTAGAGTTGCAGAAGCCCTAATTTTAAATGATATCTCAACAGGTGCAAGTAACGATATTGAAAGAGCATCTCAAATTGCAAGAAGTATGGTAACTGTTTATGGAATGAGTTCAAGACTTGGAGCTATTATGTATGGTCAAGGTCAAGGAGAAGTTTTCTTGGAAGAGATTTAGCTCAAACTAAAAACTATTCAGAAGAAACAGCACAGCTAAAGAAATATTAGCTGCAAATATTGACAAACTTCATATTGTTGCAGGAATATTACTAGAAAAAGAAAAAAATTGATGGAGAAGAATTTGATAGAGTATTTAACTCTTAATAAAAAAAATCTCAAATTATTTGAAAAAATAATTTGAGATTTTTTTCATTAATGATATAATATAAAAAAAGATATATAACTAAAAAATCCGAAAAGGAGAAATTATAGATGAAAAATAAATCTTTAACTCAAGAAAAACAAAATAAAATTGATAAAAGAATAACAGAATTAATAACCGAAGAAAAAATATGGGCAGTTTACACCTTTAATTCAAGAATACCTTAATAGGGCATTAAATGAATATGATTTATCACCAGAATTTATAGATATATTTGCAAATAGCTGTAAAACAGTAAAAATAGGAAAAATGCCTAAAAATTTAGAATGGGCTTTAGGTGTGACTATTATATCTATGAAAAATATAACTATAAATAAAAATATTGCAAAAAGAGCACAAACTGAAAAAAAGTGATAATATATATGAATATGTAAGTCATATATTGAATCATGAAATGATGCATATTCTATTTCAGGACATAACAGACGTTGGAAATGCTTTAACAGAGGCAATAGTTGAGGTTGCAGCATCAAGGACATCATTTGGAAAAGATAAAAAAGAATGAAAAACTACAGAGAAGAAACACTAGGATATGGAAACATTACATTTGGGGTAAATATTTTGGCAGCAGCAATGGGAGTATCTGAAAAGAATTTTTACAATTAGCATTTGAACATAGAATAAATGAAACCTTAGAAAAACAATTAGGGTCAAAAGATACAGCATATAGATATTTATACGAAATAAATAGAGAATTAGAAAAAATAAGAAGGGCAACATTTGAAGAAAAATACAAAAAAAGAAATGGATGCTATTCAAACAGAAGCATATCACGCAATATATATAAGGCGGAAAAGAACTTATAAATTTACGTCTTGCAAATGCAAAAATAAATAACGAAAATATGAGCGATTTTGTTGAAAATCTAAAATATAGTTCAAATAAAATAACACAAATCTTATGTGAGGAATTAGAAAACAAGGGAATAAAGAATTATAAACCATCACTAGAACTTGTCCAAGGGTTTGGACCATATTCACCAAAAAGAAATCAGCAATATGCAAAAAAGAGCAACGAAATATACTAAATGCAAGAATTGCAATTTTGGAAAGATTATCAAAAGAGTTTGAAACAAATGAGGCATTTAAGGGAGAAAATGGCGATAAAAATAAGAAAATGGTAATGCTTTATATACAAAAAATTTACCACCAAAACAAGAGATATATATTATATTCAAAATAAATTTAAAGAATTATATAATATTGATTTAAGCAATATTGCCAAAGAATATATAGAACCAGGGGTTGAAAAAGAATTTGAACTAAAACCAGAAACGGTTAAACAAATTGAAGAAGAAGATTTTAGTTCACACTATGATAAGGAAAATATTGAAATGATGAAAAAAGCCTTAATGCCTTCGATGAAAACAAGATTAAAAAACAGCTTTTTAAGGATAAGGGAATGTTTTTTAAACGCAAATCAAAATTGCTTTTACCAGAAGGTACTAATTTGAGAGGAAAAATAAGACCCGAAAAGAAAATGAGGCTATATGGAGAAAATGATGATATAGAAAACGAAGAAGAACAACAACCATGGTGGGTTTTGAGTTCAGATGAGAAAGAAACTATAGAGAAAGCTAATATATATTTTGCAGAGAAGCATAAATCCATAAACGGAAATGGTAAGAAAAAAAGAATGTTGTTGAGAATAACTATGAAGAACACTAATGGTTTTGATAGAAAAGATGTATTTAATTATTTTGAGGAGAACCCAATTTATTAGATAAGAAAGTTTAATAAATTGGGTTCTTCTTTATTATTTTGATGGTATATCTTTTTTTTTATTGTATTAGAATTAATGTATGGAGTTATTTCATCTGTTATTTCTAAAATGTAGTCAGCTGAGGTATTGTAATACTTTGCTAATTTACGAATAAATTCTGCTGGGATGTCACGTTTTCCAAGTTCGTATAGACTGTATTGTTGTCTTGTAATATTTAAAAATTCTGCTATTTCGTGTTGCTTTTTATCAAAATCTTCTCTTAAATCTTTTAATCTTTTTAGATACATTGGCTCATCTCCTAACTTTAACAGTATATTAACACGCATTTGAATACGTGCATAAAAATGCATTTAAAAAATGCAAAATATGTTGACTTTTAATTTTGTTATTTGTATAATAATTTTAAAATGCATTTGTATGAATGCGGAAACGTGAATAATATGCATTAATTTAGGAATAGTAACAAAGGAAGGAGTTTTTTATGAGAGAAAAAATGAAAGATAGAGGAATAACACTAATTGCGTTGGTTGTGACGATAATTGTTTTACTTATTTTAGCACGGGGTTAGTATTAGTATGTTGACTGGTGAAAATGGGATTCTAAAAAGAGCTAAGGAAGCAAAAAGAAGAAAACGAAAGAGCTCAATCAGAAGAAAAAAAGTATATTAAGTAATTATGAGCAAGAAATGGAAGATGCAGTGGACAATATTACACAAGTAAATGATGCCGAGCCAGGAAAATTAGAAGAAATAAATGGAGAATTATTTATTAACAGCATCGAGGACTTGGTAGTGTTCTCATATAATACAGCAAAAGGCAATAGCTATGAAGGAAAAAATGTGAAATTGGGGACAAATTTAGACTTTGAATCTAAAAAATCATATGTAAATTCCGAAAGAACAGATTATGATATATACGGATATAAGGGTAGTTTAATTAATGCATTGAACACAAATGGATTTGATGGAATTAGCAGTTTTAGTGGAACTTTTGACGGAAATACACATTATATAAAGAATTTATTTATAAAAAATGAGGTTGTAAAATATAGTTATTTTGGTCTATTTAAAGCTAATAGTGGAATAATAAAAATTTAGAACTGAAAAATTGTAGTATTAAAGTATCTGGAACATCAAATTATGGATTTTTTGGAGGAATTTGCGGAAGCAATAGTGGGAAAATATATAATTGTAAAGTATCAGGAACAATAGAGTCAACCTATCCTAACAGCATATTAGGAGGAATTGCGGGATATAGCGGAAATGAAATAAAAAATTGTATAAATTATGCTAAAATAACAGGAAAATCTACTCAGTGTGGAGGAATTGTTGGACAACATTCAGGAGGAACAATAAGTCAATGTGGCAATTATGGAGATATTAATTTAGGTTATACAGAGTATATTGGAGGAGTTATTGGCTTAAGTCTTATGAAAAACGATGAACGGAACCAATGTAAATGAATGTTTTTCAAAATGCAATATTACAATAAATTCTGAAAAAACATTTTGCCTAGGAGGAATTATTGGTGAAAAAAGATGCAGGAAATATTTTAAATTGTTATAGTGAGGGTGAAATTAAAGCTAACTGTTTGTCGGAAAAATCGTATATCGGTGGAATTGCAGGCATTGCAGCAACAACAAATGTATATGGAGTATATCGAATGGGAGATATAAATTCTGAATATCCTAACGCTTATATTAGTGGAATTGCGCCTATAAACGAAAACAAAATATTAGATGGAGCATATTATGAGGGAAATATTATAAGTAAAAAGTGGAATTTCGACTGCAATTAGTGTTGAAGCCAATAAAGCTTGTGAGAAAATATCAAATGTGTTTTATTACAGCAATTTGAATAATGCTTTTATAGATGAATATGACCAAGAAGATACTGCAAATCTGAATGAAAAAATTAATTCGGATAAATTATATAATATATTAGAAAATAGTAGTGAAGGTACTTCTTGGAAAAAAACTAGTGGTGGATATCCTAGATTGTTTTGGGAATGAAATATGTGAAGCATGAATTTGGAAACAGAAATAATGGAAGGAGATTTTATGAAAGAAAAACGGAATAAGAAAATGCAGGGATAACATTAATTGCGTTGGTTGTAACGATAATTGTTCTGTTGATTTTGTCACTGCATTAGTATTAGCATGTTGACTGGGGATAATGGGATTTTGAAGAGAGCTGCAGAGGCAAAAGAGGAGAATGAAAAAGCTCAAACAGATGAACAAGGTAATTTGAAAAAATACGATGAAATAATTTCAGATTATACAGGAGTGGATTGAATATAGCCAAAGCAAATGCTACAAAACATCCGGATCAAAAAAATAGTGATGTAATTGCAATAGGCACAAATGGGAAATCTGTAAATATGGATTTGTGGGAATATAATTTGGATGAAGAAACAGGAGGATATGGGTTGAATGACGAAATGTCTTTAAAAACAACAGCAAGTTCAGATGCTTCAAAAGGGTATTTGGGAGACAACTTTAGTAAGAATATCAAAAATTCCTGATACAGTAAAAAGTATGAGGTATACATTTAGAGGGTGTAATAAACTTGATGAAATGCCTGAGACAAACAGGAGTTACAAAATCTACAGCACCAGCTCTTCAACATGGATATAATTCAAAAAATAAAAGATTAACAAACAACAGAGCTCCACAAAAAAAAGAGGAGTATGTACAGTAGTTAAAACAGTAACACCTAAAAAGCCAAACTCAGCTTTAAGAAAAGTTGCCAGAGTTAGACTTTCAAATGGTTATGAAGTTACATCTTATATTCCAGGAATAGGACACAACCTACAAGAACATAGTGTTGTTTTAATAAGAGGTGGAAGAGTAAAAGACCTTCCAGGTGTTAGATATCACATAATTAGAGGAACATTAGATACAGCAGGAGTTAAAGACAGAATGCAAGCACGTTCAAAATATGGTGCAAAACGTCCTAAAAAATAAAAAAGATGAATAAAAAAGAAGTGCTTATTCTTACTAAACTTAAGGTACTTAAATTTAGAATAGAAAAGAAGCACTGACTGGAAATTTTATTTCCAGAGTAACTTTGAATACTTAATATATGAGTATTCGCACGAGAGATTTAGTAGAAATTAAATCTTAGAGAAAGGAGTGAAGAAAAGTGCCAAGAAAAGGTTATATAGCAAAAAGAGATGTATTACCAGATCCAATATATAATAGCAAAGTTGTTACAAAATTAGTAAATAACATAATGTTAGATGGTAAAAAATCAGTTGCTCAAAAAATAGTTTATGATGCATTTGATATCATAAAAGAAAAAGAAGGAAAAGAACCTTTAGAAGTTTTTGAAGCAGCTTTAGAAAATATTATGCCAGTTTTAGAGGTAAAAGCAAGAAGAGTAGGTGGTGCAACATATCAAGTACCATTGGAAATCAGACCAGAAAGAAGACAAACTTTAGGGTTAAGATGGCTTGTATCTTATGCTAGAAAGAGACATGAAAAAACAATGTCAGAGAAATTAGCTGGTGAAATAATGGATGCAGTAGCTGGAAACGGTGGAGCATTCAAGAAAAAAGAAGATACACATAAAATGGCTGAAGCTAACAAAGCTTTTGCTCATTATAAATTCTAATTTAAAAAGAATTAAACTCATTATTGAGGGGAGGAAAAATTAATGGCAGGAAGATTATGTCCATTAGAAAAAACAAGAAATATAGGAATAATGGCTCACATAGATGCAGGAAAAACTACAACAACAGAGAGAATTCTTTTCTACACAGGTAAAACTCATAAAATAGGAGAGGTTCACGAGGGTGCTGCAACAATGGACTGGATGGCTCAAGAACAAGAAAGAGGTATAACAATTACTTCAGCCGCAACAACATGTTTTTGGAAAGATCATAGAATCAATATAATTGATACTCCAGGACACGTTGACTTTACAGTTGAAGTTCAAAGATCTTTAAAAGTTCTTGATGGAGCTGTAACAGTTTTAGCTGCTAAAGGTGGAGTTCAACCACAAACAGAAACAGTTTGGAGACAAGCTGATAAATACAGTGTACCAAGAATGGTATATGTAAATAAAATGGATATTGTTGGTGCTGACTTCATGTTATGTGTTGATCAATTAAAAAATAGATTACATGCAAATGCTGTTCCAATCCAATTACCAATTGGAAAAGAAGATTATTTCCAAGGTATAGTTGACTTGATAAAAATGAAAGCGTTTATCCATAAAGATGATTTAGGAAAAGAAATTGAAGAAACAGATATTCCTGAAGATATGAAAGCAGATGCAGAAAAATGGAGACAAAATATGATAGAAGCAGCATGTGAACAAGATGAGGAATTAATGATGAAATATTTAGATGGTGAAGAACTATCTGAAGAAGAAATCAAAAAAGGTTTACGTGCAGGAACAATCAATAACTCTATCGTTACAGTTTGTTGCGGATCTTCATATAAAAATAGGGGAGTTCAAGAATTATTAAATGCAATAGTTGACTTTATGCCAGCACCAACAGATATAGCACATATAAAAGGTGTTGATTTAGATGGAAATGAAGTAGAAAGAAAAACTTCAGATTCAGAACCATTTGCAGCTTTAGCATTTAAAATTGCAACTGACCCATTTGTTGGAAAATTATGTTTCTTTAGAGTATATTCTGGAACATTAGATTCAGGATCATCTGTATTAAATGCAAACAAAGATAAGAAAGAAAGAATTGGAAGAATTCTTCAAATGCATGCAAATCACAGAGAAGACATTGAAAAAGTTTATGCTGGAGATATAGCTGCAGCTGTTGGATTAAAGGATGTTACTACAGGTGACACTTTATGCGACGAAGCACATCCAGTTATACTAGAATCAATGGAATTCCCTGAGCCAGTTATAGATATAGCTATTGAGCCAAAAGATAAAGCAGCTCAAGAAAAAATGGGAATAGCTTTAGCAAAACTTGCTGAAGAAGATCCAACATTCAAAACATACACAAACCATGAAACAGGTCAAACAATTATAGCTGGTATGGGTGAGCTTCACCTAGACATTATAGTTGACAGATTAAAGAGAGAATTTAAAGTTGAATGTACAGTTGGTAAAAGCCACAAGTTTCTTATAAAGAAACAATTAGAAATAAAGTTAAAGTTCAAGGAAAATTCATTCGTCAATCTGGTGGTAAAGGACAATATGGTGATGTTTGGTTTGAAATGGAACCATTAGAGGAATTCAATTCGAAAGCAAAATCGTTGGAGGTGCTGTTCCAAAAGAATATATCAAACCAATCGAACAAGGAATGAGAGAAGCAGCTCTGAAACAGGTATCTTAGCAGGATACCCAGTTACAGACTTTAAAGCATCATTAGTTGATGGTTCTTATCACGAAGTTGACTCATCAGAAATGGCCTTCAAAATTGCAGCTTCAATGGCATTTAAAGAAGGATGTAAACAAGCTAAATCAGTTATTTTAGAACCAATCATGAGAGTTGAAGTAACTGTTCCTAAGAATACATGGGAGATGTTATTGGAGACATTAACTCTAGACGTGGTAGAATGGAAGGAATGGAAGCTAGAAACGGTAACCAAATAATAAGAGGATTTATTCCACTTTCAGAAATGTTTGGTTATGCAACAGACTTACGTTCTAAGACACAAGGTAGAGGAACATATTCAATGGAACCAAGCCATTACGAAGAAGTTCCAAAGTCTGTATTAGAGCAAATAGTTGCTTCTAGATCTAAGAAAGCAGAATAATATACAAATATGTATATATTGTGAAAACAAAAATAACACTTGCATTTTACTTGAAAATATAGTAAAATGCAGGTGTGAAATAAGATATTAATTTTAAATATAAATAGTCATGAGCAAAACTCAAGACTAACTAAAAAGGAGGAAAATTAAATGGCAAAGGAAAAATTTGTAAGAACAAAGCCACACGTAAACATTGGTACAATTGGTCACGTTGACCACGGTAAAACTACTACAACAGCAGCTATTACAAAATACTTAAGCTTATTAGGACAAGCTAAATACGAAGCATACGATCAAATCGATGGTGCTCCAGAAGAAAGAGCAAGAGGTATTACAATTAATACTGCTCACGTTGAATATGAAACAGCAAACAAGACACTATGCTCACGTTGACTGCCCAGGACACGCAGACTACGTAAAGAACATGATCACTGGTGCTGCTCAAATGGATGGTGCTATATTAGTTGTTTCTGCAGCTGATGGACCAATGCCTCAAACAAGAGAGCATATATTACTAGCTAGACAAGTTGGTGTTAAATACATCGTTGTTTACCTAAACAAATGTGATATGGTTGATGACCCAGAATTATTAGAATTAGTTGAAATGGAAGTTAGAGATTTATTATCAGAATATGGTTTCCCAGGAGACGAAATTCCAGTTATAAAAGGATCTTCATTAAAAGTACTAGAAAGTACATCAACAGATCCAAATGCACCAGAATATCAATGCATTAAAGAATTAATGGACGCAGTTGATACTTATATCCCAACACCAGCAAGACCAGTAGATAAGCCATTCTTAATGCCTATCGAAGATGTTATGACAATAACAGGTCGTGGAACAGTTGTTACTGGTAGAGTTGAAAGAGGACAAGTTAAGATTCAAGACGAAGTTGAAATCGTTGGAATCAAACCTTCTACAAAAACTATCGTTACAGGTGTTGAAATGTTCAAGAAAACACTTGACCAAGCTGAA
>VOFC01001407.1_pt1 | contig 22001 bp, 34 predicted proteins | sample 5384161 | NCBI WGS metagenome assembly VOFC01 (sample SAMN12384722, study PRJNA508395) | human gut metagenome | isolation source: healthy gut B | host: Homo sapiens | reverse complement strand
AGCTCTGCGCCGAAGCCAGTGCGTGTTCCGTCCCCAGCGGGAGGAGGAAGCGTGTCTGGCGGATCTGGCCCGCTGGCATCGGGCGGTGGAGCGCTCCCGGAGTTGGATTGAAAACAATGTGTGAACGCTGTTGCGTTTTTGAAAAAAGGGAAGTATACTAAGGCCATGAATCATTCGGCTGGATAGACCGGCCGTGAAAGGAGCGTTTACGATGGCGTTTTTTGAGGAATTGGGCCGTAAGGCCAAGGATGTGGCCGCTGTGGCGGCTGACAAGGCCAAGGACATGGCGGCTGTCGCCGCGGATAAGGCCCGGGAGACCACGGAAAAGACCAAGATCTCCGTGGCCATCGCCGGTGAGCAGCGGGAGATCGAGAAGAACTGCCGCCTGATCGGTGAGTGGTTCATCAACGAGTATGAGGGAGAACTGCCCGAGGGTGTTCAGGAGCTGGCGGATGCCGTTGCCGCTTCCAAGGCCCGCATCGCGGAGCTGGAGGAGCAGAAGAACGCCATCAAGGTGGAGCACAGTGAAGTATCTGCGGCGGAGCCGGGCATGAAGATTTGCCCGGTGTGCGGTGCGGAGTCTGACAGCAAGTTCTGTCCCAAGTGCGGTGCTCCCATGGATTAACGCATATGAAAACCAAGGCCGTCCTATGGGCGGCCTTGGTTTTTGCACGGAATCGAGGAATAGCCTAAAGTGCTGAAGCACTATCCAACGTATTCCACGTGGAAAAGACAAACACGGCAGGAATGTCCCCCCACTAAGGCTTTGTGGAAAAAATGAGCCGCATAAGCGGTAAAGGCCATGGAACTGGTGAAGCTGGCTCTGACGCTGCCCCATCTGGCTCTCCGGGGCCTGCACTGCCATGTAGGCTCGCAGGTGTTCGGAGAGGATGTGTACCAGCGGACGCTGGATATTATGGTGCCGTTTCTGGCGCAGATCAGGGACGAGACCGGCGTGACGCTTTCGGACCTGAACCTGGGCGGCGGCTACGGCGTCCGCTATACGGAGGACGATGATGCCATCGATATCCCGGCCCGTCTGGCGGAGCTGGGGGCGCATCTGAAGGCGGCGGCGGAAAAGGCCGGCCTGCCGACGATTCGCTTTCTGATGGAACCGGGCCGCAGCATTGTGGCGGATGCGGGCATGACGCTGTACACCGTTGGCTCCGTGAAGCGCATTCCCGGCTATAAGCAGTATGTTGCCATTGACGGCGGCATGACGGATAACCCCCGCTACGCCCTGTATCAGTCCCGGTATACCGTGCTTCACGGTTCCAGAACCGGAAATGAGGAATGCTTCGACGTGGTAGGCCGCTGCTGTGAGAGCGGCGACATCATCCAGCCCGGCATGTGGAGCTGCCGGTGGATACCTGCCGGGGGGATGTGATCGCCGTGTGTACCACCGGCGCTTACAACTATTCCATGGCGTCCAACTATAACCGCCTGCCCCGGCCGCCCATCGTCATGCTGGCGAAGGATCGCGCCTATGGGGCGGTTCGCCGGGAGACGCTGGAGGATCTCATTGCGCTGGATCTGTAAGCGGGCTCGTTGACAGACCAGCGGGAGCCGGTATAATAAAAGCCGTAAGGCATGAAACTGAAAAAGCGGAAAAGAGAGTCCTTACGGACTCTCTTTCTGCTTATTAAGTCAGGAGGAACTCTATGAAATTCCGCCGCTTTTCCGCATTTTTTCTGGCGCTGCTGCTGGCGGTGCTGTGTGTGCTCCCTGTCGGCGCCGTGGCCGAAGGCTGTACCCAGGAGACGAACGTCACGACCATCCTGTTCACCCACGATCTCCACTCTCACTTCCTCCCCCAGCCTACAGCGGAGGGAGGGGAGAGCGGCGGCTACGCCCGGCTGAAAACCGCCATTGACGGGGAACGGGCGATGAATCCTGCCGCTTTGCTGGTGGATGGCGGCGACTTTTCCATCGGCTCCCTGATCCAGACCCTTTACACCACCCAGGCGGCGGAGCTGCGGACCATGGGAGCCATGGGTTATGATGCCGTGACCATCGGCAATCATGAATTCGACCACAAGGGCACCGGCTTCGCGGAGATGCTGAATTCCGCCAAGGCGGCTCAGATGGCGGCGATGGGCTTGCTGACGGACTCCCACTATCCGTCGGAAAAGCTGGATGCCTATCAGATGCAGTACGGCCCCATCACCGCGGCGCTCCCTGCCCTGCTGGAAGCCAACTATGCCCCGGCGGAGGACAACCCGGACCGGGACTTTATCCAGTCGGCCATGGATGATTACGGCGTCACCGACTGCATGACGCTGGAGCGGGGCGGGATCACCTACGGCCTGTTCGGCTTGATGGGGGTGGATTCCGATGAGTGCGCGCCCACCTCCGGCTTCACCCGGACGGACGCCGCCAAAGCGGCCAAGCACTGTGTAGAAAAGCTGAAGGGGGAGGGGGCGGAGATTATCGTCTGCCTGTCCCACAGCGGCACCGGGGACTCGCTGGCATCCTCTGAGGATGAGGAACTGGCCAAGGCTGTGGACGGCATCGATGTGATTGTTTCCGGCCACACCCACTCCACCCTGACGGAGCCTCTGGTGGTGAACGATACCTATATCGTCTCCAGCGGCCCCTACTGTCAGAATCTGGGCAGCCTGACTTTCTCCTGGGACGGCAGCGGCCAAAAGCGGCTGACGGATTACCGCCTGATCCCCATTGACGAAACGGTGGCGGAGAATCCGGAGATCGCCGGGTCTCGTGGAGCAGTGGAAAGATATGGTGGGCGAGACCTATCTGGCCCGGTACGGCCTGACCTATGACGAGGTTCTGACCCATACGGACTGCGATCTGACCACCCGGCGTCCGCCGTACAGGAGAACAACAGCCTTGGAACGCTGGTGTCCGATGCGTTTCTGTGGGCGGATTGCACTCTGAACGCCTGCTTATGCCGACAGCCCCATACGGTCTCGGTGACAGCGGACGGCGTTCTCCGGGCCAACCTGCCCGCCGGAGGGATCACGACAGCTGCGATGGCCTTTGATGTGCTGTCTATGGGCGTGGGGGAGGATGGCACCTCCGGCTTCCCGCTGGTGGCAGTATATCTCACCGGCAAGGAACTGAAGGCTGCCATGGAGGTGGATGCTTCCGTAACGCCCATTATGCCCGCTGCCCAGCTGTATATGTCCGGCGCGGAGTACTGGTTCAACACCCGCCGGATGTTCTTCAACCGGGTTTACGATGCGGAGCTGACGGACGTGACCTTCGATGAAAGCGGCACGGAAAATGCCTATGAGATCGACGATAACGCCCTCTACCGGGTGGTGACGGGGATGTACTCCGCCCAGATGCTGGGCACGGTGAAAAGAGTCCAAATCCATGGGGCTGCTGTCCCTGGAGCCCAAGCATGCCAACGGCACTCCGGTGACAGATTTTGCCGACTGCATCCTCTATGACGAAAACGGCAATGAGCTGAAAGAATGGTACGCGCTGGCGGCCTATCTGGAACAGTTCGGAGAGGATGGCCTCCCTGACCGCTACGCCGCCCCCGCCAACGGCTGCAAGCAGATGTCCGACAGCTTCGCACCGGGACAGCTTTTGGCCGGATGGAACGGGATCACGTGGGCGGTGCTGGGGATCGTACTGCTGATCTTTGGTCTTGATCCTCCTGTTGATCCGCTCCCTGCGCCGCCGATCCGGCGGAAAAACCAACCCCGCTGATGGAGCACTGGAAACATCCCCGGAACATGGTGCCCTGGGATGCGTGACTGTCGATAAAGTGGTAAAAAATTCTCCGCGAAGGTAGGTAGGGCATCGGCCCGCTTTTACGGATGCTGCATGGCGGGTGAAAGGTGTGATCCGGGACTGCGCCCGCAGGCGCGTTTGAGCGCAACCGCCGCAAGGCGGCTCTTGGCGCGTAGATAACCCAAGAGGGGGAAACGGGCGACGCGCCGCCAGTGGCGGAGAAAGCGAGCCCGTTTCGAGGAAGGCTCCCGTTTTCGGGCGTCTTGCGCCCGGAAAACGGCTAGGTCGGCAACGTATTTCCCCATTGAAATCATTAGTTTTCCGATACGCCGGACTTTTCGGCACGGCAATCCATTTTTGTTTATCCGATTTTGGAAACAGGGGGCGCAAAGCTATTTTCGTTTTCCTTGGCTAAGTAACTGATGATGTCCCGCCGGGTGACGATGCCGATGAAATTATCCAGATCGTCGATGACGGGAATGAAGTTCTGGTTCATGGCACTTTCCAGCAGGGCATCCATGGTAACGGTGATCCGCACGGCGGGGTATTTGCTGCCGATGATGTCCCGGACCCGCAGCTCCTCCGCCTTTTTCATGGAGGGATCGTTGGTATCCAGCAGATTCCAGAGGAAATCCCCTTCACTGACGGTTCCCACATACCGGCCGTCCCGGGTAATGACGGGGATGGCGGTATAGCCCCGGTTACGCATTTTTTCCAATCCCTTGACGGAAGGTAAAGTCGTCATAGAGATAGGCGATCCGGCTTTTGGGAAGCAGAAAATAGGCTATGTTCACGCTGAGTTGCTCCTTTCCTTTACGAACGCCGACAGCGGCGGAACCGTTCCTTTTCTCTATATATATACAGGAACCCATTGTCGATTTCTTGAACAATGTATGAAATTTAAAAAAATAGTCCTTTTCTTTTCGGAAGTCTGTTATGATAAAAATTAGTGATAAATGCAACAAGGGGGCGCTGCAATGCTGACAGCTCAGGAATTGAAAAGCAGTCCGCTGTTCCACGACATCAGCTATGAGGAATATCGGCGGATGCTGACCTGCTTTCAGGCAGCCCAGAGATCCTATGTGGCGGAGGAACTGATCTATGATTTTACAGCGTCCCGGACGGACGCAGTAGGCATTGTGGAGCGGGGGCAGGTGTCCCTGATCCGGATCGACGAGGCGGGCGTGGCGACGGTGCTGGAGGACATGGGACCCGGTGGCGTGTTTGGCCGGGATCTGGCCTTTGCGGGCTTCGCAGGCGGATAGTCTGGAGGTCGTGGCCCGGACGCCTGCGACATTCTCTTTATCGACAATTCCTGCATGTTCAAACGGTGCGAGAATGCCTGCACCCACCACAGCACGTTGGTCTACAATATGATGAACCTGCTCAGCAATAAGACCCGTTCCCTCAGCGAGCGGGTGGACGTCCTGTCCCGGCGGTCCATTCGGGAAAAGCTGCTGTGCTATTTCCGCCAGCAGACGGAGAAGAGTGGGGAGGATGCCTTCACGCTGCCGTTCTCCTTCAGCGTTCTGGCGGACTATATCGCCACGGATCGCAGCGCCATGATGCGGGAGCTGCGGCATTTGAAGGAGCAGGGGATCGTCTGCACCGACGGGCGGCAGATCCGCCTCTTGGGGGAGCGGCCGACGGCTTGAATATGTGACGCGGGGGCAATCCTAAAATGAATACCCGGTCTTACTTCGCATCCTATCGACTTCAAAAAATTCTTCTCAAATGGGCGGGATTGTGTTATGATACAAGAGAAATGAAAGGGCGGGTGGCGTTATGCGCAAAGTGCGATGCTATGAGTGCGGTAAGACCTACGATTATGATACCGATGATTTCTGTCCGAAGTGCGGCGCGTTCAACCAGCCGCCCAAGTCCACCACCATCGACGCCAACGGCGCGGTGATCCGGGTGGACGGGATCAATGAGCGGCATGCCGGGTCCTTCGTCCATGAGGAGCTGCATGAGGAGAACCGGGAACGCAAGCGCATGGGCCTTTCAAGGGCACTCGCCGGACGGCGGCTGCGGCGCCACAGCCGTCTGTGCAGAGACCTGCATCCCGGCAGAGCGGAAGACAAAGCGGGAAAGCGCAGCCTGCGGTGGGCAAGCTGATCTTCTGGATTTTTTGCGGCCATCATCGGGCTGAATATCCTCAGTTCTTTAGTCGGACTTTTGCTGATGTGGTGACAGCCTTCCGTCCGTTTGGGTGAGAAATGCCGGAGAACCGGAATTGGAAGGGGCGTGTCTCTGTGAACGTGATTTTGATAATGAGTGCCTTCTGGGTCATATACGGAATCGCCGGCATATTGGGTTTTCAGGTCATCCGAAGTGAATACAAAGGGCATGACTGGACGAAAGCCTATGTTCGTTTGCTGGGCGCATCGTGGCTGATGCTGGGTGTCCCGTGGCTGTTGTTCGATCGGATAGCGGTGCATACGGCTACGAATATCGGGACATGTTTACTCTGCATCATTTTGCTTGCGCTGGCCATGCCGTCCATTGCGTTTACGTTTTTTATCGACAAAAAATACAGAAACATCCTGAAAAACGAGTAAAAAGACACCGCCTTATGTTTCATGAGGCGGTGTTTCTTCTGACCTGCACGAAACCGGAACAAACTGACCTTGAGTGAGCAAGGCTGTCCTTTTTGTCTGCGTTCCATGATTTTGACAGCGGTATTTTTCCGCCCCGTGCGCAAACTATCCCTGAATACGGAAAGAAAGAGCGATGGGGATGCAAAAGCTGCTGTCAATTTTTGTTTATCTGATTTTGCTGATATTTTTTTAGAGTCGGCGGCGGAGGTGACGGGGGTACCGGCCTCGGCCCCGGCGGAACTGCCAGAGGAGCCGAGCTATGTAGCTCTCACCTTTGATGACGGACCCCGGCGGGGTACTACCGCCCGGCTGCTGGACGGCCTCCGGGAGCGGGGGCCAGCGCTACCTTCTTCTTAGTGGGGGAGCGGCTGGCGGGGAACGAGGATCTGGTGCTGCGGATGCAGGCAGAAGGGCATCAGGTGGGGACCCATACGTGGAGCCATATCCGCCTGGACGGTACGGCTCCGGCGACGCAGCTCCGGGACATTCAGGCAGCGCAAAACGCAGTCTGCAAACTCCTGGACACGGATAGCTGCTGGCTGCGGCCGCCTTACGGTCTTATTGATCCGGCGGTCCGCACCGGCGTTACAGTGCCTATGGTCCACTGGGCGTGGACCCGCGGGACTGGGAAAGCCGGGATACGGCGATGGTGGTCCGCTCTGTTTTAAAGGACGTACAGCCCGGCGACATCATTCTGCTGCACGATATCTACCCCTCCTCCGTGGAGGCGGCGCTTCAGATCGTGGACGCGCTGGAGGCGGAGGGGTATTGGTTTGTTACAGTGGAAGAGCTTCTGGAGCTGAACGGCATCCAGCCCAAAGCGGGGGCTATGTACGGTCCGGGCGGGTGTAGCTCAGTACTGCCGCACCACGGCTACCACTTTGCCCAGGATCTGAGCGTAGGTGCCGTCGATAGGCTCGTAATCGTCATTTTCCGGCAATAGCCAGATGTGGCCGTTTTTCCGGGAAAACCGTTTGACGGTGGCCTCGTCATCGATCATGGCCACCACGATTTCCCCCTGATTGCAGGTCTGCTGCTGCCGCACCACCACCAGATCGCCGGGGAGAATTCCTGCGTTCAGCATGGATTCACCCCGGACCCGCAGGGCGAAGTGAACGTCCCCGGGATGCCCGGTGTGGAAGGTCAGGTAATCCTCGATGCACTCCTGAGCCAGAATGGGACTGCCGGCTGCCACATTGCCCACGATGGGCACCCGGTCCGCCGGTTCCTCCGGCTCCGGGACGGACGGCGCGGCGGGATGAGTCAGGGTGATGGCCCGTCCTTTTCCGGCGCCGATCTCAATGACCCCGGCATCCGCCAGCTTTTTCAGATGGAAGTGGACGGTGGAGGGGGACCGCAGGCCTACGGCCTCGCCAATCTCCCGAACAGAGGGGGATATCCCTGTGTTTGGATGCAGGCGGCGATATAATCATAGATCCTCTGCTGCATGGCAGAAAGCATGAAATGACCTCCATTCTATTGGCAGCTTCCGGCAGCTGCGCCGGAGCAATGTATCTCACAATCAGTATACCATAGCTTTTCCTGAAAATGCAAACATTTGTTCTATAAATAACGTGAGACTTTTTGACAGATATTTTTTCCACAGATATTTTTTGAAAAAATGGACTTGAAATAGGGACAAAGCTATGGTATTATAAACTTCTGTAAGATGATTTTCTGCGCCTGTGCGCGAATGAATGTTCGGAGGTTGTCCACTATGAAGACCGTTGTTACTATTTTTTGCAGCTGCTTTGCGGCCTTGCTATCATCCTGATCGTGCTGTTCCAGTCCGGCAAGAGCCAGGGCCTGTCCGGTGCCATCGGCGGCGTGGCTGATTCTTTCCTGGCCAAACCATCGACGCTAAGCTGGCTCGCGCTACCAAGTGGTTCGGCGCTGTGTTCCTGGTGCTGACCATGATCCTGCTGATCCTGAACTAAAAACGGAAACGAAAGAGACGCCTGGGGGCGTCTCTTTTTGCGTGTTCGGCTGTGGGGGGCGGGGAAGTTCAGCAGGCGATCCGGGTGCCGGTTCTGCCGTCGATGCCGTCCCGGGCCTTTTCCAACAGGGTGATGAGGGCGGTGCGGCCGGGCTTGATTCCGCAAATTTGACGGCGGCTTCCACCTTTGGAAGCATGGAGCCGGGAGCGAACTGCCCCTCGCCTATATAAGTGCGGGCTTCCTCCGGTGTCAGGGTATCCAGCCATTTCTGATCCGGCTTGCTGAAGTTTACAGCTACTTTTTCCACGGCGGTGAGGATGATGAGCATATCGGCATCCAGCTGCTCAGCCAGCAGCTCCGAAGCAAGTCCTTGTCAATGACTGCGGCGGCGCCCTTGAGATGGTGATTCTCCACCGCGATGACGGGGATTCCACCGCCGCCGCAGGCAATGACCACGTTATCTGCGTCGGTCAAAGCCCGGATGGTGGTCAATTCCACCACGGCTAAAGGTTGGGAAGGCCACCACCTGCCGCCAGCCACGGCCCGCGTCCTCTGCAACGTGCCAGCCCTTTTCGCGGGCCATGTTCTCGGCTTCTTCCTGGGACATAAAGGCGCCGATGGGCTTGGTGGGGTTCTGGAAGGCGGGATCGTCATCTACTACCACCTGCGTCAGCACCGTGGCCACGCCCTGCTGAAGACCCCGATTCAGAAGCTCTTCCTTCAGGGCGTTTTGCAGATCGTAGCCGATATAGCCCTGACTCATGGCCACGCACATGGACAGAGGCATCACATCGGCGGACGGCTCCTGCCTGCAGTAGGCGGCAAAGGCATTCTGGATCATGCCCACCTGCGGGCCGTTGCCGTGGGCAATGACCACCTGATGTCCGGCTTCGATCAGATCCGCAATGGCCTTGGAGGTCTCCTTTACGGCCTGCATCTGCTCCGGCAGATTTTTGCCCAGCGCGTTGCCGCCCAGGGCGATGACGATTCGTTTACCCATACTGTTGCTCATTCCTCAATTTCTGACAATGGATAATCATAGCGGGGATACAGATGCATTCAGTATCCCCGCTATTGTTGCTTTTATGAGGGGCCAACAGGAAATATAAGATCTTAGAACCGCTTGCGGCTGCCGCCGGCGGCGTCCAGAGCGCGCAGGCAGTTTACGGGATCCTTCACCTGACTCATGAGGATCATGGCGGCGATGATATAGGGCTTGAAGCTGGCCTGCTTGTACAGGGGTACCAGATACCGGTCGAATACGGAGGCGTCCACCTCGCCCTCCTTGCAGCTGACACCGGTGATGTCGGCGGGCAGGCAGTGGAGGTACAGAGCCTTGCCGTCCTTGGTGCGCTTCATCATGTCCTCGGAGCAGGTCCAGTTCTTGAACTGGGCATTCTGGGCCAGCAGCTTCTGCTCCAGCGCGTCGATGCCCGCCTGATCGCCGGCGGAATACAGCTTGGTACGCTGCTCCATAGCGGCGAAGGGCGCCCAGCTCTTGGGATAGACGATATCCGCGCCGTCGAAGGCCTCTTCCATGGTGGCGACCTTCTCTGTAGCTGCCGCCGGTAGCGGCGGCATTCTTTTTGGCAATCTCCTCTACCTCGGGCATGACCTCATAGCCTTCGGGATGCGCCAGCACGACGTCCATACCGAAGCGGGTCATCAGGCCGATGACGCCCTGCGGGACGGAGAGGGGCTTGCCGTAGGAGGGAGAATAGGCCCAGGTCATAGCGATCTTCTTGCCCTTCAGATTCTCCACGCCGCCGAACTGGTGGATCATGTGGAGCATATCGGCCATACACTGAGTAGGGTGATCCACGTCGCACTGGAGGTTCACCAGCGTGGGCCGCTGCTCCAGAATGCCGTCCCGGTAGCCTTCGTCCAGCGCGTCCATAAAGGTTTTCTGATATTTGTGACCCTCACCGATGAACATATCGTCTCGGATGCCGATGACGTCCGCCATGAAGGAGACCATGTTGGCGGTTTCCCGAACAGTCTCGCCGTGGGCAATCTGGGACCTCTTCTCGTCCAGATCCTGCCTCCAGACCCAGCAGATTACAGGCGGAGGCGAAGGAGAAGCGGGTGCGGGTGGAGTTATCCCGGAAGATGGAGATACCCAGACCGGAATCGAAGATCCGGGTGGACTGATTCCGCTCCCGCAGATCCCGCAGGGCATCGGCTACGGTGAAGATGGCCTCCAGCTCCTCGTCCGTCTTGTCCCATGTCCAGTAGAAGTCGGACTTGTACATATTGTTGATGTGCAAACGCTCTAGACGGCGGGCCAATTCGATCGTTTTAGACATAATTCCTCTCCTATAATGTATAGTTACTGGATGTCATTGTCCGTCAGGCTCTGGCGGAACTCGGTGACGTCCCCGGTTTTGTTTTCCGTCTTGTACAGGCCGGGAACGGCGGCGTACAGCGCGGCGCAGGTCACGAGGTCCTGCTTCCATGTGATCTCGTTGGGAGCATGGGCCTGCGACTCCGCGCCGGGGCCGAAGCCCACGCAGGGGATCCCGTACCGGCCCTGAATGGAGACACAGTTGGTGGAGAAGGTCCACTTGTCGATGAGGGGACGCTGCCGCAGGTGCATGGCGTCGTACTTGGGATCGTTGTCGGCATGGCCGATGCGCTTGTCGCCCCAGAGAGCCTTGTGGGCGTCGGCCAGCGCCTGCACATGAGCGGCGTTTTCTTTGTTGATCCATGTGGGGAAGAAGCACTCCGTCTCGTAGACCTCGCCGGTCCATGCGGGCCGGTCGTACATATACATACTGACCTTCACATCGTCCTTATACTTCTGGACGGCGGGCAGGGCCTCGATCTCCTTCAGGCAGGAGTCCCAGGTCTCGCCGGCGGTCATGCGGCGGTCCACGGAAATGGCGCAGCTGTCCGCCACGGCGCAGCGGGAGGGAGAGGTGTAGAAAATCTGGGACACGGTGCAGGTGCCCCGGCCAAGGAACTGAGCGTCCTCGGCGTGCTCCGGGTTGAATGCCGGATTCAGCATCTTCACGAGGCCCTTGATCTCGTTGGAAGCGCCGTCGCCGTTTTCATTGAGGGCGCGGATATTCTGGAGGATATCGGCCATCTTGTAAATGGCATTGTCTCCCCGCTCGGGAGGCGGAGCCGTGGCAGGAGATGCCCTTCACGTCCACCCGAATCTCCATGCGGCCCCGGTGACCGCGGTAGATGCCGCCGTCGGTAGGCTCGGTGGAGATAACGAATTCGATCTTGCTCCGGGCGTCCTCGGGCCGTTGAAGTCCTTGTTGACGATGTACTGCCAGCACATCCCGTCGCAGTCCTCTTCCTGCACGGAGCCGACCACCATGATCTTGTAGCCTTCAGGGATCAGGTTCAGCTCCTTCATGATCTTCACGCCGTACACGGCGGAGGCCATGCCGCCCTCCTGATCGAGCCGCCCCGGCCGTAGATCACATCGTCCGTCTCGTAGCCCTCATAGGGGTCAGCCTCCCAGTTGGAGAGGTTGCCGATGCCGACGGTATCGATGTGGGAGTCGATGGCGATGATCTTTTCGCCGTCGCCCATCCAGCCGATGACGTTGCCCAGACCGTCCACTTCCACCTTATCATAGCCCAGACGCTCCATCTCGGCCTTGATGCAGTGAACGACTTCCCGCTCCTCGCAGCTTTCGCTGGGGTGAGAGATCATGTCCCGCAGGAAGCGGGTCATGTCGGCCTGATAGCCTCTGGCCGCCGCCTTGATCGCTTCAAAATCCATATCCGAGAAAAATCTGTCTGCGAGGGAAGAAAAAAAGAGAGACCGCTGCCAGGGTATAGCAGCTCGGTCAGGCACAGCCTGCCGCACATTCGGAGGCCATAAAATACTGTCAGCTGTGTGGCCATCCCGGCATGGTCAGCGTCCTGCGGCAAATCACTGGCAATCGGGCAGGCTTGAAGCTCAGTGCCGGGAATTCCACCAGCTGGTGTACGCCGCCGCGTAGTTGGTCTTAAACCCCAACACGCCGCGCGTAACCATTTTCTCCCACCAATCGGGATAATCTCCCAGATTCGAGAACACATAGATCCCATGCTCTCCCAGCCAGCAAACATCCTCGCAGGTAAACGCATCCGCGTTGAGCCCCACTTCAAACAGATCCATGTTCGGGATCATCCGCTTGGTTTCCTCCGTTAAGCGGCGCATATTAGCCCCCATCCGCAAACCGGTTGGCTTTCCGTTTTTGCGAACTGCCGCCTGCATTTCTTCCACGTAGACCGGATCTCCGGAAAAGAGGATGTAGCTGCCGGTATTGGGAGATCGACTGAGCAATTCCAGTATCGGTCCGGCAAGGCCGGGGGCTTTGACTTCAACTTCGACCGTGATGCTTCTGCTCTGAGCGGCCAGCCATGCGTCAAAATCGGAAAAGCGCATCAGATGAGCCATGCGCCCATCCTCCGCCAGGGCCGTTTCGTAATCCCGCCCCTCAACCTGACCCATGACAAGCTTTGGCAGCGTTGCCAGCAATTGATCTCGGAATGCTCCGGCGGTGCTTCGCTCAGCAGGTGATTTGCGTAAGGCAATTCGATTTTCTGGATCTCATCCCAGGTCAGATCCCTGATCCGGTGATTTGACCCGCCGCTTGGATGGCCGAGCGTCATCCGGGTGAAATTGCTGTCGTGGGCAATGACGATCTCGCCGTCTCTGGTCATTTGGACATCAATTTCGATCCCCTCGTATCCGCCGTCCACAGCTCCCTGGAAAGCGCCCAGCGTGTTTTCAGGCGCAGCCTGACTAAGCCGCGATGAGCGAACCGCTGCGGCCCGGTATATGCGTTTACATTTTTCATGGCCTTGTACTCCTCGTGTTTTTTGGGTGTTATAACCGGGATCATGCTGCGGAAGAAAGCGGGGTGCAGAATACGCGCGGATATCCCGATAAAAGTGAGCATTGCGCGCTTCGATCCGGCAATTTCTTCACCGGAAGGGTAGGGGATACCCAATTATAGGGCAGATCTCAGAGAGGTGCAATGTAAAATTTCGATCGGGTCATTTGTTTGCCCCGCGGTCATCGTATTTCTGCATCGATGAAAATGCCTGCGACAAAATGGAAAGCGCTTGCGCAATAGTTTGCGTTGATGTTACGTTTGTTTAACTATGCAAGGTGCATAAAATGAATGCACTTGCTCTATTGTAATATGCCAAATTTATATTAAATTCTTGACTTTTTCTTATGAAAAATATATCATAAAAACCAGGAGGACTGAAAACGTTTGCGAAAGCAAGCCGCACCTCCACGCAAGAGGAAAGAGAGGGATCCTGTCCACGATGAAACCATTAGATCAGTCTTATTCGAAATCCAGGCGTTTCAAGAATCAGGTCAAGGCAGTCGTAACCAACCCCTATAACGTGATCGTGCTGGTTGCCATTGTTTTGCTGACTTATTTGATCGTTCTTCCCCTGGTAGACATGCTCTCCACCACGTTCCAGCTCGCGCAGCGGGACCTGAGAGCCACCGGCGGCACCATGGCCGATGTAGGCAAATTTACCCTGTACTATTGGCAGCGGCTGCTGGCCAGTGACCTTTCCTGGAATCTGCTGTTCAAGCCGCTGCTGAACTCCCTGACCATCGGCGTCGGCGTTTCCGTGTGCGCCATCGCCCCTTGGCTCCATACTGGCCTGGCTGATGGTCCGCAGCGACCTTCCCTTCAAGCCCTTCTTCTCCTTGGCGGTGATCATCCCCTATATGATCCCCTCCTGGGTCAAGTCTCAGGCATGGCTGAGTATGTTCAAGACCCCCGCGTCGGCGGCGCTCCCGGCTTTATCGCGGCCCTCATGATGAATGCGGGCGTATCCACGGAGCAGATCGAAGCCATTCTGTCTCCCATCGCTTACGGCCGTCTGGCGATCATCATTGTGCTGACGCTCCACTATTACGCATATACATATCTGCTGGTGTCCGCAGCACTGAACTCCATCAACTCCGAGCTGGAGGAGATGGGCGAGATCCAGGAGCCAGCAAGCCCCTGATCCTGCGGAAGATCACCCTGCCTCTGGTGCTGCCCGCTATGCTTTCCGCCGTGATCCTGACCTTCTCCAAGGCCATCGGCACCTTCGGCACCATCAACTATCTGGGTTCTCCCGTCAGCTTCCGGACGCTGTCCAGCGAGCTGTATTCCAACAGCAAGTCCCAGAACACGCAGACGGCTTTCGCCATGGCCATCCTGATGATCTGCATCGCTTCTCTGTCTGTGTTCATCAACCAGCGGCTCATCGGCGCCCGCAAGTCCTACGCCACCATCGGCGGCAAGGGCGGACGGTCCACTCCCATCGGTCTGGGCGGCTGGAAGCCCATTGTGACCATTATCCTGTTCATCTTCTTCCTCGTCGGCATCATCATGCCGGTGATCATCCTGATTCTGGAGAGCTGTATGCTGAAGGAGGGCACCTATTCTCTGTCCAACTTCACGCTGTACTACTGGATCGGCGAGGGTGATCCCAACATCATGGAGGGCGTCTCCGGCATCTTCAAGAATGAAACCTTTATGATGTCTCTGGTGAACTCCCCTGAAGCTGACCCTTGTCAACGGCGTGTTCGGTACCATCTTCGGTCAGATGCTTGGCTACATCTGCGCCAAGGGCCGCGGCAAGCTCCACGGCAAGCTGGTGGAGCAGCTGGTGTTTATCCCCTACCTGATCCCCTCCGTGGCGTTCGGCGGCATTTACCTGTCCATGTTCTCCAAGCCTCAGATGCTCTTCGGCGTAACGCTCATTCCGCCCCTGTACGGCACCTTCGCCCTGCTGACGCTGACCTCCGTGGTCAAGCATCTGCCCTTTGCCTCCCGCGCCGGTACCTCCAACATGCTGCAGATCAGCGGCGAGCTGGAGGAGGCCGCCACCATTGAGGGTGCAGGCTTCTTCAAGCGCTTTGTCAAGATCGTGTTCCCCCTGTCCAAGGGCGGCTTTATTTCCGGCTTCATGCTGATCTTCGTTTCCATTATGAAGGAGCTGGATCTGATCATCCTGATCATGACCCCCACCACCTCCACGCTGCCGTACCTGGCATTCCGGTACCAGAACAAGAATTGCCCGCAGGCTTCTAACTGCGTGGCCATCGTGATGTTCTCCATCGTGTTCCTGGTATACGCACTGGCAAATATCTTCGGAGACGCAGACCTGGCCAAGAGCATGGCCGGCTGAGATGAGATAAAAAAAGAGGAGACGAGACCATGAGTAAAATTGAACTGACTCATATTGATAAATATTATGGCAAAAACCACGTTCTGAAGGATCTGAACCTCACCATCGAGGACGGCGACTTCATGACCCTGCTGGGGCCCTCCGGCTGCGGCAAGACCACCACCCTCCGCGTGGTCTCCGGTCTGGAAAAGCCCCAGAACGGCATCATCCTGATGGACGGCAAGGAGATCGTCAATGCGGCGGAGGCTTCTTTCGCCCCGCCCAGCAAGCGCAACCTGAATCTGGTGTTCCAGTCTTACGCGCTGTGGCCCCACTATGACCGTGTTCGACAACGTGGCCTTCGGCCTGCGCATCCGCAAGGAAAACAGCGAGACCATCGCCAAAAGGTCGCCAGCGCTCTGGACCGTATGCAGATCGGTGAATTCGCCAAGCGCTATCCCACCGAGCTCTCCGGCGGCGAGCAGCAGCGTGTGGCCATCGCCCGCGCCATCGTTTCCGAGCCCAGACTGCTTCTGCTGGACGAGCCCTTGTCCAATCTGGACGCCAAGCTCCGCGTGGATATGCGCGCCGAGCTGAAGCGGCTCCATCACGAGACCGGCACCACCATCATCTACGTCACCCACGATCAGCTGGAGGCGCTGACCATGTCCACCCGCATCGCCCTGTACCGCAAGGGCGAGCTGGTGCAGGTCGCACCGCCTCTGGAACTGTATGACAACCCTGTGAACCTCTACACGGCCGACTTCATCGGCAACCCCAGCATCAACTTCGTCAAGGGCACCGCTCAGGTGGGAGGCCGGCGGTATGCGGGTCGATAGTCCTCTCGGGTCAGCTGGGCTTCGAGCGGGGCGATATGACCGAGGCTGCACCCCCAGTCCGGCAGCGTCGATGTGACCATCGGCGTCCGGCCCGGAGCAGCTGTCCATCAGCCGTCAGGCGGATGACGCGCATTGGGTGGAAGGCCACGTTTACCCGGCATGCCCGCCGGTTCCGGAAACGCTGGTCAGCGTCCGGGTGGGCGACACCATGCTGACGGTCAAGGAGCTTGGTTCCACCCACTACGCCAGCGACGAGCCGGTGTATCTGGGCTTCAATCCCAAGAAGGTCAATGTTTTCGAGACCAAGAGCGAGAATCTGATCAAATACTGCGTGTAAATTTGTACCACTGCGGCAGAGTCCGCGAAAATAAAAATCTGATTTGGAGGAAAAGAACATGTTGAAGCGCAAAAAGCTCCTGGCGGCACTGTTGGCTGGCACGATGATGCTGAGCCTGGTCGGCTGCGGAAAGAAAGCCGACACGTCCGGCGACACCACCGACCGACCTGCCCCGACACTCCCTGCGGAAGCCCAGCTGACCCCTGGGAAGAGGCTTCTCAGATCTACAACACAGAGGAAACCGATGAGGAGCTGTATCAGAAGGCCCCTTGAAGAGGGCGGCACCGTGACCCTGTACTCCATCTCTTCCAGATGCACCAAGGTGGAGGCCGCTTTCGAGGAAAAGTATCCCGGCATTGACTGCGTTCCCTTCGACATCTCCACCAACGAGCTGCTGGAGAAGGTCACCCGTGAGTACGAGGCCGGCCAGCATGTAGCCGACGTTGTCCACATCAAGGATCAGGACGGCTCCATGTGGAACCAGTATGTGGCCAACAAGACGTTCTACAACTATCAGCCTGCTGACATCTTCGCCCACATCGACCCCAGCTACACTGCGACCGCCACGCCCCTGTACATTGAGCTGACCCAGCTGTTCTACAACACGGAGGCTTATCCCGACGGTTCTCCCATCACCAACATCTGGCAGCTGACCGAGCCCCAGTGGAAGGGCAAGATCATGATGCAGAATCCTCTGGATAACCTGTCCTGGGGCTCCTGGATCACCGGCTTCTGCGTAGGCGAGGAGCCGAACCAGTCTGGCCGAGGCTTATAAGACCCTGTACGGCGAAGAGCTGAAGCTGTCCGACGGCTGCGAGAACGCCGGTTATGAGTTCCCTGAAGCGTCTGCACGCCAACGAACCGATCTTCACCGCCTCCTCCGACGCGATCGCCGAGGCTGTCGGTACCCCCGGCCAGAAGGATCCCCCCGTTGGCTTCTGCGCTTCCTCCAAGCTCCGCAAGGCCGCCGATAACGGCTGGGCCTTCGCTCCCGTGAATCTGGAGCCTGACACCGGTATCCCCGCTGTCAACACCCTGTACGTTGTGGAAGGCTGCGAGCATCCTGCCGCCGCCAAGCTGCTGATCCGCTTCATGATGGGCGGCATCGATGGTGACACCTCTGGTTACAAGCCCTTCAACACGCTGGGCGGCTGGCCTGTCCGCGATGACATCGAACCCGCCGAGGGCTCCACTCCCTTCTCCGAGATCAACGTTGCTCCCTTTGACGCCAACGAGATCTTTGTGAATTACAACACCGTCCGCGATTTCTGGCAGATGTTGGGCTGATCGGTCCTTCCATCCGCTGACTGTATGTAAGCAAGAGCGGCGGACGATCGTCCGCCGCTCTCTTCGTCCCAAAAGCTTTTTGGGACGAAGAGAGCGCAGGCTCTCCGCTTCATTTTCAAAACTGCGAGGTATCTATGAGCTTCTTTATCGACAAGCATGGCCGCAGAAAAAGCCCCATTGCGCTGGCGGCGTGCGGTGCGGCACTGTTGGATCTGGCCGTTTACTTCTGTACAGCCGCGCTTCTGGCGGGACCGCTGTACCGGACCGTCTCCTTCGGCGGCGAAACGATCACCTCCATGCTTCACACCATCATCATTACGGTCATCAGCACGCTGCTCTGCTGCCTGTTGTTCCTGCTGAAGGACAAGCGGGTGGTGCCCTACGGCTTTGCTGGGCTGGCTGTGATCCTGCTGATGTTCTGCGCGGCGGCGTGGATGCTGCCGCAGGAGACGAGGCTCTATGCTGCGCCTGTTTTCTGACGGTCGGCCTGCCGCCGGTGCTGCTTGGCAACGCCGTCAGCTGGCCCATCTACCGAAGGCTGCGGAAGGCGCATCCCGAGTATTTCGTCAGAAAGACCATCTCGGAGGAGCTGAAAGAGGCGGTGGAACAGGAGCAGAAAAAGAAGCCCGCTGCAAAGCCGGTATCCGATCCGGTCCAGACGCCGGAGCCGGATATCTCCCCACAGAGGCCCTGTTTGGCCCGGAAAGCTCCGGAACGGCTCCCGGTGCGCTCCATAACGCCCAGAATGAGGCCATGCTGTTTTACGAAGACGATGACGATGAATCATAATAATGACCGGTAAGGAGGACCCACCAATGCTGAATACCGTTTTATTCGATATGGGCGGCACATTAGAGGACATCTGGAACAATCAGGAGACTCAAGCGAAGGCCATGGGTGCGCTGCAGAAAACCCTGCGGGCGCACGGTCTGGAGCCGGGATGCAGCCCGGAGGAGTTTGACCGCCGGGTCATGGCTGGCCTGAAAGAATACAAGCGCTGGAGCGAGGGCCTGGAATTGGAGAAGAAGCCGGAGGAGATCTGGCCGGATTACTATCTGAAAGAATTTGGTTTCGACCGGGAAAAGCTGATCCCCATTACGGAGGAGCTGGCCAATCTCTGGGAGGTGACCTATTACCACCGGGAACTGCGGGGCGACGTTCTGGAAACGCTGGAAGCGCTGAAGGCCCGCGGCTACCATATCGGCATCATTTCCAACAACGCCTCCCTTTACAACGTGTTCAACATGCTGGAGGAGTACGGCATCCGGGGCTGCATGGAGGATGTGACAGTTTCCAGCGTGACCGGCTACCGCAAGCCCCATCCGGAGATCTTCCGCATTTCTCTGCGGCAGATGCAGACCACTGCCGAAAACTGCGTGTATGTGGGCGATACGATCTCCCGTGACATCATCGGCGCCAAGCAGGCGGGCTTCGGCAAAGCCGTCCAGATCGTCTCCGCACTCTCTGCCCAGAAGGACGCGGCAACGGCGGCGGACGCGGAAAAGCCCGACCTTGTGATCCAGAATCTTCTGGACATGATCCCCTGGCTGGATCAGATCAACCCCGATATGCACATCGACGAAGCCCAGCAATCCTCCGGAATGTTCGTTCCGTTTTTCTGAATGAACGCAGCGTGACGTTAGGACGAGAGTCATCAGCAGATCAGCGCATCATAGTTGTCCAACGGAGAGAAGCACAGTTGAATACTGAAAAAAGCGGATGCACGTCTCAGGCGTGCATCCGCTTTTGCATAGCAAAATAAGAAATGTGCCATTTCCTCGCCCCTGCGGGGCAACCGGAAATGATGCACGAAAACTTCATGCACTGGCATCTGTGCATGTTCGCGGTGCGCTGTTCATGCATGAAGTTTTATACCGAAAACTACTCGCTGGGCGAGTCGTTCAAAAGGAGCTTTTGCCGATGAGAAAAAAATAAAACTTTCTCAGTTATGGTAGAAATACGGTCTGGCAAGGCTTCTTTGAACGCAAGCTATAGTATGCTGTTTTCCGTTACGCACAGAGTGAAATGTAATAACGCAGGTGTCTGCCATCTATTGCTATACGGCAGACACCTGCAAAAGTGCCGATTTCAAAAGTCCACGGGTCTTATCAAAGCGATCCCTAAAAATAGGATGATCGGTTTATTGATCCGTGTTTTCCTGAGGCAGGATCAGGTTCAGCAGAACTGCCATAATTGTGGCAATGACCACCGGCGTCTTACCGAAAATAATCGTAATGCTCTCTGGGAACTGGCTCAACGCAGACGAGGATTGAGAGATACCAACGCCCAACGCAGCCGACAGCCCTACAATGGTAGTATTGCGGGGGAGATGGTTTCGACGCGATCAGCTTCATGCCGGTCATAGCGATGGTGGAAAATACGGTGATGGTAGCTCCACCCAGCACGCATTGCGGAATCGTCGTTAAAATAGCTGAAAATTTAGGAATCAGACCCGCAAGCAGCAAAAAATCCGCCGGCCAAAGCAAAAACCACCCGATTAACGACCTTATTTGTAGTAACAATACCTACATTTTGCGAATAGGTCGCTGTTGGCAGGCTGCCGAAAAATGCCGACAGCACATTGGTCAGGCCATAGGTAACAATACCGCCCTGCAGCTCTTGGTCCGTGGGTTCCCGGTTCAAGCCTCCCACCGTGGTGGCGGTCAAATCGCCAATCGCTTGAATCGCGTTGATGGCGAACAGCAGTGCGAGCGCGATGCAGGCCGAAAACTCAAACTTGATGCCGAAATGCATGAATCTGGGAAGGGAGAACCACGCCGCGTCTCTCACTTCAGAGAGATCCACCATGTCAAACACAGCGGCGACAATATACCCGGCGATCATGCCCAGCAGAATGGCGGCAAGCTTGCAGATGCCCTTGCCCTTGTTGGACATGACCATCACAACGATCAGAGTGAACGCCGCCACCGCCCAGTTTTGCCATGATCCGTAAACCAGCGCGGAAGTCAAGCCCTTTCGCAGCACGACTACCTCGTAAGTATTCCCGGCACCGCCAGCCATATAATTGATGGCGGTAGGATAGAGAGAAAGACCGATCGTGAACACCACCGTGCCGGTGATGATGGGTGGGAAAAAATCTGCGGATCTTCTTCACAAAAACACCCACAACAGCGGCAACGATACGCCAACGACCATTGCACCCGCAATGGTGGCAATGTCTCCGCCGCCGCCAACGATGGCCTGCATACTGGGCAAGTAAGCAAAGCTGATGCCGAACATTACAGGAAGTCCGGAACCCAGCTTGCCGCCAATGGGGAATAACTCGATCAGGGTCGTCACTGCGGACATGACCAAGGACATGACCAGAACGCGATACCTGAATGATCGCCGGGGTAACGCCGACGATTCAGTGCTCTGCGGTAAAATAGAGTCGTTTCCCGCTATCAAGCGTATTTTAAAATTTTTCCTTCAAAGTCTGAATTTCTGACCAAAGTATACAAACTATTATAAACCGAAAACCGCAGAAAGTCAACAGCCCTATAAGGCGGCGTGAACATCTTATAATGCCGGCAGCCTTACGCTGGAACGATCATAGTCCGTTTGAGCAATTCGATTCTGGCTTTGAACTTGGGGGTTGTTGAGATCCAGAGAATGCCAAGGAGAAAAAGGGCGACATGATTTGCATAGAAAAAAGGGGGAAGAGGGGGAGAATCCCTACACGATTGACCAATTTCTAAAACTGTACTGATTTGAGCACTATCTGGGCTATGCTCGGATAGTGCTCTTTGGTTACGGGCGATTATTTGAGTATTCCGCGCGAGATTGCACACCTCAACCGCACAAATTGAGCATCCGTTCCGGCGGAATTGAGTACCCTTGCCGCCGTCGTTGAGCATTGCGGCAAAATGTAGATATGCGTCAGATTTTCTGGCGTAAATATCTACAAGGAGGTCACCTGTATGACCAATTACCGCGAGATCCTCAGGCTCCATAGTCTGGGACTCAACAAGACCGAGATCGCGTCAAGCTGCCAGTGCGCTCGGAACACTGTGGCAGCAACGCTGCAGCGCGCAGCAAACTGCAACCTGCAATGGCCGCTGCCGGGTTTTGCCAGCGCCGGTGAGGATGTCGTCTGCTTCCAGGCCTTTTGCAATCCGGTCCATAGAGTAAAGGCATTGTCGTAAAGAAGCTCCTCGGTTACC
>VOFC01001379.1_pt1 | contig 22001 bp, 34 predicted proteins | sample 5384161 | NCBI WGS metagenome assembly VOFC01 (sample SAMN12384722, study PRJNA508395) | human gut metagenome | isolation source: healthy gut B | host: Homo sapiens | reverse complement strand
AGATTTTTGTGAATAAAAAAGAAAGTTCAAAGAATCATGCAAAAATTATGTTTCCAGGTCACATCATTTACTCGAAAAAGTCGCAGATATAATTCGTACAAAGGCAATGTTGGTAAAATAGCACCAAACAGAATTAACAGGCGATTTAATACATCTGTACCGCATCAAAAGATAACTACTGACACGACCGAATTTAAGTATTATGAGATTGACAACAAAGGCAGAATGGTAATTAAGAAATTGTATTTAGACCCATTTCTTGATATGTTTAATGGTGAAGTGTTAAGCTATGGTATAAGCAAAACTCCATCAGCGGCAAGTGTTTTATCGGCACAGAAACAAGCAATAGAAATAACATCTGATTGCCCATACAGAAGAACATTCCATTCAGACAGAGGTTGGGCATATCAAATGGGTGCATATTCCTCTGTTCTTAAAGAAAACAAAATATTTCAAAGTATGTCTCGGAAAGGAAATTGTTATGATAACTCTGTGATGGAAAATTTCTGGAATATTAAAGCAGGAAATGTATTATGGAACTACATATTACAGCTTTGAAGAGCTTAAAGATGCTATTGAAAGATATATAAAATATTACAACGAGAAAAGAATAATAAGTGTTCCCTCCATATATGTATATTTTGCACCTATATAGGTGCAAAATTATTATAACACAATGCTACAATGAAGTCAATAGTTTTGTACTTATATTAGTGCATTTTGACGGGGTGAAATATGGACGCATTATATGAGAAAAAATAGGAAATAAAATCCGAAGTATTCGTGAAAAAAGAAAAGATTACACAAGAGGAATTATCTGCAAAACTGCAAGTTAGAGGGTGTGACATAACACGTAGTGCACTTGCAAAAATAGAAGTTGGTCAGCGTCATATATATCCTGATGAGATTAGGCATTTTAAAGAGATACTAAATGTTGAATATGATGATTTATTTAATGTGTGAGATAATTATTAGGATAGATTAAAAAAAGAGAAGTCAATGGCTTCTCTTTTTTTGTGTGAGTAGGGGCGAACATTGGTCGCCTGTGTAGCAAGGTAATTTGCGGTGGCGATAAAAAGGGGACGTCGAGTGCGCCGTCCCGTACGGGGGAAATATCTACAATACCACCACTCCGTCCTGCGGACACTTCTCCTCAAGAAGAGGCATCCCATAAGGGAGCTGTCGACAAAGTCGACTGATAGAGAGGGGAAAAACGGAGAGTGTCGAAAAGTCGACGACCATTGGTCGCAAGATAAAAGCATATTCTTTTTATTTTTGCACCGTAGTGAAAAGATAGGGAAAATATGATAAAATACATACAACAAATAAGAATGGAGATTAGATATGCTTGCAGTTGAACGCAGAAACAGAATAGAGCAGATAATAAATAAAAACAAGAGTGTACTAGTGGTGGAACTTGCAAAAACAGTTTGAGGTTACAACCGAAACAATTCGCGGTGACCTTGAAAAACTTGAAAAACAAGGTGTGCTTGTTCGTACATACGGCGGTGCAACGCTTGTTGACAACAGCGAAATCGAACTTGCAATAACGGAACGTGATACGGTGAATTATGAGGGCAAACAACGTATAGGAAAATATGCGGCTGACCTTATAAAAGACGGTGAAACTATATTTCTTGACGCAAGTACATCGGCATGGCACTTGGCGAGATACATAAAAAGGTAAACGTGGTATAACTGTTATTACAAATGCTGAAAAAATCGTGAATGAACTTTCAATGTGTGACCATATTCACGTTGTGTGCGTCGGCGGTGAACTGACGCCGAGAAATATGTCGTATATCGGACGTGTTGCGGAAAAAACAATAAAAGAAAATTATTATGCGAATAAGTGCTTTTTTCTCATGCAGAGGTGTAACGCTCGGTCGTGGGCTTGTTGATTCGAGCGAGGGCGAGGCTGAAATAAAAAAGCGATGCTTTCGTGTAGTGAATCGGCAATTTTCCTTTGCGATAAAAATAAAATCGGTAAAATAGGTGTTCCGAGAATTTCGGGCCTTGACGGTATAGATTGCTTTATTACAGACGCACAACTGACAGATGAATGGCAAGTGGCACTTGCCGAACAGGACGTTAAACTTGTGGAAGTGGAAAAGTAAAAAGTGTGTAGCAATTCGTAGGGGCGATCATCGGGGCGATCATCGGTCGCCCGAGTGGCAAAAATACCTAATGGGGAGCCGAACCAAAATCGGTGTAAAAACACCGATTTTTAATTTTTTTTAAATTTGTGAAACTTTTTTTGAAAAAAAAGGTATAGCATTTTTAGCGTAAATACGATATAATTATAAGATAAAATGACTATTCATATGTAAAAATGTGAAAACGGTTACATAACAAAGTATTGGAGGCTGACTTTTATGGAAGAAATTTTAAACATTCTTGACAAGGAAAAAGGTAATGTATCACGAGCGAAAATCGCGCAGATGCTTGGTATGGAGGAAAAGGAAGTAGCCGACAAGATTGAAAAAATGGAAAAGGAAAACGTTATTGTCGGTTACAAAACCATTGTAAATTGGGATAAGACCGACAAAGACGTTGTTGTTGCACTTATTGAACTTCGCATAACTCCGCAAAGAGGTGAAGGATTTGATAAGGTGGCAGAGAAATTTACAAATACCCACAGGTAAAATCACTTTACCTAATGTCCGGTGCATATGACTTGGCCGTTACAATCGAGGGCAAGAGTATGAAAGAAGTGGCATTGTTCGTTGCGCAGAAGCTTGCACCGATGGATTCGATAATTTCAACGGCAACTCATTTTGTGCTAAAAAATACAAAGAGGAAGGAATTGTATTCGAGGACGATGAAAAGGATACAAGACAGGTAATTACGCTATGATAGATTATGAAAAAATTATTTCACCGGTAGTTTCGGCTTTACCGCCGTCAGGCATAAGAAAGTTTTTTGATATAGTTGCAGAAATGGACGATGCTATTTCGCTTGGCGTCGGTGAGCCTGATTTTACAACACCTTGGGCAATTCGTGAAGCCGGCATATATTCGCTTGAAAAAGGACAGACGCACTACACCGCAAATGCCGGACTTATGGAATTGCGTGAAGAAATCTGCAATTACTATGACAGAAAATTCGATATAAAATATAATCCGAAAAAAGTTCTTGTAACGGTAGGAGGCAGTGAGGCGATTGACCTTATGGTAAGAACGCTTATTAATCCAGGTGACGAGGTACTTATTCCGGAGCCTTGTTTCGTTTGTTATCGCCCTTGTACGGTTATGGCAGGCGGTGTTCCTGTTCCGATTGAAACAAAAAAGAGGACAATTTCAGACTTTTGCCGGAACAGCTGAAAGAAAAAGATTACCGACAAGACAAAACTTTTAATTCTGCCGTATCCGAATAATCCGACAGGCGGAATTATGACAAAGGAAGATTTGGAGGCTATTGCAGAGGTACTTCGCGGTACAAATATAATGGTACTGTCAGACGAGATTTATGCTGAACTTCGTTATGACGGCGAAAAGCATATTCCGTTTTCAAATTTTGAGGGTATGAAAGAAAGAACTGTTGTTGTAAGCGGTTTTCAAAGACATTCGCTATGACCGGTTGGCGTCTTGGTTATGCGTTAGGTCCTGAAAGAATTATAAAGCTTATGACAAAAATTCATCAGTACGGCATAATGTCAGCACCGACAACTGCACAATTCGCTGCGGTTGAGGCACTAAAGAGCTGTGACGATGACGTTGCGGAAATGCGTCGTGAGTATAATTACAGAAGACGCTACATAGTAGACGGTTTCAGAGCAATGGGGCTTAGTTGTTTTGAACCGCTCGGAGCATTTTATGTATTCCCTTGCATAAAATCTACGGGTATGACAAGTGAAGAATTTTGTCAAAATCTGCTTATGGAAGAAAAGGTCGCTGTCGTACCGGGCAATGCGTTCGGCGAGAGCGGAGAGGGATTTATACGCTGTTCATATGCGTATTCGATTGAGAACATTCAAGAAGCACTTAAAAGAATAGAGAAGTTTGTTAAAAGACACAGTAAATAGGAGGAAAAAAATGGATACAAAGTATATATTCGTAACAGGCGGAGTTGTTTCAGGACTTGGTAAGGGCATTACAGCCGCATCATTGGGAAGATTGTTAAAGGCAAGAGGCTATAAGGTGACAATGCAGAAGTTTGACCCGTATATCAATATGGACCCGGGTACAATGAGTCCGTATCAGCACGGTGAAGTTTTCGTTACAGATGACGGTGCGGAAACAGACCTTGACCTTGGACACTATGAAAGATTTATCGACGAAAACCTAAGCGTAAATTCAAACGTAACAACAGGTAAAATTTATTGGTCGGTTATTTCAAAGGAAAGACGCGGTGACTATGAGGGAAGAACCGTACAGGTAATTCCGCATATCACAAACGAAATCAAGTCAAGAGTTTACCGTGTTGCAAATACGCAGGACACAGATATTGTTATTACGGAAATCGGCGGAACAGTCGGTGATATTGAATCTACACCGTTCCTTGAATCAATCAGACAGGTTGTAAAGGAAGTCGGTAAGGAAAATTGTATGTATATCCACCTTACACTTGTACCGTATCTTTCAACATCTGGCGAACAAAAACAAAGCCGACACAGCACAGTGTTAAGGAAACTTCTAAGCCTTGGTATTCAGCCTGACGTACTTGTTTTAAGAACTGAAAAGCCTCTTGAAGAAGGACTTGCAGAAAAGATTGCGCTATTCTGTAATGTATCACCTGAATGTGTTATCGAAAACCTTGACCTTGATACACTTTACGAAGTTCCTCTTGCACTTGAAGAAGAAGGACTTGCAAAGGTTGTATGTAACCGTCTTGGACTTGAGGACAGAAAACCACAGCTTGATGATTGGACAAAGATGGTTGACGTCGTTAAAGACCTTATGAACGGCGGCAAGGAAGAAGTTACAATTTCACTTGTAGGTAAATATGTATCATTGCACGACGCATATATCAGTATCGTTGAATCGCTAAAGCACGGCGGAATACAGAATTACTCAAACGTTAATATCAAGTGGATAAACAGTGAAGAAGTTACTGCAAAGACTGTGGATAAACTTCTTAAAGATTCTGACGGTATTCTTGTACCGGGCGGTTTTGGTGACAGAGGTATTGAAGGTAAGATTATTGCCGCTCAATATGCAAGAGAACACAAAATTCCGTATCTTGGAATTTGTCTTGGTATGCAGATTGCGGTTATAGAAGACGCAAGAAACGTACTTGGCTACAAGGACGCAAATTCATCGGAACTTAACCCTGACACAACTCACCCTGTAATCGACCTTATGCCTGAACAACGTGACGTTGAAGATTTGGGCGGTACAATGCGTCTTGGATTGTATCCGTGGAAGGTTACACCGAATACACTTGCACAAAAGGTTTATAACAGTGACCTTATTTATGAAAGACATCGTCACAGATATGAATTTAATAACTTCTACAGAAATGAAATAACAGACAAAGGGAATGGTTATTTCAGGTCAGTCACCTGAAGATAAACTTGTTGAAATGGTAGAAATTCCTGATCACCCATGGTATATCGGTGTTCAGTTCCACCCTGAATTCAAGTCAAGACCTAACCGTCCGCACCCATTTTTGCCTCATTTATCAAGGCGGCATTGGACAAGAAGAATAAGGCGGCTGAATAATTGGATTGCCTGCTTGACAGAAAGGTAAGATTAACTTGAAATATTATTGGAAGTATATAAAACCGTATATGTTGTTTTTTCATATTAGGTCCTTTGCTTATGCTTACGGAAGTTGCGGGGAAATCGTGTTGCCTAAAATTATGGCGTCAATGATTGACAGCGGTATCGGTGCTGAAGTCGCAGGACTTGGAACGGGATATATTTTTGTCGCGGGCGTTGCTTATGATTGCGTGTATCGGTATTATGATAATCGGCGGTATCGGCGGTCATTTCTTTGCGATTAGGGCATCGGTTTATTTCAGTGCGGATTTAAGACAGGGGAGTATTTGAAAAGGTACAGAACTTCTCATTTAAGAATATAGACAACTTTTCGACAGGCTCGCTTGTTACGCGTCTGACGAACGACATTACGCAAGTGCAGAATATGGTTAGAATGCTTCTGATTATGGCAATGCGTTCGCCGGGTATGCTGATAGGCGGTATTATAATGGCTTGTTCAATTAATAAAGAACTTGCGCTTATATTGGCATTCGTTATTCCTATACTGGCGGTATTGATAGGATTGCTGTTAAAAACCGCGTTTCCGCGATTTGGTGCAATGCAGAAAAAACTTGATAATCTTAATTCGGGTATACAAGAGAATATAACGAATGTTCGAGTTATAAAATCTTTTGTACGACAGGATTTTGAAACAGAAAAATTTGAAAATGCCAACTCAGACCTTATGAATACTACAATGAGAGCCTTGAAAATCGTTATAACGACAATGCCGATTATGATGTTGGCAATGAATATAACAACATTGCTTGTGGTATGGTTCGGCGGTAATTTTGTTGTAGGGCGGAAGTATGGGTGTTGGTGACCTTACTGCGTTTACAACATATATTACGCAAATTCTTATGTCACTTATGATGGTGTCAATGCTTTTCTTACAGCTTTCTCGTGCACTTGCGTCATCGACAAAATTACGGAAGTGCTTAAAACAGATGTAGACCTTACAGATGAAAATGCGGGTCAAAAGGATAAGAAAGTTGAAAACGGCAGAGTTGAATTTAAAAATGTTTCTTTCAAGTATTACGAAAAACGTAAAGAAAACGTACTTGAAAATATTTCGTTTACCGCAGAGCCGGGAGAAATTGTCGGTATAATCGGCACAACAGGCTCCGGGTAAATCGTCGCTTGTACAGCTTATACCGCGTCTTTATGATGTTACAGACGGTGAAGTGCTTGTTGACGGCGTGAATGTTAAGGATTACGGTCTTAAAAATTTGCGTGACGGCGTCGGTATGGTACTTCAGAAAAATGTATTGTTCAGCGGAAGTATTGAAGAAAATCTTCGTTGGGGTGACGAAAATGCCACAATGGAAGAAATTCGTGCCGCTGCGGACGCCGCACAGGCTGACGGATTTGTAAACGCATTTACGGACGGCTATAATATGGAGCTCGGACAGGCGGTGTCAATGTTTCAGGCGGACAAAAGCAGAGATTGTGTATCGCAAGAGCACTTTTGAAAAAGCCGAAAATTCTTATACTTGACGACAGTACAAGTGCCGTTGACACAGCCACAGAGGCTAAAATCAGACAAGCGTTTACAACGAGTTTGAAACACTCGACTAAAATAATAATAGCACAGAGAATTACATCCGTAATAGACGCGGACAAAATAATTGTGCTTGAGGACGGAAAGATTATCGGTATGGGAAATCACAATGAGCTTATGAAGAATTGTGAAGAATATCGCGATATTTACTATTCTCAAACAGATAAAGAAAAAGAAGTTTCTTAATATTTGTACATCTTATCAGCCCACGATAAGAAATGTATTGACTATGTGGGCAGAAAGGCTATGGAAGTAAAATGCCTCAATGGGACCACCGAACAGGAACAGAAATCAGAAAAAACAGAAACCTAAAAATACAAAGGCGACTGCAAAAAAGACTGTTTTCGTATTTGGAACAGGAAAAGCATAAAATTGCGGCGGCATTTGTGTGTGTTTTTTGGTAAGTTCTGCGTCAACATTGTGCGGCTCGTATCTTTTAAGACCGATTATTAACGGACTTATAGATTCGACCAAAACATCTCAGCAGAAAATCACTTCGCTTATGGCAGGACTTGCACTTATGGCAGTGGTTTATGTACTCGGTGTCGGTGCAACATATTTGCAGGGACGTATTATGATCAGCGTTTCACAGGGTACTCTGAAACGTATCAGAGAGCATTTGTTCCGTAAGGTGCAGAAACTTCCTGTCAGATATTTTGACACAAACCCTACGGGTGACATAATGAGCCGTTTTACTAATGACGTTGATATTATCGGCGAAATGCTTAATTCGACTCTTGTACAGATTTTCTCGGGTACGATAACTTTAATCGGTACACTTGCACTTATGCTTTACACAAACTGGGTGCTTGCGGTTGTGACGATTGTAGTATCACCGATTATTGCAAAAATCGGAACTGCCATAGCCGGTAAATCGCGAAAATATTTTATGAAACAACAAACCGACTTGGGTAAAGTAAACGGTTATATCGAAGAAACCGTTACAGGTCAAAAGGTTGTTAAGGTATTTAATTATGAAGAAAATGTCGTAAATGAATTTTCCGAGCTTAATCAAAGTCTTAGAAATTCACAGGTTAAGGCACAGTTTATAAGCGGAATTATGGGGCCTTGTATGAACGCAATGAGCCAGGTCAACTACACATTGACGGCTTGTGTCGGCTCGATAATCGCTTTCGCGTCACGTTGGGGCGGAGGCGTTCCGTTTTCCGCACTTGACATAGGCGGTCTTACTGTTTTCGTAAACTATTCAAGACAGTTTTCAAGACCTATAAACGAACTTGCACAGCAGGTTACAAATATTATGTCGGCACTTGCCGGTGCGGAACGTGTATTTAACGTAATGGACGAGGCGGAAGAAATAGATGACGGTAAAAAAACTTGTACTTGATAAAGTACACGGTGACGTCTTGGTTGAGGGTGTGACATTCGGATATAATCCCGATAAAATAATTTTGAAAGATGTTTCTGTTTTCGCCCACCCCGGACAGAAAATAGCACTTGTCGGATCAACAGGTGCGGGTAAAACGACAATAACCAACCTGATTACACGTTTTTATAACATTAATAAAGGAAAAATCACTATTGACGGTGTTGACATTAAGGATATAAGCCTTGAATGTTTAAGAGAAAACATCGCGATGGTTTTACAAGATACACATTTGTTTACAGGCACGATTATGGAAAATATCCGTTACGGCAGACTTTCGGCTACCGATGAAGAAGTTCGACAGGCGGCGAAAACTTCTTGTGCGGATATGTTCATAAAAAATATGCCTGAAGGCTATGATACAATGCTAAAGGGGGACGGTTCAAACCTTTCACAAGGTCAGCGTCATCTTTTTGAATATTGCGCGAGCCGCTTTGTCAAAAGCACCGATACTTGTGCTTGACGAGGCGACAAGCTCCGTCGATACAAGAACGGAAAAACATATCAATGAGGGTATGGACGCTCTTATGGAGGACAGAACCACGTTTGTTATAGCACACAGACTTTCTACAGTTCGTAATGCGGACGCGATTATGGTACTTGAAAACGGTGAGATTATCGAAAGAGGTACTCACGAAGAACTGCTTGAAAAGAAAGGCAGATATTTTGAATTGTATACGGGACTCAAAGAACTTGATTAATTTATGCTATATGGCATAGAAAGGAATGGTCAGATAAAATGAAGGTATATCAGTTAATCTATACCTCTGTACAGCATAGCCTGTCCGATCCCGAACTTGGACTTGTCAATCAGTCGGGACTGAGAGTGTTTTCATGCACACAGGGACTTACAAAGCAAAATATTGATGAAACAATAAGATTTGCTACTTACAGACTTCCGAAAAACAATGAAATTAAATATACACAGACACCTTGCGATCCGACAGTGCCTGAACTGTTTCCGAAAATTTTCAGAACGTTCAGACTTTCAGACGGAAGATATGTTGCAATGCAGATTTCTTATGCCGGTTATGATTTTGACGGTCAACCGGGCAATGTGTTTGCTCATGCATTTATATTTGATGATGTTGACGAAAAACTTTTTGCCGGAAAGATATATCGGACATAAGCGTTACAGAACGCATCTTACCGAAAAGGATTTAAACGGTCAGATTGTTCATTATTTGAAACCGCTTGATAATATCGCACCGTCTGAAGGTGTCGAAAATAAGGTTATCAACTTTATCGGCGAACATAAGTATGAATTGACTTATGTTTTTTAGACAGAGCGACAAGGCTTCTGACTTCAGATGATATTAAAAATATATGTATCGCGGCAAATGACGCGGAAACGGTGCAAATGTATTTGCTTGCATTAAAGTGGATTTTACCAATCAGTCTTTCCGAAAACACCGGTATTTCAACGTATAATGTGTACTTACCGTCGGATAAACAAAACAGATTGTGTTCCACGGAACTATAAAACAGCATAATAATATAACAGGTCAAGCCATTGAGGCGAGAAAAAATTGTATCTATATTGATATAGAAAATACAAAATTTCCGCATAGTGCAAAGTCAATGCTGTTGGGATTTGACATTGATAAACTTCGTGAAATATACAGAAAGTATCATTTCACGTCAATGACACAACTGCTTGACTGGCAGGCAACTTGGGAAAATACAACCAAAACGGGTATAGGCGGAAAACTTATTAAGCTAAAAAAAATCGGCAGGCGACAATGCTTTCAAAACACGAGTGCTTGAACTTTATCCGGCTATAAACGACCTTAATATGAAAAACGTAAAATTTGAACTTTCAAAGATTATGTTTGACAATATTGAATTGTTCCCGAACGAAAAAGAACGCGTGACGGAAATTTATATGGGTCAATGTATCGAAAAAAACTTTGCAAAGGCGAGAATGTTGAATTTGTAAATCCTTTGGGCAATGGCGAAAATGCAAAAGAACAGGCAAATGCGATAAGAGCAAAGCTTTCGATTTATATGAATTTTGTTCGTGAAAATATAGACGATATTTCAGATAAGAATAAAACCGAACTGCTTGGACTGTTCGGAAGTATAAAGCATATGGCAGAGGTTGATACATGGAAATCGTTGTTTACAAATAAAGAAGATTTAAAATTATTCGTGCTTTTGGCATCGCAGATTGTCATAACAGGTACGGGACTTAACGCCTTTACGCAGGTAAAGGGTTGGGAAAAGTCCGATTTGGCAGAATTGGTTGCATATTTTGAATCTTCGACAAAAGATCCGTTCTTGAAGAAAAGCTGTATAAAGTATATCTACAACAATAACTTGATTGGTCTAAGTACGGTATTTCAAAAACACTTCATGCGAAAACAAAAGGCGAAAGAGAACAGGATTTGCAGAAAATCAGACGTATGCTTTCAAAGGTAGGATATATACCGTATCAGCGTGCGACATATACGAGCTTGAAACCTGAAGTTACGGACGATATAAGAAATAATAATTCACCGCTTTTGATTTCAAGACTGCTTTATGCGGTTTATCGTTGGCAGGGAACTTACGGCAATCAGATGAAAGCCGAAAAGTGTGCAAACAGAGTCAGAAAACTGCTTTTGGAAATGAGAAAAACGCAGACTTCGTGCTTTAATTTTATGATTCCTAAATTGGCACTTGAAATAATCGAGTCACCGGGACATTATCACGAAGTTATGATTAATACGGAAACAATGCCTCCGAGTTTTTGGAATTGGTTCTTAATCGGCTATAATAAGAGCAAGGAAGATGAGGATAAAATGCTTGCGTATACGAGAGTATACAGTGCAAGTAAAGCGAAAATGTCGAGAATTCCGGCAAAGAAAAAATGCGTGAAACTTTTAAAGACGTAGTTGAATAGGAGAGATTATGATGAATATAAAAAAAGAAAATTATGGTAATATTTGCAACCGGTATTATGGCATTTTCAGCATCACCATTCGTATTGGCGGCAACTCCGGCACCTGCAAACAACACTCAACAGGCAGAACAAGTTGACACAACCCAGCAAGATACGGCTAATCAAAATAACACAGCCAATCAAAATACACAGGCACAAATTCCGGCAGCCGGAAATGCACAGACTCAAACGGACACTTCAACACAAGTTTCAAATAAGAAATACTTGTCAAAGGGATGGGCTGTATTTTGGTTTATATTCACTATTATAATCAATGCAATTATCAGCTTTTTGGATTGAAACAGATTTTACAAACTTTCAAAGAAAGATAATCACCTTTCATTTGAAATCAGAGCATTGAGAAAAGATATTGAAGAAAAATTCGTAAACAACGTAGGCGGTTTTTCGGAACAAGAAGTTGATATTAAGAATTTAAACGAAAGTCTTGCACTTGATGATGAAGGATTAAAGCCGACTGCAAAACAGCCTGTACTTAATGAAGTCAGTGCGGAGGAAGAAGCACGTTTCAGAAGATGGGAAGAGGCACAGTCTAAACCGAGAAATGAAAGAGTAAAGCCTAAATCAGTATTAAAAGAAGAATTTGACGAAGAACTTGACGACGTTAAGAAAATAAAGAAAAAGAATTATCAGCCTAAACGTAATCCGAGCGAAGATTTCGAGGACGAGAAAGAAAACGAAAAAATCTGAAAAAGTCGATATGGACGCTACAAGAGAAATCAAGCTAAAGGGCGAGGGTGTAAAATCAAAAGCCAAAGAACTTTTTGGGTGATATATTCCCATTCAAGGAAGACTAAAATAAAGGTAGGCAAGCCGTGGCTTGTTTATTGTCAAAAAAGACTGTCGTAGGACAGTCTTTTTTGTGAAAAAGAAAGGTACTGTTATGGATTTAAAAGATGTTCAGCCATATATAGAGGACAAAGTCTGTATGGTTACTGGCGGCGGAGGTTCAATCGGCAGTGAAATAGTGCGTTCACTGTCAAAACTCAATGCGGAAAAAATCGTAATTGTCGATATATACGAAAACGGTGCGTACAGTGTAAAATGTGAAGTCGGCGACAAGGTGACGGTTGAAATTGCGTCTGTTCGCGATTATGAGAAAAATGGACTGCATTATGAATAAATATCGTCCCGATATTGTATTTCACGCGGCGGCACATAAGCACGTTCCTTTTATGGAGCTTAGTCCCGAGGAGGCTGTCAAAAACAATGTAAAGGGTACAGAAACGGTTGCCGATTTAGCCGAAAAAATATAACGCGGACAATTTTGTGCTTATTTCAACGGATAAAGGCGGTTGAGCCGATAAGCGTGATGGGTGCAAGTAAGCGTTGTTGTGAAATGTATGTGTATGAAAAGTCGCTGAAATCAAAACACACTAAGTTTTCAGCGGTGCGTTTCGGAAATGTTTTAAATTCCAACGGTTCTGTTATTCCGTTGTTTAAAAACCAAATCGAAAACGGAGTTGTGACAGTGACGGATAAGGACGTTACGCGATTTTTTATGACTATACCGCAGGCGGTTGAGCTTGTTCTTATGTCACTGACGATTGCGAATGGCGGCGAAATTTTTTGTATTTGATATGGGCGGAGCGGTGAGAATACTTGACGTTGCGGAAAAAGTTATAAAAGACGGTGGAAAAGTGCCGTACAAAGATGTAAAAATTGAGTTTACAGGTCTGAGAAAAGGGGATAAACTTCACGAAAAACTGTTTTTTGACTTTGAACAACCGCAAAAACACGCTATAAAAAAATATTGCGTGTAAACGGCAGCAGTATAGAAAATTTTGCGGAAATGCTTGATAAGCTGTACGAAAAAGCCTATAAAAACGACAGTGACGGAGTTCATGAAATTATAATGAAAATGACAAACAGTTAAGGGGAAAGAGTTATGAAAAAATTGCTTTGTATTATAGGTATCATATTTGCGACAATGATGTCAACAACGGCATTTGCCGAAATGTTTTCTTTTCAGAGCGTTTTGGGAGTGAATGATATATCCGATATTCAAAGCGCGGTTATAGTGGGAGATAACGGAAAATGTGCGGATATTGAACAGGAAGATTTACAACAGTGGCTTAATGTGTATTGGAATTTTCAGGGCTATGAGCCTGTGATTTTACCGCAGTCGAATAACGGCTATTATTATATTAAGCTATGGAACAAGGATAAAACAAAATCTTATGTTGTGAATGCAAATTCGGGTATATTAGTAGGAAGATACGGTGAACCGAGCAAATCTCACGGAGAGGTTAAGGAAAATTATTTGTGGTATTTTCCGTATATAGGAAATGCAAGAAATGCGTTATATACGGAAAATTCAATATTGCAAACCAAATATTTATATGAAGGATATAACTTGCGTGATGTTACATCTGATGATGTGGCGGTTGTGCCTGAAGACAATATATTTTCATCAGACGGTGCGAGCGATTGGGCGAAAGAAGAAATGCAAAAGGCAGCGGCTTGTAATTTACTGCCGATAGATTTTACAAATGAATATACAAGAAGTATAACAAGAAAAGAATTTTGTGATTTGATTTATCGTCTTACCGCAACGGAATTTAATCCGATTGCCGACTCAAGAAAAAGGTCAACAGGACGCAATAAAGCATGTTATCGCAGAAAGACAGCTTGAAGATAAAATCAGCGAAGTTTCATATTCCGATTGTGATGATGAAAAAATTAAATTTTGTCGGGTGCAGGGATAATTTACGGTATGGACGACGGAACTTTTGCACCCGATGATAATATTACCCGTGAACAGGCGGCGGCTATTCTTTACAGAACGGCTGGATTTTTGGGAAACAAGACGATTGTCGAGCCGAATGGTACGACATTTGATGATGGAAAATTAATTTCTGATTGGGCGAGAGTGTCTGTTTCGATTATGAATTCAATGAAGATTATGGAAGGAGTTTCTGATACTGAATTTGCTCCGAAAGGCAACTACACCGTTGAACAGGCTATTGCAACAATGGTAAGACTTTATAATTGTTATTAAAAACGGTGTTGCAAAAATGAAAGAATTGTTGTAAAATACATTAATAACTATGTAATTTGGGGAGAGGGTTTAATTGGATATACATGAGGCATTGCAAACCGCCGGACAGTATATTTATATAGGTTTTCGTGCATTGCTTGAGGGGCTGCAAAAGCTGTTCGGAATGTTGGCAGATTGGTTTCAAAGTCTGCCATGGCCGAATGCGATAAAGCTTTTCAGCAATGATACGGCTAATAAATATTTGTTTTTCGGTATTGCAATATACTTGCTTTTGATGAATATATGGGCATTCGCACTGTTCGGTGCGGATAAATCAAATGCAAAGAGAAAACAGAGAAGAATAAAAGAAAGTAAATTGATGAAAGTATGCTTTTTCGGCGGTGCGACAGGCGGTATTATCGGTATGAATGTGTTCCGTCACAAGACGCTGAAAAAGAAATTTTCGGTCGGTATACCGATTTTGTTCGTATTACAGCTTATTTTAAACAGTTTCATACTCGGATTTTTGGGATTTTGGACGTTTTTCTAAAAGGACTGGAATTTTCAAAGAAAGTGTGATATAATAAAATAAGAATTTGTCGGAAAGGAAGATACGGCAGTGGAATTGAAAGATATTTTATCGACAGACGATAAATTGAGAATTATACAGGAACTTGTACCGGGTAAACAAATTACCCTTGCACACGTTATCGCAAGTCCCGACCCTATTTTATACACGAAGCTTGGACTTAATCCCGAAATTGACTTCGGAAGAAGTGCAATAGGAATACTTACAATGAGTCCTGCGGAAACGGCGATTATAGCGGCAGACTTGGCTACAAAAACATCAAATGTTGATTTAAGCTTTGTTGACCGTTTCAGCGGTACGCTTATAATTACCGGTATGGTTGCGGACGTTGAAACGTCACTTCGTGCAATTATGGACTATGCCGAAAGAACTCTTAAATTTACTGTTTGCGAGATAACAAAAACATGAAAAAGATAATACTTATCGGTAGAAGTGAGTGCGGTAAAACCACGCTTACACAGGCACTTAAAGGCGAAAAAAATACATTACCATAAGACGCAGTATGTCAACAGATTTGATGTTATAATCGATACGCCTGGTGAGTACATACAAAACCAAAAACTTGGGAAATGCGATTGCAATGTATACGTTTGAGGCGGACGTTGTGGGACTTTTGATGAGTTCGAGAGAGCCGTACTCATTGTATCCGCCATGCGTAACACCGCTTTGTAACAGACCTGTTATCGGAATAGTTACACAGATAAACAGTGACGGTGCCGATCCCGACAGAGCGGAAAAGCTGGTTAAGACTTGCCGGTTGTGAAACAATTTTCAGAGTTGATTCAAAAACGGGCGAGGGCGTTTGGAAAATAATTGATTATTTGCGTGAGGACGGCGATGTATTGCCGTGGGACGAAGAAGAAACGAGCAGATAGACGAAAATGTCTATCTGTTTTTTCTTGCACAAAATTTTGCAATTTGCATATGATATAGCATAATATCGAATGGGAGGCAGAGGATATGTGCGGAATATGCGGATTTATAAATTTTAAGACAAACCTTGTCAAGAACGAACGAGAAAATCTTGCTGTTGCTCACCGTATGGCAGAAAAACTGCGTCACAGAGGTCCGAACTCTTGGGGAGAATGGGTTGGCGAACACGCAGTGCTTGCTCATAGCCGTTTGGCGGTTATAGACGTTGAAAACGGACTTCAGCCGATGAAACGTACAGTCGAGGGACACGAATTTGTGATTACATATAACGGTGAACTTTATAACACGAACGACATAAGAAACGATTTGAAATCTCACGGATACGAATTTACCACTGCATCGGATACGGAGGTGCTTATTGTATGCCTACATACATTACGGCGAAAAATGTGCCGAAATGCTGAACGGCATATATGCGTTTGTTATCTGGGATTCTATGCGACAAAGAATTTTCGCTTGTCGTGACAGATTCGGCGTAAAACCGTTTTTCTATACACAGAAAAATGATGTGACGGTGTTTGCGTCCGAACTGAAATCACTGTTTGAATATCCGGACGTATCGGCAGTACTTGATAAAACGGGACTTTGTGAACTGTTTGCACTAAGCCCCGCAAGGACACAGGGTGTCGGTGTGTTCAAAGATGTAAGAGAACTTCGACCGGCAAGATATATGATAATCAACCGTCACGGAATGACAATAAAGAAATATTGGTCGCTTGTGAGCGGTGAGCATAAAGACAGTTACGAGGAAACGATAGAAAAGGTGCGTTCGCTTGTGTATGATTCGGTGAAAAGACAGCTTATTTCAGATGTGCCTATTGCAACATTTCTATCGGGCGGACTTGATTCGAGTATTATAAACGCAATAGGTGCTATGGAAATGAAGAAAAAAAAGGCGAAAGAATTTCAAAGTATTCGTTTGATTATGAGGATAATAATAAGTATTTCAAAGCGTCGCATTTTCAGCCGGACAGTGATACGAAATGGGTGCCGAGAATGGTGGAGGCATTTGATACAAACCATACATATCTTGTTTGCCCGAATAACGTGCTTACGGAGCTTTTGGAGGAGGCACTTTTGGCGAAGGATTTGCCGGGTATGGCAGACGTAGACGCGTCACTGCTGTATTTCTGTCGTGAGGTGAAGAAAAAATCATACAGTTGTGCTTTCCGGCGAATGTTCGGACGAAATATTCGGCGGTTATCCATGGTTTAGGGAGAAGAAAGCGTTTGAAACACACGGTTTCCCATGGTGCTATGATTTGTCGATAAGAAATAATATTTTGCTTGACAGTGTTCGTGAAACTTTGGATATAGACAATTATTCGCGTATGCGATATGAAGAAAGTATTGCGGAAGTGCCGATTTTTGACGGCGATAATGATGAGGAAAAACGCAGACGTGAAATTTCGTATCTGAATATAAATTGGTTTATGACGAATTTGCTTGATAGAAAGGACAGAATGAGTATGGCAAGCGGACTGGAAGTGCGTGTGCCGTTCTGCGACCACAGACTTGTCGAGTACGTTGAATATACCTTGGGAAATGAAAAATCGTGACAATGTTTCTAAAAATGTATTGCGTGAAGCGGCAAAGGAATCTTGCCTGAAGATGTACGTCTAAGCCGTAAAAGTCCGTATCCAAAAACGCATAATCCGCATTATGAGGAGGCGGTTAAGACGTTGCTTGACGGTATTATATCCGATCCGAACGCACCTATTTTGGCACTTTGCGATAAAACAAAATTAACGTCACTTTTGGACGGCGGTTCGTCAGATTACGGTAAGCCGTTTTTCGGTCAGCTTATGGCAGGACCGCAGTTTATAGGATATATTGTGCAGATGAATTATTTGCTTAGAGATTATAAAGTGAGAATACTATAAAAACAAAGAGCAGACAAAAAGTCTGCTCTTTGATATGCACCCCAAAAGTTAGACACTTTTGGAGGTGCATATTTTTATGGCAAAGAAAGGGCAAAAATATAGAAAACACTCGCCAGAATTCAAACTATCTGTTATAATGGATATGCGAGAAAACCATTTGGGTATAATGGAAACAGAGAGAAAATACGATGTTAAACATGATGTAATATCGAAATGGGAACGCATATTCTTGGAAGAAGGAGCCGAAGGTCTGATGAAAGAAAGACGAGGTAGAGCCAGTAAAGTAGATGGAATAGCAAAAGGTCGTCCACCCAAACTTGATAAGAAAATTGAAGAAGATTTAATTGCCGAAAATCAGCGATTAAGAATGGAGAATGAATACTTAAAAAAACTCAGTGCCTTAGTTCGGAAAAAGAATGTTAAAAAGAAGAGAAAAAAGCAGCAATAGTCAATGAATTAAGGCAAAAATATCCGTTAAAAGACTTGCTGCAATTATCAGGTTTAGCCCGTAGTACCTTTTATTACTATATACAACATCCAATCAAAGATAAATACAAGAAAGAAAAACAAAAAATACTATATATATTTTTTAGCTAATAAAGGCAGATACGGCTACCGCAGAATCTTAATTGTAAGACAAAAAAGGATATACAATTAACCATAAAACTGTGTTGAAACTGATGAAAGAACTTAATCTCAAAGGAAAACAACGCAAAAACAGTAAATATCGTTCATACAAAGGAGAAATCGGCAAAATAGCCGACAACTTACTTAAAAGAGAATTTACAGCTACAAAACCTTTTGAAAAACTAGCAACTGATGTAACTGAATTTAAAGTGTGTAATGATAAAGTATATTTGTCACCTGTAATGGATTTGTATAATCGAGAAATTGTGTCATACTCAATTTCATTAAGTCCAAATTTGCAGCAAATTAGAGAAATGCTTGATGGTTTATTCAAAAAGCTGCCCGCTAATGCGAAACCATTATTCCATTCTGACCAAGGTTGGCAATACCAACATTCGGAATATCAACGTTTACTGTCAGAACACAATATTGTACAAAGTATGTCTAGAAAAGGAAATTGTATGGACAACGGTGCGATGGAAAACTTCTTCGGAAGATTGAAAGTTGAAATGTTTTTATGGTGAAAAATTTGAAAGTGTCAAAGCTTTCATAGATGAATTAAAAAGATATATTGATTATTACAACAATGAAAGAATTTCTTTAAAGCTAAAAGGAATGAGTCCGGTACAATACCGAACTCATTCACAAGCAAGTTAATATTTAATTTTGTCTAAATTTTGGGGTTCACTTCACTTTGTTTTTTTATTCCTCTTTTTCCTTTCTTTTTCAACAAGCTCCATACGATTTATAGATACCTCGTATGCGGTTTTGGTGATTGTTTCTTCTTCACTGATACGTTTTTGATATGTTCGTGACTGAATACGTCCCCATATTTTTACGTTATCGCCGACGTGAAGATTTTTTGCAAAGCGAGCGTTTCGACCCCATGCAATAATCGGTATGTAGTCGGATTTGTTGAAAGTGTGTTTGGGTTTTGCTTTCTTCTTCGTCAAAGTGGCAGATGTCTTTTGCAAACACCGTAAGAACAAGACGATTGTCACCGTTTTCGTAACTGTTATAGGAACGGAATTGACCTGTCACCTCAATCATATCGCCGATACAGTATTCACCGTCCATTATAAGTCTTTCAGATACCATAACTCTTACATTATCCGACGCACCGCTTAAACGAGGTACTTTAACGGTAAATGTATAGAATTTTTCGGCGTAAATTTCGTGGTTGAATACAAATTCGTCCTCAATAGTTCCTATGATTATTGCCTGATTGTTTGATAAGTTGTTATCCATGTGTAGAAAACCTCCTCTGCTGTAATTAAATACTCTTTATCATCAAGTTATATTTATTCGGATATGTCCGCTTTTATGCTTACTAATTAATTATGCTACATATTTTCTTATATTATACAAGTTTGACCTTGACAAAAAATACATTAAAATGCGATAATAATTAAATGAGTATTTTTTCTTCTGAGTATAAATTGAAAGGGTGTGTGAGTATTTTTGTATTATTAAAATAACGGCTTTTATTATCGGTCTTATAGCGATAGTTCTTACTTTCAAAGCTGAACTGATACTTGAAAAAGTTTTCAAAAAAGAGCCGACCCAAGGGTTGGTCCTGCGAGTCAAATACATTGCACTTGCTTTAGCGGTAATTGCCTTTATGGCGGTATTTATATTGGGAAGATAAAATTAAAAGGAGTTAGTATAAATGGAAGATGCAAAGAATATAGCAAAAAATTATAATCCGGCTGAATTTGAGGATAAGCTGTATAATGAGTGGGTAGAAAAGGGATATTTCCACGCAGAAGTGGATAAAAACAAGAAACCTTTTACAATCGTTATCCCACCTCCAAATGTAACAGGACAGCTTCACATGGGACACGCTCTTGACAATACACTTCAGGATATTCTTATCAGATACAAGAGAATGCAAGGTTACAGTGCATTATGGATTCCTGGTACAGACCACGCCGGTATTGCTACACAAATTAAGGTTGAAGAAAATCTTCGCGTAAACGAAGGTCTTACCCGTTACGATTTGGGACGTGAAAAGTTCCTTGAAAGAGTATGGGATTGGAAAAAGCAGTACGGCGGAAGAATTATAAATCAGTTGAAGAAAATCGGTTCTTCATGTGACTGGGACAGAGAACGTTTTACTATGGACGAGGGCTGCAGTAAGGCGGTTAAAGAAGTATTCGTAAATCTATATAATAAGGGACTTATTTATCAAGGTTCAAGAATTATAAACTGGTGTCCGCATTGTATAACGGCTCTTTCTGATGCGGAAGTTGAACACGCCGAGCAGGCAGGTCACTTCTGGCACATCAAGTATCCTATAAAGGATAGTGACGATTACGTTATAATCGCAACAACACGTCCTGAAACATTGTTTGGCGATACAGCCGTTGCAGTTAATCCTGTGGACGAAAGATATAAGGATTTAGTAGGAAAAATGCTTGTTCTTCCGCTTGTCGGACGTGAAATTCCTGTTATTGCGGACGAATATGTTGATAAAGAATTTGGTACAGGTTGCGTTAAAATCACTCCTGCACACGACCCTAACGACTTTGAAGTCGGTCAACGTCACAACCTTGCACAAATTAAGGTTATGAATGATGACGCAACGATGAATTCATATGCCGGCAAGTATGAGGGTATGGACAGATATGAGTGCCGTAAGGCAATGGTTAAGGACCTTGAGGACGAAGGACTTCTTGTAAAGGTTGAGGATCACAGCCATAACGTAGGTCAGTGTTACCGTTGCGGTACAACTGTTGAGCCTATCGTTTCAAAGCAGTGGTTTGTTAAAATGAAGCCTCTTGCACAGCCTGCTATTGACGCAGTTAAGAACGGCGATACACAGTTCGTTCCCGAACATTTTTGAAAAGGTGTATTTCCACTGGCTTGAAAATATACGCGATTGGTGCATATCCCGACAGCTTTGGTGGGGACACAGAATACCTGCTTTCTATTGTGACGACTGCGGCGAAATTGTTGTTACAAAAAGAGGACAGTGCGGTTTGCCCTAAGTGCGGCAAGGAAATGCGTCAAGACCCTGATACTCTTGATACTTGGTTCTCATCGGCATTGTGGCCGTTCTCAACACTTGGCTGGCCTGATAAGACAGAAGAACTTGATTACTTCTATCCGACAAGCGTGCTTGTAACGGGTTACGATATAATTCCGTTCTGGGTAATGAGAATGATGTTCTCGGCACTTGAACACACAGGTGAAGTACCGTTTAAGCATGTGTTCATTCACGGTCTTGTTCGTGACAGCCAGGGCAGAAAAATGAGTAAGTCGCTTGGTAACGGTATCGATCCGCTTGAAATTGTTGACCAATACGGTGCGGACGCATTGAGATTTACTCTTGCAACGGGAAATGCACCCGGAAACGATATGCGTTTTTATATCGAGCGTGTCGAGGCGAACAGAAAC
>VOFC01001331.1_pt1 | contig 22001 bp, 18 predicted proteins | sample 5384161 | NCBI WGS metagenome assembly VOFC01 (sample SAMN12384722, study PRJNA508395) | human gut metagenome | isolation source: healthy gut B | host: Homo sapiens | reverse complement strand
TATATGTTTATTATTGCGGTATATAAAGTCCGGTTGCACACCTGTTGATTCCAGGATTTCTTCTATAGGAGTATCGGTATAGACGTTTTTTCGGTTGGTATGCCAGATGGAAGTTACTAATGCTTTAAATTCATCAGCATTATCCAAATTGCTTCCGCGAAAAATAGGTTCTCTGCCTAAAACAGCAACACCTTCTTCTACCAAAGATGCTATTTTTTTTTTTCAATACTTTGAGTGACATTACTTTGGTATTCTCTCCTAATATTAAAATAGAATATTTTCGTCCGGAAGGAGCTAACAAGCACTTCTTGTCCATCTTGATATCATGCACAAATCCATATGGGTCAATAAAGTCGTATTCATATCCTGCAGGTATGTCCGGAAGAGTATGTGCATATAAACCTGTAATACAATTATCTTCTCCGTAATAGTATAAAATGTCTGCCACATTATTACCTTGTTGAAGCATATAACTACTGCGCGCAAGATAATCTATCCATACTTTTGCTTGTTCAGCCCAAGTTTCATGGCGGTTAAACCATTGCCCGTATTGTATTAATCAAGTCCCGGTATTTTATCATCCACAGGCTGGTGCGATGTCTCATGAATAACAAAACGATTTAATCCGTTTGCTAAAGCTTTATCTGCGATAGGCTTAATGTTTTCTGGACAACATGCATATGCATGGTGGGCTATAGCAGAGACCAAATTCAGCTGCTACAATGTTTTGTCCATAGATATGGGCGACTGAAGCGCTTTCTCTAATATCCGCTTGTCCCATCTGTTGTGATGAACAGGCACCGGAATTAGGCATCCAAAGTGCTGCCATGGGGAATGTTGCCGTTCTTTTTTATTTCCATTCCATCACCTACATATACTCTTCCGTTTTCGTGAGCTTCTGTATATCGTCCTTTTTAAACCATATTCTTTTACAATAGAATTTATGCGGTCATAATTTTTACGATACAATTCTGCGATAGCCAGGCGCCAATCGCGAAGAAAACACTCGCTTTCACTTGTGTTTTCTATGATTTCGCCGGTTAAAACAGGCAACCAAGGTAATAAATCATATCCATATTTATGCTTAAAGAAGCTAGGTAACGATGGGGTCCAAGTCTGCCAATGCGCTTCGTAACTATCCGTCATAATATATTGGATTCCGCGTTTTTCCCATAAAACCGCCGGCAGCTTCTTTATACATATCCATATAAGTGCGAAAATATGAAAGCCAACTTTCCGGATCAAGTTTATCCACTTCTAAACCGGTAGCCTCGGCTGGGGCAGGATGATTGCGTTTACCTGTAAGTGAATAGCCGAAACGGTAAATGCGCCACTTCCCTTCTGGGACATTCCATTTTAAAATGCCGTTCGAGTCGAGCTTGTTCGTTAATATAATAACATTTTTTTTATCAATGGGAGTATTTGTTTCCGGTGTTGGATAGTTCATCAGGTCGTGCGGAGAAGAAAACCCCGCTTTCTCTTCTGTGTGATTTATCTTTACAGTCGGGTGTAATACAAATTCTGGTATTTGAGTACCCGGAGCATTGTTTGTAGGATTAGGAACAAGTACCCGGAAATAACGTGCTGTTGTTTCCGGAATAGATATGGTTTGCTGAGCATTACCTCCATCCGGAATTCCGCAAACCATCCGATAATCAACCCCATTGTCACTACATTGTAGAAAATTTTACTGTTTGAGGAGATTCTGAACGCCATTCTGTACGCAAACGGCCACTGACAAAAGATAAAGCTCTTATCGTTTGCGGTTTGGGAAAAGAATATTCTATCCAACCATATTTATCAAATGGGTTGAACGGTAGAAGCTCGGCATTTGTAAAATCTCCGTCTGTAAGTTTATGTAGTGAGAAATTACCACCACTTGAAGTTATTTCAGCATCTAACTCATTTAACGATAATTCTTCGCTTGGCAATCGTACGGCAATCGTGGCAATATCTTCGTAATATTCGGTATAGTTGTTCATGTTTCGTATGGGGATATTTTGAAATTCCCCTGTCGTGGTATATGGGCTTGGTAGTTTCCCGGAAAACATTTTTTGACCTTCTACCGTGAATGTTCGCCACACTAGTTTTTTCATAGCATTTTTAGGATTTACCCAAGGACCTCCCGTTGAGCTCCATCCTGGAGCACTGGCTATACCGACTTCCATATTTAAAGAGTCTGCTAGATGGATGGCATAGCGGAAGGCTTTTTCCATTTGGGAGTCATGTATACAAGCCGTTCTTTGACAATCGGTTTGGTATACAAGGAAGCGTCAAATTGATGAAATCCTCCTATTCCGATCCTATTCATCCATAATAAGTCTTTATAGATTCCTTCTTCCGTAATATTACCGTCCATCCAATGCCACCATACTCTTGGTTTTGCTTCTTGTGGTGGATTAATAAATCCCTTGTAGATTTCGTGTTCGGAAGTCAAAGCAGATGCGTGTGTCTTTATTGAATATAAGGTTAGGATATAAGAAAACAAGAGTATTGTTACTATAGGGATATTGTTAAAGTGTTTCATATAATTATAATCGTTAAAAGTATGTTTGAAATTCTAAGTTTCTCGCAGAAAGAAGAAGTGCTTTTTCTGTAAGAAACATGAATCACATAAAATGTAGAGGGGTGTGTTAAATTAACGTATTACTCCCCAAATAGTCTCTGCAATCATTTGCATTCCTTCATCATTGGGATGCGTTATGATAAAATCTTGAGTGATTACATATGGCTTCTTATTTATGTCATAAAGTGTATCGCCTATTTGTGGGCGGACATTATATAGATTATCTATCCAATAGAGTGGCACGTAAGTAAGATCGTTGGTTCGTGCGGCATGAATGATGCTCCGTTCTTTACTGTCGTTTTCCAGAAACAACCGGTAATAATAACACGCTTTGCTTTGCTCTGACAATATTTCACAAGTCGTGAAATTGCATCTGGAAAAGTGGTAACATCTTTGTACATTTTCACCTAAACGTATAATAATGATATCTTTGTTTTTGCAATAAGATCCAATTAGGGAGTCAATATCGCATGATAGATTACGCTCCCAAGATGCAATGTTTAAGGGGGTGACAGTTGAGTTCGGATGATACTTACAAAGCATCTTTTCCAATTGATGGCAATAGTCATATTCTATATTGGAAGCAGCCATACCCCAATCGGAAAACCATTCGATATCTTCTTTTATCGGATGTTTTGTAATAGAGTTTCCTAAACAAAGGACCTGTAGCGGGTCATTGACATTATGCGGTTGTTGGCAGGCGATAAATAACCCTCCACAAATAGCTGCAAATAGTATCTTTTTTTATTTTATTGTATTTTTTCATTGTTATAACACGATTAATATTCCGTAATGGCTGGTTCTCCTTCAAGCCAGGCTATCATATTTAGTACTTTTTATAAGGTTCGGACATGGCATGGAATGTTTGTGGTATCCATACCCTGTAACGCCCATTGGGATTCCAATCATTGCCAGAAGAAGAAAAGTCGCAAAAATTGATAAGTTTGGGAGTCTTGTTTTCTACGTTTTCTAAATCCGTACCCAATACGGCAGGAACTGTAAGTGTGATCCAAGGGAAGGTTCCTGTTTTGTTTTTTTAATTTTCGCTTGTATTACACCTTGATTGTTACACTTAATGGTTGCACATTCGTCTATATCACCATCGTTGAAACGACTGTCTCGTGCGAAAAGTAAAGGACCGCGTACTATGGCTTGAGAATTATTTAGTTTTACGACTTTGGTTTCTATCTTGAAATCAAGTGTCACCTTATCCGCATTTTCCCAGATACGTTCTATGTATAGGTAGCCTCCTTTATGCGTTATTTCCTGCTCCTCTCCATTTATATAGGCTTTCATCTTTTTCTATTTGAGTCGGTATACGTAACGCAAGCGTGAATTTCTCCTTTTTTTGTACTCCTATGTTTACATTTACCTTACCATGTATAGGATAATCGCTCTCTACATTTAAATGAACTTTATTTTTTTTTATTTAGTGAAATAGTGGCCTGTAAAGGTAAATAGAGGTTGAGATAAATGTGGTTGTCTTTTTATTGTACAAGCCGTTTTGGGTATTAGAGCAAACCCTCTTGGTCCATTGGCGTTACAACAATTTATATGCATACCACATTGCTCTTCGCCGGGTTGTCTTCGACCTTCCAATGGGCTGTATTTAGAGATTTGACTGCCGTCATTTTTTCATGGTTGCCATCAAAGCGTTGTACATGGTGTGTTCAAATTCTTCTGCATAGAACGAGTTGCCGGTTTTGCATAGCAGGCGATGACATAGTTGCATGTAAGTAAATGTGACGCAAGTTTCCATGGTATGGTATGTAGGCAATGTTTGTTTCTCCTTTCCTTTATACCAGCATTCAAAAGCGGCTCCTGAACCTGCTATATTAATCTCATCTTCTTGGATATTGTTTACTGCTTTCTCTGCAATTCTTATGTAAAAAGGATCATTTACTATGGTGCCAAGTTCTATCAGCCCTTCATAACATGACATCATTTCATAAGCTTTCTGACCATTTTCGAATGACCACCAAGATTTTGGAAAAGCGGAACGCTCAGAAACAGGAATGTTTCTCAATGTTTTAGTTATCAGTTGAGAACTCCCTTCCCGTTCGATAGAAGAAACAATGCTTTTGGCAAAAGATAAATATCGGGGATTTCTGGTAATATCGTATAAATAAACCACAGGCTCCAAAATGGAGCAACTGGCCATGCCTAAATAATAACCGGTTGCAGCAATATTAATATTATGTATTTGTAGTTGTTCCATGAGATGGTTTATCAGTCGTTCAACTGCATTCAAGGCTTTTTTTATCGCCGGTGAGCCTATAATAAGAAAAAGCAAGGAGAGCGAAGTGTATTTTCTTCCCCAAATATCCCAATTGGTCAGTTGTGCTTCTCGTTTGTAATTTCCTATATATCCATCACTTGTTTGGGTATTCATGAGCTTTTCTACGCTGTTTGTTATCAAATTATACAATTCTTTATCCTTTGTATATTGGTATGAAGCTATTGCCCCGAGTAGCCATTTTCCGAAAAATTCAGATTGCCAGAGATGATCCTCGTTTCGATGCTTGAAAGGCTCGATTAGGTGGTCTGTATTTTGGGATTTTACTCGATGTTCTATGCAGGTGTTAATGCGATTGCCGATATAGCCATCAATATGAATATTTTCTATGTTATATTCTTGAGAGAGAGCTGGTAGTATATTGAGTATACATAATCCGATAATCCATTTTTTATAGTTCATATATTTTTGAGTATTAATTGTTTTTCTGCAAATTCATTTGTCATATGTATTGTGTTATGGTAATATTTTTGTGTGCAAATTTGACAAAAAGTATACTGGCAACTGTTTTTAACTATTAACAGCTGTCGGCAATCGAATGTGTAAACAGAAGTGAGGCCCCTTCTTGGTATGCAGACGTTTGCTAGTCTATGGGCACTCACTATGTCAGGCTCACGTTAATTTGTCCTCATTATAATTCTGCTTTTTATCATAATAGGATAATGATCGGAAGAAAATCGTCCTTGACGCGCATCATCCGTAATGGTTTCAAAGGAGAGAACTTTAATGCTTTTTTCCACTAAAATATAGTCGATTCGATGTTCTGGGTTGAAATCGAAATTCCAATAATGCAAAGTGCCTGCAGGACCTTTCAGGGGTAGTCTCTGATATGCTATAAGAATCTTTGAATAGTCCGGAATTTAGAATAAAGGAAATAGGTTCTTCATCTGGGTCACAGTTTAAATCACCGGTACAAAAGTAAGGCAGATCTCCTGCTATTTCTTGTACTTTCTGAACAAGTAACTTTGCGGAGTTGACGCGTGCTTCATTGCTGACATGATCAAAATGCGATGAGAAGAAGAAAAAATCTTTGTCCGTCTTTTTATCTTTGAATTTACCCCATGTGCAGATTCGGTTGCAAAAAGAGTTCCAACTTTTAGACGGCTTGTCCGGAGTTTCTGAATACCAAAATTGTCCATGATATAATAATTCCACTCTTTCTTTTTTGTAAAGAATAGGGCAGAACTCTCCAGCTTCTTTTCCATCGTCACGACCTGTACCTATGTATTCATACTGTTTTAATTCTAACAGATCATTCAGTTGGTTTAAAAAGACACTCATTAACGCCAAAGATATCAAAATCATGTGATGTGATGATTTCTTTTGCCATTGTCTTTCGGTTTGCCCAAACGTATTGTCCATCTTCAGGTGTGTCATAGCGAATATTGAATTGGGCTACGCAAAGAGAGTTGGATGGCGTTTCATTGTTAAATGGAGGCATTTCTGGTTCATCTTCTATTGTTGAATTGGAGCAACCAATAAAAAAAAATGAAAGAAGAAAGAAGTTGTAAATGAAATTTCTTTTAGAGTTCATAGGTCTTGTTTTAATTATTAGTATTTTATAATTCCATATATTAGTGAGATGGTAAGTTTGAAAATGAATTCAGGTGAAAAAAAGCGGAGTTATTGCATAAATAGAGAGTTAAAACTTGCATCCTTGCAATAGCTCCACTTGATTTCCTATTGAATATTTTCGACTAAAAATTTAAGCCGTCATCCCAGCCCGGATTTTGCGTAAGTGCACCATTTGTGATGAGACGTTCATTAGAGGGTATTGGGTAAAAATAATCACGTTGTTCATTCCAGAAAAGCGTGAGGCCTTTATGAGGAGATAGATAACCTTTATTTCCATCAGAAAGTTTAATGTCGGAATCTATCTTTAAGTATGTTATACCTTGTGCATTACCAGGCTTTGTGTCTGTATAAAGACAAATATCGTTTTGTCCGTCACCGTTAAGGTCATATTCGCCGGGAGATGGAAAATACATACCCAATATGGCTTGTTTCATGTTTTGCCCGGCTTTCCAGCGCAGGATGTCATCATAACGAAAATGTTCAGAAAGCAATTCGATTGTTCTTTCACGACGAATTTCCAAGATTACCCCTTGATTAGCGCCGGAGACATTTGTGTAGCCGGTAGTGTTTGCTAATAAATAGGGGTCTGGATTTGCATTGGCTGTTTTCATGATGAGATGGGGCATTCCTACACGGTCGCGCAATTTATTGATAGAAATATCCAAATCGTCTTGAGTTAATTGGTTGATTTCAGCTAAAGCTTCTGCATAGTTAAGGTAAACTTCTGCAAGTCTAAAATAGAAGAGATCAATATCACTTTTTCCTCCTACTGCTTCATCTTCATATTTAATTAACTGATATCCGGTCACGCAAGCATTAAGGTCTGGAATATTTTTTTCTGTTTGATACTATGGGCTGATAACTTGGGGTACAAATAGACTGTGCAAGACGTGGATCACGATTTTTTGCATTCATCTACAAAAGTCATAGTTTCCCAATTGGGATTGTCTGTAAACCGGGAACCATCATTCATCAGATAACTAGCTATAATTTTTCTAGTCACTCCAGGACGTCCTTCACCTACGCTTGTGTGATATGTACCAACTGTATTGTATATATCATACGTTAAATTATAATTTCTTGCCATAATTACTTCCGTTGTTGGAGCATTTTGTGAAGTAAAGAGTTTTCGGTATGCCTGGTTCGTTCCACCTTCTGTATATAAGGTATAATTGCTTTCCTTCATTAATTCTCTAGAGGCTGTTATAGATTCTTGCAAGAAAAAAAAATCGGCATTAGTGCTAAGATTTAAATTGTGGTACTTTCTGAATGTGCCTTCAAAAAGGCAAACTCTGGATTTAAGAGACAATGCTGTCCACTTTGTTACTGTATAAACAGAAGGCGTTGTAGAAAGATTGGTGATGGCAAAATCGAGATCTTCCAATATATTTTTAATGACCAATTCTCGAGAGTCTCTCGGTTTGTTTAATTGGTCTGTTTCAGAAACGAATAATTCTGTGTCATACCATGGGACATCCCCAAATCTTTTTTTACCATTTCGAAATAAAAATATGCTCTGAAAAAAAAACGGGTTAATGCTTGATAACGTGTCCTGACCGTTTTATCCTTACAATTGACAGAGTATTGCAATAGAGTGTTGAAACGCCGTAAGTATCCCCATTCCCAGCCTCCTCCTGAAGCTGGAACTGTACGGGAGTCTGTCGCCGCGCTATTGGGAGTACTATGAGTTATATTATCGGCATCATCTTTCTAAAGATCTCTCTCTTTGGGGAGAGAATTGTAGAAATTTGTGCTAAAAGCCTGTAAATCAGCTTCGGTAGAAAAGAACGTTTCTGGAGTGATTTTGTCTTTCGGCGTTACATCAAGTAAATCATCACATGAACTAAAGCTCAATATAAATATTGAAGCTGCGATGAGTAAGAATATGTTATTTTTCATATAGTCAAAATTAATTAGAAGTTAATATTAACACCAAATGTGAAACTTTTTTGCCAAGGATAGACCTTCAAAGTTCCGCCTTGTCTGGCTTGTTCCGGGTCGACATAGTCGGTTTTTATCGGTGACCAATAAGCAAGATTTTCTCCGGAAAAATAAAGACGAACTAAGTCAAGGCCTATTTTGTTAGTCAGAAACTTAGGAAGTGAATAACCGATTGTCAGGTTTTTTAACCGACAATAACCAATATTTTGAAGATAGCGGTCATTCACTGTTGAAAGTTCCGAATTTTCTGTAAGGGCAACAGCTGTTCTAGGTCTGGGGAAGTAAGCGTTGGGATTATCTTCTGACCAACATAATTTTTGAAAATCCTTCGGAATAAATGTTCCGTAGGGGCGGTTGTAATATCCCCAAAATGCTTGGGCTTCTCTTCCTGGATACCAATCTATGTGGCCGATACCTTGGAAGAATATATTAAAATCAAATCCATACCATTGGAAAGCCAAGTTAGTGCCATATTGATAGCGTGGAGAACTATTTCCTAAAATTTCGCGGTCACCGGAGCTTCCGACTCTGTTTTCACCGATACTTATAGTTTTGTTACCATCTAGATCCCGGTATTTTAAATCGCCGGCACGTACTCCCCGGTATTCACCCGATGAACTATTGATAGTGGTGTTTACAGATCTTTGATCTACTTCATAGTTCTTAGCTTCTTCATCGGTCGCAAAGAAGCCATCGACGCGATATCCCCATATTTCACCAATCCGCATTCCTTCATAATAAGTCTTAGCTAATAGTTTGTCGGGGTTGTCGAATTTGGTGATTTCACTGATGTAATCACTGAATGTAAAACTCAGTTGATAAGAGAAAGGTTTGTTGCCTAACTTAAACTGATCTCGCCAAGCAACAGAGAGTTCATAGCCCTTTGTACGCATATCTGCACTGTTCATTTTAGGAGCGGAAGTGCCATATACGGCGGGTAATGTGATGCCGGCGGTAAGCATATCCTTTGTATCCCGAATATAATATTCTCCGGTGAAAGTTAATCTGTTGTCCAAAAATGTCATATCCACACCAGCATTATGTTGTTGTACAGTCTCCCATGTCAGATTGTCGGCAGAGGAGCGGAAATATCTGCGTAAGATGGTCTCGCACCTCCGAATAAATATCCGGTAGTTCCTATACTGATAGTGCGGATATAGTCATAATAGCCAACTTGTTGGTTTCCTAAACTACCAAAAAAGAGTATCTGAACTTTAAATTGTTACACCAGTCTTTCATATTGCTGAAAAACTTTTCTTCCGAGACTCTCCAACCAACAGACATAGAAGGAAAGAATCCCCAGCGATGACCAGAAGCAAAACGAGAGGTACCATCATAACGTCCGCTTAGTTCAAGTAAATATATCCCTTTGTAGTCATAGTTTATACGTCCGAAAAAACCTGCAAGTTTATATTCATTTTGCCCTCCTGTCACTTCCATCCGTTTTTGGTTTGTGGCAGGATCTACTCCTATCAGGTTAAAATCATCCAAAACATCGGAAAGAAGATTATATCCTGTGCCACGAACAGTCTTGTTGTAACGAGTTTCATAATTAAAACCACCTGTAACTTTATAATTATGTTTGTTGGATACAGAACCTTGGTATGTGGCAAATACATTCGTTGCCCAATATTCATTGGGGGCAAATTGCTCAAACATTTGATTTTGGAAATTACCGGTATTAAGTATGGATGTTTCTCCCCGGATATTTGGAATATGTTCCATTAGATTGCCGGCGTATGTCGTATTGGTTATAGAGCATGTATGTCAAGTTAGCTTTTACCTCCAACCCTTTCAATGGTTTTAATGTAAGTTCTGTAGTGGTCTTGAAGTTATCTTTACGAGTTTTATTTCTGAACCCTTCGCTGTCTAATATGACTAATAAACCGTCCATAATGGCATAGTCGGTCAGTGAAGTAGTATAAAGGCTTGTCCCGTCAGGATTTTGGGTAGGAAAACTTGCCAAACCATGGTTCTGGGCTTGAGATATGTTCGAATTTATACCTCCCAATCCAGGATAAGTATAATTAGAATTGAAAAATTCAGTATTGTTACTAATGTTAAGCCAATCAGTAATATCTGCGGAAATCCTTGAATGGAAATTTATTCTTCTGAATTTGTCAGTATTTCTTCGATACATTCCTTCTTCACTATTATAACCAGCCGAAAGGTAAAATTTCAATTTGTTTGTTCCTCCGGATATGGAAATATTGTGGCTTTGCAATGGTTTCTTGTCTTTGAACAAGTATTGCCACCAATCCGTATTGGCGTAGTATAAGTATACATTCTGTCCGTTTCTCTTATCCAATACGGTCCAAGGGCGGGCAGGATCTTCTGTCTTGTCGTTTCTTCTTTCCCATAACTCTTTCATGTCTTCTTCTGTATACGAGGTATAGCGACGCCCGTTATTGGGAATGTAAAACTGGTCAACCAAAGAAACATGGTAATAACCACGGTTTTCGTAATCCGTAGATGTAGTGGGTTCTGTCCAACCAACACGCCCACTATAGCTAATTTGTACTTTCCCATCAGAAGAACCGGATTTTGTTGTGACTAAAATAACTCCGAATGAAGCACGTCCACCATAAATAGCAGCGGCGGAGGCGTCTTTTATAACTGAAATTGATTCTATATCATTAGGGTTTACACGGTCAAGGTCCCTTCAACTCCATCGACTAACACCAATGGTGAGCCTCCGTTGATTGAGTTCGTACCACGGATATTAAAGCTTGCAGTATTACCCGGTACACCGGAAGAAGTGGTGATATTGAGACCGGGTACACGTCCTTGTAGCATGTGTGTAACGCTACTGGCCGGTCTGTCTACAAGCTCTTGAGATGTAACGGTCGAAATTGCTCCTGTTAGATTAGTTCGTTTCTGAGAGCCATAACCAACCACCACTACTTCGTCTAAGGTCTTAACATCTTCCACTAAAAAAAGACTTTTAAGCTATTCAAGTTCTTTAATTTTATTGTTTGTGGAATGTATCCTATATAACTGAATTGAAGAACATCACCAATGTCGGCTGATAATGAAAACTTCCCGTTTATATCAGTTATTGATCCCTGTGATATACCCTTTACTGTTATTGTAACTCCGATCAAAGGCTCCCCGGCTCTATCTGTTACCACTCCGGTGATTTTTTTTTATTGTCGGGGTTTGGGTAATTTCTTTTTTTTAGTGAGTATTATATGGTTTCCTTCTATTTTATAAATAATAGGAGATTCATGTAGTAATATGGACAATACTTCAGAAACCGGTCTGGCCTTCACGCTGATGCTTTTGTGCAAATTTACATCTACATTTTTTTTATAGATGAATAAGTAATTGGTTTGAGATTCAATTTCACTCAATATAGATTCCAGTCTGACATCTTGCTTATTAATTGTAACTTTGGCATTTTGAGAATTTGCATTCTTTGCCATTAAGCTAAATGATAAGAATAACAAAAGGAATATAGATGTTCGCATAATTCTAAATAATTGTTTTGAATTTGGATTTTTTTTGCAGTAAAAATCCAATAAAGAAATATTTTTCATATATTTGTAACTGATTTATTAATACGATTTTATAAAAATTGTGTTAGGCAGGAGCTGATAGATAGGGCAAATATCTGTCAGCTCTTTTGTTTTTCAATTAGTATCATTTCATAGGCTTGTTTCTCCCGTGTTATTGAGTTAATATTCTTATTATTTTATATAAATGATGTCATCTGTTGTATGTTTGTTATAAATAAAAGGTACATCCTTTTGTAATATCCGAAGGGCGTAATCCAAGCCGTCAGAGATTCTGAATTTTCCTGTTAATATTATGTTGGTAATGCTAGGCTTGTCTACTATAATTTTCAGGTTATAATATTTCTCCAAGTCTTTTATTATTTCTATGAACGATTTGTTTTTGAAGCAATACAATCCTTCTTTCCAGCGATATATATTATAATCTTCAATTTTGCTTATCACTAATTTGCCATTTTTTAGGGTGCTCTTATAGTCAGGTAATAAAACTTGTGAAATATTATTGTCGGAAGGTGATTTGATTTTATTTTTCCTTGTATTAAAGAAGCTTCGAAGTTTTGTTGTTTAGCATAAGCCTCTACATTAAATTTTGTGCCCAATACTTCTATGTCCATTGCATGAGTATGTACTATGATCGGGCACTTTTCGTTACGGGCAACATCAAAATAGGCTTCTCCGTCTAATATTATTTCACGTTTATCTTCCATGAATGAAACAGGATATTGCATTTGTGTTCCTGCATTTAGCCAAACATTTGATCCATCGGGCAATTCAATATTTACGCGTTGTCCGGCGGGGACTATTATTGTTTGCATAGCTATGTCAACATGCTTATGATGCTCATTCGTTATTGAAAAGATAGTAGCTGTAATACTTACCGCAATGATTATCACAGAAGCAATCTTTAAGAATTCCCTGATGAAATATCTGTTTCTTTTTGTTGTATTTATTGCTGTCCATTTAGTGTTTCCTATAAGAATCATTGCATTGAATAACTTGCGCTCTCGGTGAAACTGTTTGCTATGTTCTTCTGAACTTTCAGCCCACTCTTTCACTGCTCTCATTTCTTCAATAGATGCTTGTCCCTCGAAAAATCGGTATAATGAATTTTTGTCCATAGGTGCTTTTTATAATGATAGCGAACAAAGAGGGTTTATCCCTAGTGGAAAACTCATTTTTTTGCAATTGTACAATTTTTTAAGTTTAGCCGCACACACAGGTTATAGAAGCTGTGTGTGCAGGTTATTTGAGTCGTTAATTAATTTGGGTAAATTTGATACATGTTATTTGTAGCCGATGGTAACTTTGTGTATAGCTTTGTTAGGACCGTCTGCTATGTATATGGTTCCATCTGTATCTTGTACAAAGTCAACCGGACTAGTGGTGCCTGAATCTTTCCAACCATTTTCGGCTTTACAAACGAGGATGATTGTGGCGTCCTGATAACCATTCTTTCCAGGTTTTAGGATCTTGGTTTTACGGGTGCCACTATTACCGTCACTGAACCATATGTAGCCATCCTTATCTACCATTAGCCCCTCTGCTTTTTTCCAATTTGGCTGTTTTAGGATCTTCTGTTATATCCTCCGTTATAACTTTGTTACCTCCACCTGCAATCAATGTATAAGCGCCGCTAGAGTCTACTTTATAAATATAGCCGGCATTTGATCCGTCTGTTGCTGCTGCTATCAAGTTACCAGCAGCATCAAAAGCTATGGCTTGTATTTGACGGCCGGTAATTTTAACAAATTCCAACCTTGAACTGCTGTTATAATTTCCTGATGGATATTTTGGATCGTTCCGGAATTACGGCAAACCGCATACATATTGTTGTATTGGTCAAATTTTACATCCATAAGGTTGTCCAACCCGTTGCGAGTTAACAAATCGGAAACTTGTTTTGTATTAGGATCCCATACGCTAATTTTATCTTCTCCTTTATATGCGAGGTAAAGTTTTCCATTAGTAGGATTAGTGGTGATTTTCAGCAGAACAGTTCCTGTGCCATTGGGGACGATTTTTTCTCGTTCCATTGTTCTTAAATCTATTGCCCAAGCCTCTGTAGCACTACCACCGTTAGTACTGTAAGCTAATCTGCCATCTTTTAAGAATGTAACGCTTTTTAAATCCTGGGTATTAATATCACTAGGTACAGTGATGAAATTTTGTGTACATTCATAAATCCTCTCTCTTGTATCTTCGTATGTGAAAAGAGCCGGAATTTTGCCTGTTTTTACACCTACAGAGACGGTTACTGCATAAGTTCCTATTTCGTTTTGAGGTGCGATAATTTTCAATTCGGTCTCTGTGGCATATTTAACAGTTGCTATTGCATCTCCTATTTTTACAATGTTTTCTTCGGGGGTGGTACTGAAGTTCTCGCCGATGATAGTAATTTCCGTGTTTTCTGTTCCGGAGCTTGGGCTGATGGAGCTAACAACAGGAGTGTAGTCTACGTAAGTAAATCTTAAGTTCTCTGTCTTTTGGGCACCTACCATTACTTCTATAATACATTCTCCTGCTTCATTTGCCGGGGCAATTACCTGTAGTTGGGTAGCTGTTACCGATGTAATAGTAGCTTTGGCATTTTTTAAATATACTTTGGCTTGATCTGTAAAATTTTCACCGATAATGGTTATCTTAGTTCCTATTTCTCCTTTTGCGGGAGAACTGGTTGTTGTTTTCAGTTGGAGAGGTGTTGATTGCGAATTTTCATCATCACCGGAGCAGCTGAACATAAGTAAGGCTGTACAAACAGCCATGAATGCTGAAGTCGTTTTCATAATAAATTTGATTAGATGAATAAAAGTGTTTATAAATACAAATTATATAGGTTGAGTAAGAACGCTCTTCACTTTTGCGAATATAAATAGCTGTGTTTTCCATTTTTCATGTTCGCATATATGGTGGCTCTTTCATTGCGAAAATAATAGAGTAAGGTCTTATTCATAAATACTTTATTTTTGATGTATTTATAGTAATAACGAACAGAGTAAGTTTATCCCTAGTAAGAAAGTGTTTTTAGATTCTTCTTTTTAAGTATTTGTGTTTTCTTTCATTCCGGCTTGCAGCACCTTTTTCGTGCGGAGAGGAAACCATGTGGATGTTTGTCATATCATACTTACGTTTTTGTGCTTTTATTGATCAAAAGGTTCTTGGTTCAAGAATATAGGATACATGGGAAGTGAAAAAAGTATGATTGAGTTGTAGTGGTTTTCTAGTTTAAGAAAAAAAAAAAGAAGTAGCGTTGTTGGCAAATAGTCTTTTAAAGCTATTCGTAGAACTTTTTGTGGCTTTGTTTATATGATATTCGACACCTTTTGTTGTCATGTTCAATAGGTCTGCTATTTCTTTGTGGGATTTATTTTCGTATCGACTCACGGCAAAAATACGTCTGGTTTGCTCCGGTAAAGTTTCTAAGGTTCTATTTACGATTTCTTGAATCTCAGCTGTGAAAATTTCATTAGGTTCAAGTTCTTCTAGAGTTGCGATTCTATTAGATAACTCCCAAGAGTAGATTTGAAAGATTTTATCGGAAGCCATTTGACGAACCTGTTGATTTCGAAGATAATCTATACATTTATGCTTCAAGACAGTCAAAACATAAGCTGGTATGTTTATGTCTGAAGGCAATCGTTCCTTGTTTTCCCAATAATACATAATTGATTCAATGACAAAGTCCTCGGCCACGGCTTCATCATGCACGTACGTAGAGGCAAAATGAATGAAGCGGCGTTGATAGTCAATGAAAAATTGGTTGAAATTGTTGGTGTAATTGTTTTTTATTGAACATGCGTTTTATAGTTATGCTCTGCAAATATACACTAATTTCCTATAAACGATGTCTTATTGGCTTCTTATAGAATTAAAAAGGTTAAGTATTGCCTTTTGGCGTGAAAGAAGCTATCTGTAATGTACTTGAAATAAGGTGTTGTTGTCATTTAAACTTCGAGTTTACACTAGTCTTATAGCGGTAGAATATAGTTTTATATCTTTAATAACAATGAATAGAAATGAATTTAATGAATGAGTTTTGAGATAATAAATACTGTGCTGACTAATTTGTTGGGTCAGTTGTGTTAAGACGACCAAACTGAGTTGGAAAGTCTTTGGAAATGCTTGTGCAAATAATTTTTTCAGTAAAATGTACCAAAATTGTTACTCATTTGGATTATTTAGGTCGGTCTATTCTCTTTAAATGCACTACTTTTGCAATCAGGATAATTAATCACTTAACAAAAAACCCGTGTATTATGAAAACAATTCTTAGCGCATTAGGACTATCCCTTCTGATCTTTACGAGTTGCGGTGGACAGAAAAAGTTGAAGTAGACTTTATCCAGGACAACATCGACAACGCAGTTGCACAAAACACGATTCAAACGGATATTATCGAGAAATCAGGTAAAATCCTAAATCCGAGAACTATCAACAAAGACGGTAGCATTTCTTACATACCTATTGATGACTGGTGTTCCGGTTTCTTCCCCGGCAGTATATGGTTCACATATAAATTGACTGGTGATCAGAAATGGTTACCGCTAGCTGAGAAATACACGGAAGCTCTCGATTCTGTGAAGCATCTGAAATGGCATCATGATGTCGGCTTCATGATCGGGTGCAGCTATCTTAACGGTTATCGCATGGCAGATAAGAAAGAATACAAAGATGTGATTGTTGAAGCCGCAAAATCATTGTCTACTCGTTTCCGTCCGGGAGCAGGTGTTATCCAGTCATGGGATGCCGATAGAGGCTGGCAAGGAACGCGCGGTTGGAAATGTCCGGTGATTATCGATAATATGATGAATCTTGAATTGTTGTTTGAAGCGACAGCGTTTTCAGGAGATTCTACTTTTTATAATATTGCAGTGAAACATGCCGATACAACGATAGCGCATCACTTCCGTCCGGACAACAGTTGTTATCATGTTGTGGATTATGATCCCGAAACAGGCGAAGTGCGTAGGAGACAAACAGCACAGGGATATGCGGACGAATCCGCTTGGGCTCGCGGACAGGCATGGGCATTATACGGTTATACCACTTGCTATCGCTATACAAAAGACAAGAAGTACCTCAATCAGGCGCAGAAGGTCTATAACTTTATCTTTACTAATAAGAACTTGCCGGAAGACCTCGTACCTTACTGGGATTACGATGCTCCGAATATTCCAAACGAACCGCGTGATGCTTCTGCTGCAGCTTGTACAGCCTCTGCCCTTTATGAACTGGATGGTTACCTGCCGGGTAACCATTACAAGGAAACGGCTGATAAGATTATGGAAAGTTTAGGCTCGCCTGCTTATCGTGCAAAGGTTGGAACAAATGGAAATTTTATCCTGATGCATTCAGTTGGCAGTATTCCTCACGGTCAGGAAATCGATGTTCCTCTGAATTATGCTGACTACTACTTCCTGGAAGGACTTATGCGTAAAAGAGACTTGGAAAAGAAATAAGGAATGAGAAATACAAAAAAATAATGAACAGTAAACAGTGAACAATGAATAATCTACGGATTCTAACGTAACATGTTTACTGTTTATTATTCAATATTTATTGTTTATTATTTCCCTCTTATCATTACTACTAACCTGTTTTTAATCATTTATCATAAACCATCATGAATAAACCTATAAACCTTCTTGTAGGAGGCTTGACGCTGTTTGCCGCACAAGGTTGCAAGGCTCCGAAGCAAGCGTCCCAACAAGCGGAGCATCCTAATATAATCTATGTATTTCCCGATCAATACCGTAACCAGGCGATGGGCTTCTGGAGGCAGGACGGATTCCGGGATAAAGTAAACTTTGAAGGAGACCCCGTGCATACTCCTAATCTGGATGCCTTTGCACGTGAATCTATGGTCTTGTCGTCTGCACAGAGTAACTGTCCGTTGAGCAGCCCTCATCGTGGAATGTTACTGACCGGTATGTATCCGAACAAAAGCGGTGTACCATTGAATTGCAATTCTACACGTCCGATCAGTTCCTTACGCGAGGATGCGGAATGTATCGGCGATGTGTTCAGCAAAGCAGGTTATGACTGTGCTTATTTTGGTAAACTTCACGCTGACTTCCCGACTCGAACGATCCCGAACATCCGGGACAGTATGTGGAAGAAAAACGTCCGGCATGGGATGCCTATACACCGAAAGAACGCCGGCACGGCTTTAACTACTGGTATTCTTACGGAACATTTGACGAACACAAGAACCCGCATTATTGGGATACGGATGGTAAGAGACACGATCCGAAGGAATGGTCACCTTTACACGAATCAGGTAAAGTCATTTCTTATCTGAAAAATGACGGTAACGTACGTGATACCAAGAAACCTTTCTTCATAATGGTGGGCATGAATCCTCCTCACAGCCCGTATCGCTCCTTGAATGACTGTGAAGAGCAGGATTTTAATCTTTATAAAGATCAGCCTCTGGATAGTCTGTTGATTCGTCCGAATGTCGATTTGAAGATGAAGAAAGCGGAGTCTGCACGTTATTATTTCGCTTCCGTTACCGGAGTAGACCGTGCTTTCGGACAGATTTTGACGACATTGAAAGAATTGGGATTGGATAAGAATACAGTCGTAATCTTTGCTTCCGATCATGGTGAGACGATGTGTAGCCAGCGCACTGATGATCCGAAGAATTCCCCTTATTCTGAATCCATGAATATTCCGTTCCTGGTTCGTTTTCCCGGTAAGATTCAGCCGAGGGTAGATGATTTATTGCTCTCCGCTCCTGATATTATGCCTACGGTGCTTGGCTTGTGCGGACTGGGTGATTCTATTCCGGCGGAAGTGCAGGGACGTAATTTCGCTCCTCTTTTCTTCGATGAAAAGGCTGAAATTGTTCGTCCTACAGGTGCACTGTATATTCAGAATGTAGATGGCGATAAAGATGAAAATGGATTGGTGCAGACTTACTTCCCTTCTTCAAGAGGTATCAAGACGGCTCAATATACATTGGCGTTATATATCGACCGTGATACGAAGCAATTGAAGAAAAGCCTCTTATTCGATGATGTAAAAGATCCATATCAACTGCATAACCTGCCTTTGGAAGAAAATAAGGAGATTGTGGCACAACTTTGCGGTGAAATGGGAGCTATGTTGAAGGAAATTAATGATCCTTGGTATACGGAAAAGATTCTGTCAGATCGGATTCCTTATTAGCGATTAGTAATTTATAAAACGCTGATTAACTCAAATAAGTGCCAATTTTAGGAGTAAATCTCTGCGACAATAATAGGTGTTAATCCGCATCCGCGTTTAAATTGAAAATAGTAATGAAAAACAGTTGTTTTATAGTATTATTCCTTTTGGGAATCATTCCTTCAGCTTTCGCTCAACTCATCGGATTTGAAGAAGAAGTGCCCGAAGCATTTACAGTTTCCGGAAAGGGAGAAGTGAAAATCTCTTCTCTTTTTTTTACAAGGAGGGTGAAAGTAGTCTGGAATGGGACTTTCAGCCTGGTTCTACGCTGGATGTTCAAATTGCTCCTTTATCGTTGAATGCGAGAAATGAGAAGCAATTCGGCATTACCTTGTGGATTTATAATGAGAAACCGCAGCAGGATTCTATTCGTTTTGAGTTTCTGAATAAGGCAGGGAGAAGTCTCTTACTGGTTTTCTTATCGTTTGCAGGCAGCAGGCTGGCGGGCTTGCTGGATCTCTTTTGAGTATATGCAGGGTGACAAGAAAGATAAGAAGATCGTAGCCTATCGGCTGGTTGCCCCGCAACGGAAAGGGACGTATCTTTCTTGACCGTCTGATTTTTCCCCGGAAAAGAAAATGAATCTTCGTACCACTCCCGACCAACAGTTGCCTACCAATAATGGGCTGTCTAATCGTGACCTGTGGCATTGGTGTCTCGTGTGGAAATGGGAACAACAGTCGTATGATATCCCTCTGCCTTCTAAATTGTCAAGCGAACAAAAGAAAGAATTGAAGACTATCGAACAACGTTTGACTGACTTTCTGGAAGTGAAAAAGGCTCCGCAAGGACCGATTAATGCTGCCTATAAAACATTTGAGAAAGCGGCTATCAGTCCATCCATCGCCGGAACGGGATTTATAGGAACTCCTATTGTTGCTCCTGATGAACAGGACAAGAAGAAAGGAGAAATGTCATGGAACGATATTGAAACGATGCTTTCCGGCTTTGCCTATGATGCTTATTATAACCAGAACGAAACATCAAAGAAAAACTACTTTACTGTATTCGACTATGCTATCGATCAGGGATTTGCATACGGTAGCGGTATGGGTACCAATCATCATTATGGTTATCAGGTACGTAAGCTATATACAACTGCCTGGCTGATGCGTGATGCTATCTATAAACATCCTCATCGGAATGCTTATCTCTCCACATTGCGTTTTTGGGCGGCTCTGCAAGAAACTCGTCAGCCATGCTCTCCAACACGTGATGAATTGTTGGATTCCTGGCATACGTTATTGATGGCGAAATTTATTTCCGCTATGATGTTTCCCGATGCAAGAGAACAGGCGCAAGCGTTGAGTGGTTTGTCACGTTGGCTATCTTCTTCTTTGCGTTATACTCCGGGAACGATCGGTGGTATAAAGGTAGACGGTACGACTTTCCATCATGGCGGTTTCTATCCGGGATATACCACTGGAGTACTTGCGACTGTAGGAGAATATATTGCATTTACCAATGGTACAAGTTTTGAACTGACCGAAGATGCGCGCAAACACATGAAATCAGCCTTTATTGCTATGCGCAATTATTGCAATTTCTATGAATGGGGCATCGGAATCAGTGGCCGTCATCCTTTTGGAGGAAAGATGGGAAGCGATGATATCGAAGCATTTGCCAATATCGCTTTATCCGGCGATTTGTCCGGTCAGGGAAATACGTTTGATCGTGGTCTGGCTGCCGACTATTTACGTCTGATACGCAATAGTGATACTCCGAATGCGCGTTTCTTCAAGAAGGAAGGTATTCAACCGGCACAGGCTCCACAGGGATTCTTCGTTTACAACTATGGTTCGGCAGGCATTTTCCGTCGTGCGGACTGGATGGTGACATTGAAAGGGTATACCACTGACGTCTGGGGATCTGAAATTTACCGGAAAGACAATCGTTACGGACGTTATCAGAGTTATGGTTCGGTACAGATAATGGGAAAAGGAAATCCCGTCTCCCGTGCCGGAAGTGGTTTTGTACAGGAAGGATGGGACTGGAACCGTTTGCCGGGTACAACTACCATTCATTTGCCTTTCAACTTGCTTGATAGCCCATTGAAAGGAACGACTATGGCACGCTCCAAAGAGAATTTCTCCGGAAGCAGTTCTTTAGATGGTAAAAATGGAATGTTCGCTATGAAATTGGCAGAACGGGATTATGAGAACTTCACACCAGACTTTGTGGCCCGTAAATCCGTTTTCTGTTTTGATAACCGGATGATCTGCCTCGGAACAGGCATCACGAACAGCAATGCTGACTATCCTACGGAGACAACTCTCTTCCAGACAAAATATAATGGTAAGGAGCCCAAAGTAGGAGAGGATAACTATTGGCTTCATGATGGTTATGACAATTATTATCATGTAGTGGACGGAACCGTTCGCGCACAGGTGGCAGAACAGGAATCACGGCACGAAAAGACGCGTGAAGTTACTAAGGGAAAATTCTCTTCTGCCTGGATAGAACATGGCAAGGCACCGAAAGAGGGACTTATGAATATATGGTATTGATACAGCCTTCTGCTTCCGATCTCGACGAACTGCGTAAAACTCCTGCATACGAGGTGTTGCAACGCGATCAGACTGCTCACGTTGTTTATGATAAAAAGACTGGTATCACGGCGTATGCCGCTTTTTGAAGCTTATCAGCCTGCCGCTGATAAAGTGGTCGTCGCTATTCCTGCGGAAACAATGGTGATGTATGCAAAAGAATCTGATAAGGGATCCGTTTAAGCGTCTGTGATCCGAATCTGAATATAGAAGAGAAGACGTATACAACGAAAAGAGCCCAGTCGTCCTATTACTAAGGAGATACGGCTTAAAGGGCATTGGACATTGACAAGTCCGATGGAAAATGTCCGGTTGGAACAGCAGGGAGATCAGACCGTACTGACGGTAACCTGT
>VOFC01001102.1_pt1 | contig 22001 bp, 31 predicted proteins | sample 5384161 | NCBI WGS metagenome assembly VOFC01 (sample SAMN12384722, study PRJNA508395) | human gut metagenome | isolation source: healthy gut B | host: Homo sapiens | reverse complement strand
GGTAATAATGGTAAAACTAACACAGTTGTAAACGGTGTAAAGGGTCAGTGCTTCGGTGCAAAAGCTCCTTCACAGACAATTGCTTATGCCGATGCCCACGATAACCTTATTATGTGGGATAAGATGGTGCTTAGTAACGGCAGTAAGGATTGGAACTCTATTTCCTCTTCGCTTACAGATCAGATGAAAGCCACAATGGGACTTCTCATGACTTCACAGGGCATAGTATTTATGACAGCAGGTTCGGAATTCTGCCGTACAAAGCAGGGCGACCACAACAGTTATAAATCAGCCGATTCAATCAATGCCATTGATTGGACTCGTTTAAAGACATATTCTGAAACAGCCGATTATTATAAGGGCCTTCTTAAAATCAGAGAGAATTACTCACCGCTCAAGGGAGGTAACTTCTCAACTCCTACATTCCAGTCATCATACGGCAATGTTGTTGCTTATACATATTTCAATAACACAGCCGGCGAGTGGGGCAAGGTTTGCGTACTCGTAAACAGCGGTACACAGGCTTGCACAATCGGTCTTGACGGCAGCGGCTGGCGGTGATGTTAATCTCAACGGTGCGATTAATGTACTTGACGCAACAGCGGTTCAGAAGTACATTGTGAAGCTCATAACACTCTCAGACAAGGCTCTTATCGCGGCCGCAAGATGTGACGCCGAGGATGATATCGTAAGCGTTAAAGATGCAACATACATTCAGATGTATGTCACAAAGCTTGACGGTCACGGAAATGTCGGCACTTACTATGAGTCGGAAGTTACTCCGACAACCGCCCCTGTTACCGAGCCGGCAACAGAAGAGCCGACAGTTGCTCCGACAACCGTTCCTGCAACAACAGCTCCTGTTACAGAGCCTACAACCACTCCGTCATCAACCTATACAGTTAAGTTTACGGATTCACTCAACTGGGATGGTACACTCTACTGCTACTCATGGGCTGAAGACGGTACATCTACAAAATCATGGCCGGGCGTTGCGATGACATATCTCAACACAAATGACTATGGTCAGAAGGTTTACTCGGTTGAAGTTCCGAACACTGTTAATTACATTATTTTCACAAACGGTTCGAGTCAGACAATTGATATCGGTTTTGACGGCACTTCGCTCAATTATTATACAGAGTCGCAGTATGACTCAAAGGGTCATGCTTATGTCGGCACATGGTAATCATTTTTTGAAAAAGTGTAAATAAGTAAAAACACAAGTCGGCAAGACAGTACGCAAATTAAACTGTCTTGCCGACTTTTTATGTTGGTTTGAAGCATGGGCGGATATCATCCGCCCGCAAGTAACGGTACAATATTTGTAATTCAACTTGCTTTATAAATATAACAATGTCATTGTTAAACTGTAGGGGCGAACTGTGTTTTCCTGCCTGAAATATAATCGCAATGCTATCAATCTAAAAAGAGAGCGTGAAATCACGCTCTCTAAAATCATCATAATTATAAAACTTTATATAATCGTTCCGCCGCCAACTACATATTCACCGTCATAGAGGACTGCTGCCTGACCTTTTGAGATTGCTCTTTGAGGTTCGTCAAAGACAATGTGCAGGGTGTTATCGTCAATCTGTTCAACGATTGCGTCCTTTTCGGGCTGGCTGTAACGAACTCTCGCCTTGACTTTAATCGGCTTGTCGATTTTGTCACAGGTGATGAGGTTTATGTCCGTTGCATAAAGCTCCTTTGAGAAAAAGCTCGTTGTTATCGCAGAGAATAACCTCGTTGGTGTCAAGATTCTTTTCCTTAACATACATAGGGTGGGGGAGTGCAAGTCCAAGACCTTTTCGCTGACCTACGGTGTAACGGATAATTCCCTTGTGTTCACCGAGAATATGACCTTTGGTATCAACAAAATTACCGTTAGGATAAGTTCTGCCCGTGTACTGTTCAATGAATTTTTGCATAGTCCCCGTCGGGAACAAAGCAAATGTCCTGACTGTCGTGTTTTCGTGCGTTTATCAAACCAAGCTCATTTGCAATTTCACGCACCTTTTCCTTTGTATATGTGCCAAGAGGAAGAAGTGTTTTTTTGCAAGCTGTCTTTGTGTAAGACAGTACAGCACATAGCTTTGGTCTTTTGTGCTGTCAACCGATTTTTTCAGCAAATAGCGGTCTGCACCCTTGTCATACTCAATTGTTGAGTAATGCCCCGTGACAACGCAGTCAAAGTCAAGCTCTTCTGCACGGCGAATGAGCTTTTCAAATTTGATAAAGCGGTTGCAGTCAATGCAGGGATTCGGTGTTGTACCGTTTTCATAGGCTTTGATAAAGCGGTCGATTACATTTTCCTTAAAGCTGTCCTTGAAGTTATAGACATAGTAGGGAATGCCGAGTTTGAGGCAAACTCTCCTTGCATCATCAATGTCATCAAGAGAACAACAGGTTTTTCTCGCTTTTCACCGATATCTTCGTTATCAAAGAGCTTGAGGGTAATGCCCGTTGCGTCATATCCCATATCCTTGGTAAGAAATGCGGCAACCGAGCTGTCAACTCCTCCGCTCATTGCAATCAATGCTTTGTTAGTCATTTATTCCTCCCGAACAGATTTGCGTTCATAAGTAATTTATCAGCCGAGTCTGATCATTTCGTCAATGCACTTTCTTGCGTCTGTGATAGTCTGATCGTCAAGCTTGATTTTCTCTCCGCCGTTGCCGTTAAGGCAGTTGTAAACATCAACAAGTGTTGTTGATTTCATATTCGGGCAGATGAGCTTTAATGTAAGACCGTAGAAATTCTTGTCCGGACATTCATACTGCAAATGTTCGGCAATGCTGATTTCTGTACCGATAATGAATTCCTTTGCATCGGATTTCTTTGCATAATTCATTATGCCCGATGTTGAGCCGACATAATCAGCCATAGCAACAACTTCGGGAGTGCATTCGGGATGAACAAGAACGAGTGCGTTCGGATGAAGCTCCTTAGCCTTCTTAACATCTTCAACATTTACGCAGGCATGAATCGGACAACCTCCGTTGAGAAGCTTGATGTTCTTGTCGGGACACTGCTTTGCAACATAGTCGCCGAGGTTGCAGTCAGGAATAAAGAGAATGTTCTTATTGTCAAGATTGTTTACGATTTTAACAGCCGATGAGCTTGTCACGCATACATCGCAAATTGTTTTGAGTTCTGCCGTAGTATTGATGTATGCAACAACTGTGTAATCGGGATACATTTTCTTAACCTGAGAAATAAGCTGTTTGTCCATCTGGTCTGCCATACTGCAGCCGGCAACAGGCTGTGCAAGGTAAACAGTTTTTTCAGGTGAAAGAATTTTGCAGGTTTCAGCCATAAATCTTACGCCGCACATAAGAATGTTCTTGTTTTCGGTTTTGCTTGCGTCAACACTCAGCTTGTAGCTGTCGCCTGTGTAATCTGCAATTTCAAGAATTTCATGCGCCTGATAGCTGTGGGCAAGAATACAGACATCCTTTTCCTTTTTTCAACTTGAGAATCTGTTCCTGTATTGATGAAATATTCATAATAGTTTTCCTTTCAAGGTAATTAAAATTACTCCCCCTTATTATACATTTTCAGCAGTTTATATGCAATAGCTTTCGGTGTAAAAAAGCTGTATTTTTTGCGTTTTTAACAAGAAACAGCCCATATTTTTGGTTGTATTGAAAAAATATTTTTGTTCCTTTAGACTTTACACATAAATGAATATGTGCTATAATTAAGTATAATTTTTGAATAGTATTATATCCCAAAGTTAAAATGGGTTGAATTAGGAGGATTATGTGATGAAAAAGACAATTGCTGTGTTATTTGCAGTTATGATGATGTTATTGTCGGCAGTTCCCGCATTTGCTGCCGCAAGTCCGGAACCGAGTACATTCAAATATAAGGTTGAAATTATTCCGACAGAGGGCGGTGACGGTGATTATAAGTTCACAACAGGTATTGACGAAAAGGGCGAACAGCATGTATTTATTGAGCCGCTTCCTTATGACGGTTATGTTTTTTGATCACTGGGAAATTTCGGGCGGTCCTTTCAGAACCGACAGCAAGTATACAGATCCTAATATGAATATTATTATTTCAGGTGACATTGTTTGTACTCCTTATTACCGTAAGGCAAGCAGCGGCGGCACAACAGGTCCTGTTGCTACAGCTACGGCAAAGAAAGATGATTCAACAACTTCACCAAAGACAGGCGCAAGCGATGTTGTACCGTATGCAATTTTAGTTCTTTCTCTTGCGGCTTGCGGTGCGGCTGTATTTAAGCTTGTAAAGAGCAAATAATCCAACCTTAACTAAAAATCAAGAGACTTCTCATAAGGAAGTCTCTTTTTTTTATTCATTAGATGTTTGAATAATCAGGTTTTGTATTGCAGATGCAGTAGTTTGTAAATTGTAATAAAATTTTACTAACAGGCAATGATTAATTGACATACTGACACAAAAATGATACAATATAACCGATTGGGAGTTTTTGATATGAGCAGAAAAAGAAACAAATTTCTTATAGCTTTGATTATTTTGCTTGTGGCTGCAATTATCGGCACACTTGCGTACATAGTCGTTAAAACTTAAATGAAAATAACGAACGAAAAAGTCTTGATAACATCGCAGGCTCGTATGCGTCAGGCATTGAAAACGGTACAACCTCTGCAACAGAAGTGACTTCACCGTCAATCAATGTGAAAAAGATCGAAAATCCGATTGATTTCAAGTCGCTTCAACAGCAGAACAGCGACATTTATTCGTGGATTTACATTCCGAATACAAATGTAAATTATCCTGTTTTGCAAAGTCATCTTGACGATAACTTATATCTTGACCACGATATTTATAAGAATTACAGCTTTTCGGGCAGTATCTATTCGCAGATGTGCAACAAGCGTGATTATTCCGACAGAGTTACTGTGCTTTACGGTCATAATATGGCAAACGGCTCAATGTTTGCAACGCTCCATCGCTTTTATGATGCCGATTTCTTTAACAAGAACAGGTACATCTATGTTTACACTCCCGACAGAAAGCTTACATACGAAATTGTGTCAGCTTTTGAATATGATAACCCACATTATGAATTCGTTTGATTTTTCCGATGATAATGTATTTTCGGATTATCTCAATATGATTAAAAACCCACATTCTGTTTCTGTGAACAAGAGAAATACGGAGCTTACTACCGATGATAAAATTCTTGTTTTAAGCACATGCTTAAACAGCGGTGACGGAAGATATCTTGTGCAGGGAGTGCTGAAGAAAGATGAACCGACAAAATGAAAGTTCGGCTGAGGCAACAACTGAAAATATAGAAAACAAGCTTGATCCGAATACACCGGAAATTCTTGAATCGAAAAGAGAAAAGAACAGTAAGGAGCATGTAAGCAATCCTTCAAGGTTGGATATAGAAGGTTATATTTTCAAGGACAGCAAGTTAATAAAGAAAAAAAAAAAGTATATACAGATGTGTACGGTGTTGATTCCGACAGCATTGTCGTGAAGAGTAACACCACAAATCACTATAAAAAGCATAGATCAAAGTCGCATCATCACCATTCAAAGCATCGAAGATGAAAACCTGGAAAAAGGTGCTTTTGTCAATCGGCTGCACATTACTTGGTTTAATTATACTCACCGTAGGCACGGTTGCGTATTTGATTTATCAGGGCGGAAACGAGCTGTTTAATACGGATATTCATGTTACCGCCCCACAGGGCATTGAAACCGAGGAAAACGGTAAGTATGTCGTATACAACGGTGAAACATATCAGTTCAACGAAAAGGTGACGAATGTTCTGTGTATCGGTGTTGACAAGCGCAACCTTGACGAAAATAATAACAGCAAAGTCAAGGCGAGCGGCGGTCAGGCGGATGTGCTTATGCTTGTGTCAATCGACACTTCAAACGGTAAAATAACGCTCTTCAACATTTCGAGAGATTCGATGGTTGATGTCACAATGTATTCAGCAGGCGGTGCATATGCCGGCACGGAAAAACAGCAGATTTGTCTTTCGTATTCATACGGTGACGGTAAGGAATCAAGCTGTGAAAATACGGTAAATTCAGTTCAGAGGCTGTTCTATAACATTCCGATTAATACATACTTTTCGCTTGACCTTGACGGCATTTCTGCTCTCAACGACAGCGTTGGCGGAGTTGATGTTGTGTCACCCGAAACAATCGGGGGAGTTTGTTGAGGGAGAAAGCTATCACCTTGTCGGACAGCAGGCTGAAAGCTTTGTCAGAACCCGTGATACAAGCAAGACCGATTCAAACAATATGCGTATGCAAAGACAGAAGGTTTACATTCAGTCTTTTATGAATACGGTTCTTCAGCAGACAAAGGAAGATTTAACCACGCCAATCGATTTGTTCAATGCGTCCGCTCCGTATTCATGTACAAATCTTAACCCGTCAAAGGTGTCATATCTTGCTCAGCAGGCTGTGCTTGGCGGTATGAACGGAATTGATATGGTTTCAGTCCCCGGTCAGGTTACAATGGGTTCAAAGTACGCAGAATTCAATGTCAGCGAGGCAGAATTTTATCAGCTGTTTTTGAGTATTTATTATACGAAAATAGAATAATAATAAAACAAATAAAATGCATCAGATTCCAAGTAAGGTTCTGATGCATTTTTGTTTTATGTGCAATGCGGTTGTTGAATCGTGCGAATAATAACAATTCTACGCTCGGGCATGATATGTTTTAATATCGCAAACTTTCTTCACGAATAGGGAACGGCGGCTCGCCCTAATTTAGAGCGAATAACCGCAATGATACGCTCGGGTGTAATATGTTTTGTAATTAAACAAACTATCTTCACGAATAGGGTACGGCGGCTCGCCGTAAAAAAACAGACAGCCGATAATTGGCTGTCTGCATTTTGTTCAATATTTAATTTGATGCGGAGGTTGTTTCTTTTGAAGAAGTGCCGCCTGTGAACAATTCTTCAAAAACGAAGCTTGCGAACTTCTTTCTCTGTTCTTCAAGGTCTGAAATTTTGATTGTTGATGTGATTGCACCGTTCCATGTTTCGGTTTTATCATCATAGTACCAAAGACCTTCTTCAGGAACATAATACTGCTCTACATCATAGGAAAGATATGTGAGAGCGTGAGAAACAAGTGCTGTGATTTCGTCCTTCTTGAGGTTTGTTGTTACAAGGGGACCGACAGAGCTTACAATTGAAACAATCTGACCGAGGCCCGCACTCTTCATACTTGTAAACAAAGTTTCAAGAAGCTTTCTCTGTCTTGAGGTTCTGTCCCAGTCGTCACCGTCAAGACCGATTTCGTTGCCGTCCTCGCCCTTTTTTTAAGACCTCTGTTTCGAGCATACCAAAGAGCCTCCTGACCGTTGAGATGAACAGTACCGGGTGCGTCTGTGATAGTTGTTCTTGTGTCAGCCTGATTGTTCTTGTACATCTGATAGTTGATGTAGTCAATTTCGTCCTGAGTAACTTCCATATCAACACCGCCGAGGGTGTCGATAATCTTCTTAAAGCTGTCAAAGTCAACAACCGCATAACGGTCAACCTTGATGCCGAAGTTTGCCTCAATTGTCTGAATTGAAGCTTTGCTCCGCCGGAGTTATAAGATGCGTTGAGCTTGTCATATCCGTAACCCGGAATATAAACATAGGTGTCACGCTGGAATGATGTCAGTTTAAGCTTTTTGTGGTTGTTATCAATGGTCATCATGATCATTGTATCACTTCTGCCGTATTTATCGTCGTTTGAATTGTCTTCGCCAAAGAGCATAACATTAAGCTCCTTGGAGTTCTGCAGAAGCTCTCCCTCTGAAAGCGAAAGGTTTGTTGTGTCGCCCTCAAGCGGGGCAACCGATGAGTTGGTAGCTGCTGTGTTGTTGTTGTTTGTGTCATCAAGATCCTTGAAGTTGAGAGTGTCAAGGAACGAATAGTAGTAGAGCATTCCGCCGCCGCCCAACAGGAAGATTATTGAAAACACAAGACAAAGGATTCTTTTAAGTCTGCCTTTTTTATTATATAATTTTTTGACCTGCTTATTTGAGCTTATGTCAATAAAATTGCTTTTTTGACTGCTTTTTTTCGTAATTTGGCATATTACTCCTCCAATCGGGTAAAAAGCACACAATACATAAGTATAGTTTATTATACCATATGAGAATTTCTTTTAATGCTAAATTAGAATTAAAATCTGCCTTTTCGTAAAGTTTTAGCGAAAAATCTGACTGAAAATATTGATTTTTTTGTCGGTAACTGTCAATCCTGTTCATCAAGTGACAAATAGAAGGACGGAAGGAACTCTTTTTCAAATACCTCGTTTTCGGGCATATTCATGTTGTGAATTGAATTTTCGGTTGCCTCTTTTGCCTTTGAAAACTCGCTGTTGCCCATTTTTTATTTCTTCAATACATTTTATGAGTGCGGAAAACTTGTCCGCCGCTTTAACATATTTTTTAAGTTCATCGTCACCTGCACCGTTCATTTTGATGACTTTATCCATGTCGTCCTTAAAATCATCCGGAAGCATCGACACAAGCCTGTTGCCTGCCGTTGTTTCAATCTCCTTATAGGCATTTTTGATTTCGGGGTTGAAGTATTTTACGGGAGTCGGCATATCGCCCGTTATGATTTCGGTTGCATCGTGAAAAAGTGCGAGCAATGCGGCTCTTTCGGCATTGAGATTACCGCCGAAACGCTTGTTGTGAATCAAAACAAGGCAATGTGCAATCACTGCAACATCAAGACTGTGTTCGCTGAGGTTTTCACAGCGTGTGTTGTTCATAAGTCCCCAACGGTTGATGTACCTCATTCTTGAAAGCATTGCGTAAAAATGTGAAATATTCATAGGTAGTTTCTCCTGTTTTTTGCTAAAAATTAGTGCAATTTGTATCGCATTATGTTATAATGTAATCTAAATGCGAGTGTCCTCTGTTCTCTGCAAGCAAAGCAGAGCGTTGCTCCGAATTGAATATGTAGGTGTCTTTTGAATAAATAACGGTGAAGGACATTTATATTACTGATTATACTATTCATAATTTAAAAGTAAAGAAATTATCGAAAAAAAGATTTTTCAGACTTTTTGCTCCGTGGAGGGTTTTATGCCGAGCAGAATTTTGCAAAAATATCCAACACAAAAACTATTTGGTTTGCGTGTGTTTCTTATATCAATTATAACTGCAACAGCACTTTTTCTACCGTTTATCATAATGGGTGGCGGTGTTTTCTATTATTACGGTGATTTCAATGTTCAGGAAATTCCGTTTTATCAGCTTGTGCATGACGCCGTAAGAAACGGTGATATGGGTTGGATGCACAATGTTGACCTCGGAACGGATATGCTCTCAAGCTTCAGCTTTTATCTTCTTGGCAGTCCGTTCTTTTGGCTGACAATTCCGTTCCCGAGTGAGGCTGTACCGTATCTTATCGGACCGTTGCTGATTTTAAAATTCGGCTGTGCGTCACTTTCTGCATATCTCTATTTGAAAAGATATGTGGCTAACAGGAATTTCGCTCTTGTAGGCGGATTGCTGTATGCATTTTCGGGATTTTCAATCTACAATGTGTTCTTTTTCCACTTTCATGAACCGATGATAATGTTTCCGCTGTTGCTTGCGGCACTTGACGCATTCATCTATGACGGAAAAAGGACGGTGTTTGCTCTTGCGGTATTCTCCGCCTGCGTTGTAAACTACTACTTCTTTGTGGGACAGGTTCTGTTTGTAATCATCTATTTTCTTATGATTACGCTTACCAAAACCTACAAATTTAAAGTTAAAAATTTTCTCTTGCTTGCGCTTGAGGTTATCATAGGATTCCTTTGCAACGGCATTCATACTGCTGCCGTCAGTGCTCGGCTTAATGGGAAACCCAAGGCTTGCCGAGCTTCCGAACGGCTGGGATTCGCTTGCCTACAGTCAACCGCAAAAATACTGGCTGATAATTTTAAGCCTGTTTTTCCCCGCAGATATGCCTGCGTTCCCTGTGTTCACACCCGGCTCAAATTGCAGATGGGCGTCTGTTGCGGCATGGTTGCCGCTTGTCGGAATGACGGGAGTTATCGCATATTTTCAGGTTTGCCGAAAAAGCTGGCTCAAAAAGCTTCTTGCCGTGCTTGCGGTGTTTGCGTGTGTGCCTGTTTTGAACAGTATGTTCCAGCTTATGAACAGCTCAATTTACTACGCAAGATGGTTCTATATGGGCGTGCTTATGCTTGTTCTTGCAACAATCAAGGCGTTTGAAAACAGAAAAACCGATTGGAACAGGGCGATTCGTTGGTCGGCAGGAATTACGGTAGGCGCAACTCTGCTGATAGGTCTTATGCCTGTGAGCTATACGGATGAGGAGAGCGGCGATATTCAAAATACGGTTATCGGCACTCAGGCAACATTTGAACGCTATTGGCTCTATGTTCTTATGGCTTTGTTAAGTCTGCTTGCGTTCGTTCTCATCATCAAAAAATTCAGACGAAACAAAAAGAGATTTACGGTTATGCTCACTGTTGGTATCCTGAGCGTTTCGCTTTTCACATCATATTTTATAATCGCCACAGGCTATTTCTCAAGCAGCAGTACAAATGCCATCAAAGAAGATATCATAAACAGGCGTGACGGCATCACAATTGCCGATATTGACAATGTTCGCAGTGATTTTTACGAATGTGTTGACAACACGGCAATGTTCTGGCAGATTCAGAGCATTAACTGCTTTCAGAGTTCTGTTTCAACATCTATAATGCAGTTTTACGATGCACTCGGAATTACAAGGGATGTTGCGTCAAGACCTGACCTTGATGTATACGGACTTCGCCCGTTTCTGAGTTGTAAGTATCTTTTTTGATTATCGTGGCGACGGAAAATCGGGAAGTCTGAATTCATTCGTTGACGAAAACGGCAACACAAGAATGCCGGGTTGGAAATATCTCAGAACGCAGAACCGTTTTGATATTTACCGCAACGAATACTACATTCCTATGGGATACACCTTTGATAAGTTCATTGCCGAAGAGGAATTTGACCTTGTGACGAACGCACACAAGTCCGAGGCTTTGCTCTACGCAATGGTTCTTCCCCGTGACCTTATGAAGAAGTATTCCGATATTACGGGCTACAGCGATGAAAAGTACAAGCTTTTGTACGGCAAGCATCCGGAGGATTACGACAGCATTACGGAAAAGTTTGATTACAGTAATTCAGATTACAAAAAGGTTTGTAATCTCAGAGCCTTGAACAGTTGTACTTCATTTGAATATACAGATAACGGCTTTAGGGCTGTTTACAATAATAAAAAGGGTGACGATAACCTGTTGTTTTTTCAGCGTTCCTTACAGCGATGGTTTTACCGCAACTGTAAACGGCAAGGCGGCAGATGTTGAAAAAAGGTTGACTACGGCTTTATGGCTGTTAAGATTCCAAAGGGGGAAAAGTGTGACATTGTGTTCACCTATGAAACACCCGGATTTTCAACAGGTGTCAAAATCAGCCTTTGCGCATTCGGAGCATTTTTAATCTACTGTGCGGTTATTGTGACCGTTAAAACAGTTAAAAAAAGAAAAAATAAAAACTGATAAAGATACAATCAGCATTTAAGTACGGAGGTATTTATTATGTTTGGAAACAAAATACTTGACTTCAAAGACGAACTTTTAAAGGATCTTAACACACTTCTTTCTTTTGAATCAGTTGACGGTGAAAAGAATGACGAGTGCGATAATGCCTTGAATTTTATTCTTAAAAGAGCAGAAGATTTCGGACTGACAGGGGAGAGAACAACCGACAAGAGCGGTCATATAACCCTTGGCAACAGCGGAAAGCTTTGCGGTGTGCTTACTCACCTTGATGTTGTTCCTGCGGGAAACAGCTGGAGCGTTCCGCCGTATGCGCTTACCGAAAAGGACGGCAGACTTTACGGCAGAGGAATTGCAGACGACAAGGGTGCGGCTCTTGTTACTCTCTATTGTTTGAAAGCAATCAAGGACAGCGGTGTAAAGGGCGTGAACACTCTGCGTGCTATTTACGGCACGGGTGAAGAAACGGGTATGGAGGATATGGAAAAATTATTTCAAGAAAAAATCCACTTCCCGACATGGCATTCACTCCCGACAGCGACTACGGCATCTGCTTTGCCGAAAAGGGTATTCTTCAGCTTGAAGTCAGCACACTTTTAAATAATGCAACAACACTCAGCCAGTTCCATGCAGGCAGAGCAGTTAATGCAGTTCCCGACAGAGCGTATGTAATGCTTGATTCATCAGACTATGACGAGCAGACTCTCATGCGCCTTGCAGACGCAAGTGACGGTGATTTTGAATTTAATTACACTATTGACGGTCTTATGATAATCAGCCGTGGCAAAGCGGCTCATGCGTGTGAACCGGACAAGGGCTACAATGCCGCAGCGGCACTTGTTGACCTTATCTCAAATGTTTACACAACAAAGGAAACAGGTTCAATCTGTTCATTTATTGACTACGCAATTAACAAGGAAACAAACGGCAGATCACTCGGTCTTAAAATGAGCGACGCTGTTTCGGGCTCGCTCACCGTAAACCTCAGCAGCGTGAATATTGAGGGACAGACCGCAAAGGCTGTGTTTGATATCCGTTATCCCGTTACCGTGAGCGGAAACAGAGTTCTCAAACAGTTCAAAAAGGTTGCAAAAATCAGCGACCTCAAGGTTACTGTTCTCAATCACGAAGAACCGCTTTATGCCGATAAGGACAGCAAGCTTGTAAAGCTTCTCTCTGACGCTTATGAAAGCGTAACAGGTGAAAAGGCTGAGCTTTATTCAACAGGCGGCGGAACATACGCAAGAATGCTCGGAGGTAACGGTGTTGCATTCGGTCCCTGCATTCAAAAATGACGATGTTCGTATGCACAATGCAGACGAAAGTATGGATAAGGAGAACTTTTTTAAACACGCTCAGATTTGCCTTGAGGCAATGTACAGAATGTTTACTGACGGAGAATAATGCGTTTCGTTATGAACAAATTCAGATGAAAAGGGAATGCTAATGAATACGGAAAAAACTGTTAGAAAACAGGCAAAAAAGGTTCTTGAGGGGAATCGGTCGGTAATTATCTCAGAGGTAATGGTCGCTGTGCTTGCATTTTTGACAGGGCTGTTTGCGTTCAGCCTTGCAATGTCTGTGGCAGGACTTTATGGTGTGAGAAAAAATCCGAATCAGGCTCAGCAGATGCTTACAATGATTTTCGGGCTTGTATTTTTTGCTTTTGTTGTTGTGTGTCTGCCACTCATAAACGGAGTTTACAGAAGTGTGTAATGTAGTCAGGGGCAGAGAGTGCAGTCCTCTTGATGTTTTTACTATTATAAAAAGCCGAAATTATTTTTTTAAGTCTGTTATTCTTGATGTAATTTCAGTCGGCTTGTTTTTTTATCATAAGCGGTCTGCTCAATGTGTTCAATTATCTTAGTGCGGTTTCGGATAAAATAATTGACAATTCACCCTCACTCACAGCGGTTGTGACTGTATTGCTTGTTTTGGCGTTTATCGTCAGCACTGCGGTTGTTGTGGTGTGTTACATTATTTTTGTTCATTATACATTTTTGGCTTACGGTTTTAACGAACATCTGCCGCTCGGAATTTATCTTCCGAGAATGATGGCTTTTTCAATAAAGAACTTTATCCCCACAATAAAGCTATTTATCGGTTTTATCGGCTGGGCGGCTTTGTGCTTTTTTGTTGTTCCGGCATTTTATGCCGTGCCTTATTTTCTGACAACCTCTGCAATGTCTGCAAAATGGTTGTTCGAGCTTGAAGGGAGCAGAGATATTATATGTTAGTTTCACTTTGTATGATAGCCTATAACGAATCGAATGCTTTGAGCGGACTTTTCAGGGATATTGCACTTCAGGACTATCCGCATGATAAAATTGAGGTGGTATTTGTTGACAGTATGTCAACCGATGATACTAAAGAGAAAATGGAAAAGTTCCGTGATACCGACTACGGCTTTTGGAATGTGTCCGTTGTTCAATGCGTAAAGCGTAATCAGGCAACCTCATGGAATGCCGCTCTGATGACCGCAAAGGGCGATGTTATCATAAGAGTTGACGCTCACGCAAGAATTCCGAGAAACTTTGTTTCACGAAATGTTTATAACATAAAGCAGGGCGAAAATGTTGTAGGCGGCGGCAGACCGAATATCACTTCAAATGTTTCAAGCTGGAAGCTTACCTTGCTTGCGGCTGAGGATTCTCTGTTCGGCAGTTCGGTTGCTTCGTACAGACGGCCGCTTGCGCAAAAAGGAATATCTTGACAGCCTTTTTCATGCGGCTTACCGCAGAGAGGTTATTGCCAAGGTCGGCGGATTTAACGAAAATCTCGGCAGAACCGAGGATAATGAATTTCACTACCGCATTAGAATGGCGGGCTACAAGATGTGCTGTTGTCCCGATATTATTTCGTATCAGCATTCACGAAACGACCTTCACGGAATGATAAGGCAGAAGTATTCAAACGGACGGTGGATAGGACTTACACTCTCGGAATGTCCCGGTTGTCTTTCATACTTTCACTTTGCACCGTTTCTTTTTGTAATGGCACTTTTCGGCTGTTCCGTGCTTGCATTTCTCGGACTTCCGCTTTTTTTGTACATTCTTTTGATAATTTACGGAATGTTTGATATTGTAAACGCTGTCGGATGTTGCACAATGAAAAATGTTCAGCCTCAGTTTGTGTTTTTGCCGTTCATTTTCCCGTTGCTCCATGTTGCCTACGGAATAGGCACAATTGTTGGTTTGATTCAGATTCCGTCATGGCGGAAGAAAATCAAAAACAGCGGTGCAAAAGAACACATTGAAAAGGTAAAAAGAAAAATAAGGGAAAACACACTTCCCGGTCATTCATACAAATAATTTTTTGGGCGGATAATCTCCGCCCGTATTTGATATTTACGGAGATACTTATGACTGAAAAAGTAGAACTTACCCCCGAACTTTTGCGTGAGTTACAGCTTAAACAACTTGATATGCTCGTGTATTTCAGGGACTTTTGCGAAAAGAACAATCTCACATTCTATCTCATCGGCGGTGCGTTAATTGGTGCGCTCAGAAACGGCGGATTCGTTCCGTGGGATGATGATGTTGATGTTATGCTGCCACGAGAGGACTACGAAAAAGCTGTACAAGCTTTGGCATGAACAGGGCGCAGACGGAAGATTCCGACTTCTCAAAACCGACAGGGATATGTTCACGGGCAATATTTTTATGACCGTAACCGACACAAATTACACTATGGTCAAGACAAATCAGACCGAGGTTGATATTCCGCACGGACTTGTGCTTGATGTTTTTCCGCTTGATGTTTGTCCCGACAGCCGTTTTGCACGCAAAATGCAGTATGTGTGGACAATGCTTTATTCGCTGTTTTTGGCTCAGGTTGTTCCCGAAAAGCACGGCGGAATTGTGGGGGCAGGTAGTAAGGCTTTGCTTTCAATTTTCAGAGGGAAAAAGCTCCGTGAAAAGATTTGGAGAACTGCCGAAAAGCATATGATTAAGTACAGGCTTGATAAAAACAAGTGTGTAACGGAGCTCTGTTCAGGCCCTCATTGGATGAAAATTGAGTATCCCAAACACATTTATTCGGGCGTTGATTATGTCACATTTGAGGGCATAAAAATGCCGTGTATGTCGGGCTATGACGAGTATCTCAGAATGGTTTTCGGTGATTATATGCAGCTTCCGCCGGTTGAGGACAGAGTGCCACACCACGATATTGCATATCTTGACCTGAACTCACCGTGTGAAATTTATGACAGCAAAAGAAAGAATAAGCAAAAATAACGGTGCATTATGGAGCTTATAAGAGATAATTGGACTAAAAATGACTATGATGATTTTGTAGAAGAACTTCGTTCATATGCCGATGAAAAGTACAGAAGCTTTCATTCTTCATTGATTCCCGACAATGACAAGGACTTTTTATCGGAGTAAGAATGCCTGTTATGCGAAAGCTCGGCAAGGAAATTTCTAAGGGCAACGGACGCAGTTTTTTAGAGCAGACAACTGATAATTCTTATGAAGAAAAAACAATGCGAGGTATTGTAATCGGTTTGCTCAAAACCGAAAGCTATGAAGAATTTTTTGATGTACAGCGATGATTTTGTACAGCGTATAGACAGCTGGGCGGTTTGCGACGGCTTTTGTGCAAATTTAAAAGCAGACGAAAAAGTATAAATCAGAATTTTTCCCTCATGTTTGTGAATACACCAAAAAGCGACAATCCGTGGATAATTCGTGCAGGTCTTGTGCTGATGCTTGACTATTATCTTGAAGATGAGTACATAGACACGGTGCTTGAATGTTGCGACAATGCGAAAAAAATCCGCATTATTATGTGAGTATGGCAAGGGCATGGCTTGTTGCAACAGCACTTGCAAAGTGCAGAGAACAGACTATGCGGTACATAAAGTCAAATTCGCTTGATAATGCAACCTTTAATAAAATGATTCGGAAATGCGTTGAAAGTTTCAGAATTGACGATGAAACGAAAAAATATCTCAAAACACTGAAGAGATATTGACAAATCCGAAAATCGGCATATAATATAATCAACAGTTGTCTTCGGGGCGGAGTGAAATTCTCCACCGGTGGTTAAAGTCCACGAACAGGTGAAAGCCTGCCGAGTCTGTGAAATTCAGACACCGACGGTTATAGTCCGGATACGAGAAGATGCGGCAGAACAGGCGGTTCGTCTGTTTTATTTTGGTACGCAATCCCGTTACATTTGTAGCGGGATTTTTCTTTTCCCGACAACTCGAAATAATTTTCAGGAGTGGTCGTAATGACAAAATCAAAAGCAAAAACAATTAATTCAGACAACACGGCAAAGACAACAAAGCTTGCCGTAACCGCAATGCTTGCGGCGCTTTCGGCAGTTCTTATGTTCTTTGAATTTCCTCTCGGATTCATCGCACCTTCATTCTATGAGTTCGATTTTTCCGAAGTTCCCGTTCTTGTCGGAACATTCAGCATGGGGCCGATTGCCGGTGCAGTAATTGAATTTGTAAAAATTCTCGTTAAGTTCCTTATCAAAGGCACAAGCACAGGCGGAGTAGGGGAGCTTGCAAACTTCCTCATCGGCTGTTCGTTTATCCTGCCGGCAGGCTTCATTTACAAGTACAAAAAACAAGAGTCGGTGCGATTGTCGGAATGCTTACGGGTACGGTTGCAATGGCGGCTATCGGTGTGGTTCTCAACACATTCGTGCTTGTTCCGCTCTACTCGTCATTTATGCCGCTTACAGAAATTATCAAAATGGGACAGGCGATTTTCCCTGCAATTGACGGCACATTTACATTCTGCCTGTACTGCGTAGGTCCATTCAACATCATCAAGGGACTCATCATTTCGGTAGTTGTTTTCATAATCTACAAGCCGCTTTCAAGACTTATCAACAGCCTCGATGCCCTTCTTACAAAGAAGAAAAAAGCAACGGTTCAGTAAATCCGAAATTAATTTTTGGTTGACAAACAGCAAATTCAGGCGTATAATAGCATACGGTGTCGAAAGGCATCTATCACAGAGTAGAAATTTGTGCGTGAAGTGTTTTGCGGACGGGGAGTTGCCGCAAGAACGCTGATGCCAGCCTGCGTCATCATGAATACCCCACAAAGCTCTTCTTACGGCATTTACCATATCTGCCGTATCGTAGTTCTTGAATGTAAAGCCGTTACCGTAGTTGTCTGCACTGTCAAATACAGAGTCTTTAAGTCCGCCAACTTCACGAACAACAGGAATTGTGCCGTAACGGAGTGCAATCATCTGTGCAAGGCCGCATGGCTCCTGAGCAGACGGCATAAGGAATATATCAGCACCTGAGTAAATCTTTCTTGCAAGTTCGGGTACAAAACCGTGACAGAAGCAAAGTCTGCCCGGATATTTTGCCTGCATATAGTTGAAGTAGTCCTCGTACTCCTTATCACCCGAGCCGAGAATTACAAACTGCATATTCTCGGTATTCATAAGCTCTTCAAGTCCCATTCTTACAAGGTCAAGTCCCTTATGACCTACAAGTCTTGTTACCATACCAACCATTGGTACATCCCAGCGCTGTTCAAGGCAAAGACGCTCCTGAAGTGCTCTCTTACACTCACCCTTGCCGCTCATATCGTCCTTAGAGTAGTTACGATAGATCTGATAGTCTGTTTCAGGATTATAGCTTTCGGTATCAATACCATTTTTAATACCGCAAAGTTTATAGTGACGGAGATTAAGTTCGTCATGAAGTCCCCAGCTGAACCATGGGTCTTTAATTTCAGCCGCATAGCTTGGAGATACTGTTGAAACTCTTGTTGCTGTTTCAATAGCGCCCTTCATCATATTGAGTTTGCCGTTCATCTCAAGAATTTTTGTTTCATTGGCAGGAATACCTACACATTCTGTATTAACTTCCCAGCCGTATTCACCCTGATACTGAATATTGTGAATTGTAAACAGGCTCTTGATATTGTGATACCATGGTCTGTGTGAATAGAACAGATAGTAGTAAACAGGTACAAGTGCTGTCTGCCAGTCATTACAGTGAATCATATCAGGATGGAAGTCAATGTATGGGAGCATTTCGAGAATTGCTCTTGAGAAGAATGCAAATCTCTCGGCATCGTCATAGTGACCGTAAAGTGTACCACGCTTGAAATAGTATTCATTGTCAATGAAATAATATGTACAGTCGTGCCATCTTGCCCAGAAAAGTCCGCAATACTGATGACGCCATGCAACAGGTACGGTAAAGTTTGTAATGAAATTTAGTGAATTTCTAAGTTCCTGCGGAATTGTGCCGTAAAGCGGAACTACAATTCTGCAGTCCTGACCCTTTCTGCAAAGTGTGTGTGGCAGACTTCCTGCAACATCTGCAAGTCCGCCGCTACCGCAAAACGGATTTGCTTCAGATGCACAATATAAAATTCTCATTTGATTTTACCTCCATTAAACTACAGATTTTTTTGCTATATATACAGGATAGGAGTCATATCCCATAAGTGAACGACCATCCTGAATTTTAACATCCTTATCTATGATAACATAATTCAGGTTGGTATTGCAACCGATTTTTGTATCTTGCATAATTATTGAGTTGCTTACTTTAGCACCCTCGCCGATATATACACCCTTAGAAATAACACAGTTCTCAACCTCACCGTTGATTACACAGCCTTGAGCAATAATTGAATTTTTGACACTGCTTGTAAGACCGTAGCGCGACGGAGCGTCATCTCTAACCTTTGTGTAAATCGGACGCTGTGGGTTAAAGAGAGCATCTCTTACTTCTTTTTTGATTAAATCCATATTGAAATTGAAGTAATCCTGATTAGAAGTAATTGCCGCTGTATAACCTTTATCTTCAAAGCCGTAAACATTGTATTTGCCGACGGCAGCCTGAATAATATTTTTAATGTCTTTCTGATTTACGGCGAGAGCCTGATTTATTTCCTGCATAAGGAGATCTTTTTTCAGGAGTATTGCACCGAATACTACATTTTCAACAGTATCTGTCTTTTGCGGATTGAGGAAAAGTCTGTTTACTCTGCCGTTATCGTCAACACTGATTGTCATAGGACGGTCGTAGCCTGACGGTACAACCATTTTGTTGTAAATTACTGTAATGTCTGCATTCTTTTTGGTGTGAAAACCAAAAAGGTCTGTGCAGTCAAAATTAGAAATAATATTGCCCGGTGAGAGCAATACATATTCCTCACGGCTGTTTTCAATGTATCCGTGCATATTATAAATGGTTTCGGGATAGCTTGAGAAAGAACTGCCGTTGTAAGGTGTGAGCAATGTAAGCTGACTTCTTCTCTTTGAAAGGTCATAAGCAGAACCCGAGCCGAGGTGGTCGGCAAGAGAAAGATAGTTCTTTGTGGCAACTACGCCTACATTGTTGATACCTGAATTTGACATATTAGAAAGAACAAAGTCAATTATTCTGTATTTGCCCCCGATAGGAACGCTTGCCATTGTGCGTGATGAGGTGAGGTCAGGCATTTTTTCGTCAAGAGTGCCTGCAAAAATAAGTCCCAAAACATTATTACATCTCATTTGCTTTTACCTCCGTGCATCTGTCAATCATTTCCTTTGGCTTCACAACTGCGCCCTCGTCAATTATAGCGTTTTCGCCGACTACGGCAATGCCCCAGTCATCTCTGTTAGCACAGTCCTCAGGTTTTGCGCCTACAACCGCATTCTTGCGAACAACTGTATTTTCTGCAATAATTGCAAACTGAACTGTTGCACCCTCTTCAATTACCGCACCCGGCATAATGATAGAAGAGTTGATTGTAGCACCTTTTCCGATAGTAACGCCCGAGAAAAGAATAGAAAACTCAAGATTACCGTAAACATTACAGCCGTCTGCAACAAGTGAATTCTGAATAACTGCGTCATTAGATACAAAGTGTGGCGGCATCATTGGATTTCTTGAATAAATATCCTTTAAGTCAAGTGTAACATTAGGGTCGAGAAGATCCATATTAGCTTCCCAAAGACTGTCGATTGTTCCGACATCTTTCCAATAACCCTCAAACGGATATGCAAACATACGCTCGCCTGCGTTGAGCATTGCGGGAAGAACATCTTTACCAAAGTCATGGCTTGAGTTTTTGTTTTCGTCATCTTCAATGAGGTATTTTCTTAACTCTTTGTAGCTGAAAATGTAGATACCCATTGATGCGTGTGTGCTTTTTGGCTTTTCGGGCTTTTCATCAAATTCGTAAATTTCGCCGTCCTCGTGTGTGTTGAGAATACCGAATCTTGACGCCTCTTCAAGAGGTACATCTATAACAGCTATAGTACAAGCTGCATTCTTTTCTTTTGGTATTCAAGCATTTTGTTGTAGTCCATTTTGTAGATATGGTCGCCTGACAAAACAACAACATATTCGGGGTCATAGCGGTCAATGTAGTTAATATTCTGGAAAATTGCGTTTGCAGTACCTGAGTACCAGTCTGCACCGTCAACAGCCTGATACGGACTTAGGCAGTTTACACCCGAGTGCATACCGTCAAGGTCCCACGGCTGACCGTTGCCTATGTATTCGTTAAGAACAAGCGGCTGATACTGTGTGAGAATACCAACAGCTTCGATGCCTGAATTTACGCAGTTTGATAGTGGAAAGTCAATAATTCGATATTTTCCGCCGAATGGAACGGCAGGTTTTGCAATTTTTCTTGTTAAAACGCCAAGACGGGAACCTTGTCCGCCGGCAAGAAGCATTGCAACTACTTCCTTCTTAGGGAACATTTTTCTACCTCCAGAGATTATTTAAGAGTAGGGCAGAGTGTGAGCATACTGTCCTACAATTATAAGTATATTTATTTTAAATCCTCTGCCTTTACGGCTTCGGAATTGAGAACAACGGTTTTTCTCGGCTTTTCGGTGTTGCCTTCGGGATTTTCAAGTTCCTTTGTACATTTAAGATAAATTACACCGAGCGGCGGCAGGGTAAGTGAAAGTCCCTGCTTGTAACCGTGAATTTTCATCGGCACCGTGGTAAGAGTGCCTGTATTTGATACACCTGTTCCGCCAAATTCGGTTAAGTCGGAATTAAATATTTCCTCATATTCGCCAAAGCGGGGAACACCTATCATATAGTTTTCGTGAACGGTCGGCTGAAAATTGCAGACTGCAATGATTTCGTTGCCGTCCGAGTCGGTTCTTCTGAAAGCAATAACGCTTTGAGTGTAGTCGTTACGGTGTATCCATTCAAAGCCTTTCGGAGTATTGTCAAGCTCATAAAGCGGCTTATGTTCAATATAAAATTTATTTATTGCTTTAAAGAATGTATATAGAGCATTATGTTTTTCAAACTTAAGAAGATCCCACTGAATACCCGAGTCGGAATCCCATTCATCAAACTGTCCTATTTCGCAGCCCATAAATACAAGCTTTTTGCCGGGATGAGCGTACATATATGTAATAAATGTTCTTACGCCTGCAAACTTGCTGTCATAGTCACCCGGCATTTTGCTGATAAGCGAGCCTTTGCCGTGAGCGACTTCATCGTGAGAAATAGGAAGAA